>Ga0307511_10000216_pt1 | contig 58288 bp, 54 predicted proteins | sample 13_EM_MG_FD_200266 | JGI IMG/M metagenome (GOLD analysis project Ga0307511, IMG submission 200266) | Populus trichocarpa ectomycorrhiza microbial communities from riparian zone in the Pacific Northwest, United States - 13_EM | ecosystem: Host-associated > Plants > Roots > Unclassified | place... | reverse complement strand
TATGTCGAAAGAAGCCTATGTCGAGCTGCTCTCGCAATACGACGAGGACCGCGCCTTTCTCCGCCGCAACAACGTCGGCGGCGAGTTCATGCGCGACGACGACATCGCGCGCGTGGGGCGCATCGCCAAATACCGCTGGCGCGACATCTCCGGCAACGAGGCCGATTTCCTCTCCGAGGATGAGCTGAAGAACCTGACCATCCGCGCCGGGACGCTGACCGGCGAGGAGCGCCAGGTGATCAACCACCACATCGTCGCCACCATCAAGATGCTGGAGGCGCTGCCCTGGCCCAAGCACCTGAAGAACGTGCCCGAGTACGCCGGCGGCCACCATGAGCGCATGGACGGCAAGGGCTACCCGAAGGGCCTCAAGCGCGAAGAGATGAGCGTGCAGGCCCGGGTGATGGGCATCGCCGACATCTTCGAGGCGCTGACCGCGCGCGACCGGCCCTACAAGAAGGGCAAGACGCTCACCGAATCGCTGGAGATCCTGGGCAAGTTCAAGCTCAACGGCCACGTCGATCCCGACCTGTTCGACGTGTTCATCCGGGAAAAGGTGTATCTCAAGTACGCCGAGCTGTTCATGAACCCGGAGCAGATCGACCAGGTCGATCTGTCGAAAATCCCCGGCGTGGTGCCCGCCACCGCCTAGGGCGCCCTGAACTTGGGCGGATCGTCCTGTTTTCATAGCGAAAACGGCGCGATCGGCAAAGCAGCGCGGCGCCCCATCCTGTGGCCCCATTCAGCGGGGTTTGGATTGACATAACCCCGGCTTATGCGATCCGGTATTGCAGTTCCGGGCCGGTGCTTCCACAATTGACCACCCTTTCCCCGTGGTCAATTGCCATGCGCGCCCCCCCTCTGGATCTGCGGCTGCTTGAAGCTTTCGAGGCGATCTACGTCGAGAAAAGCCTGACCAATGCCGCGCTCAAGCTGTCGATGACCCAGCCGGCGGTGAGCCAGGCCCTGACCAAGATGCGCGCCCATTTCGGCGACCCGCTGTTCGTGCGCACCGCCGGCGGCATGGAGCCGACCCCGCGCGCCAAGGAACTGTTCGTCTCGGTAAGCGTGATCCTGCGCGAGGCGCGCGTGTCGCTGGTGGCGCGGCCGGTGTTCGACCCGACCTCCTCCGGGCGCGAATTCGTCATCGCCACCACCGACCTGGGCGCCGCCGCCATCCTGCCGCCGCTGATCGAGGCGGTGCGCCAGTGCGCGCCGCAGACCCGCATCCTCTCGATCAACTCCGACGCGCACGGCCTCAACGAAGAGCTGGGCGCCGGCGACATCAACCTGGCGATCGGCAACTTTCCGAACCTGCAGTCGGGCATCTACTGCCAGGGCCTGTACCAGGAAAGCTATGTGCTGCTGGCGCACCGCGACCGCGCCGCCCGCGCCGGCGAGATGAACCTGGAAACCTTCTGCAAGGCGCGCCACGTGCTGGTGACGGCCGGCTCCGGCCACTTCCACGGCGAAGTGGAAAAGCGCCTGCGCGCGCTGATCCGCCCCGAGCACGTGGTGGCCACCGTGTCCAGCTTCCTGGTGGCCCCGCTGGTGGCGCGCGACAACGACCTGCTGGTGATCGTGCCGCAGCGCGTGGCCTCGATTTTCGCCACGATGATGAGCCTGGAAGAACTGCCGCTCCCCATCGAGCTGCCCGCCTACCCGATCACCCAGTACTGGCACGCCCGTTATCACAACGACCCCGGCACGGTGTGGATGCGCCGGCTGGTCTACGAACTGTTTTCCCAGGGCGGCCCCGGCAGCGACGGCTCGGCCGTGCTGCTGGCGCCCGAATCGGCCACCCCGGTGGCGGAGTAGTCTGTCCATGCGGGTTCTCCCTCTCTTCGCCCCCGTATCGCGTAAGCCGGGCTATAAGCCCGGCGGCTCGCGGCCGGGCGGCGCGCTCTTCCCAGTAGCGGTAAAGTCCGCTCTGGCCGGGCCGGTTCGCGCGCTTGTCGCGCGTGCCTGACCCGACGGACAACAGAGCGCACACGAGAGAGCGGACAGACACCATGAAGAGACAATCCATTGCCCTGGTCACCGGCGCCCGCCGTGGCATCGGTCGCGGCATCGCCTACGCGCTGGCCGACGCCGGCTACGACCTGGTGGTCAACGACATCGTCGAGGACGAGGAGGCCGCCGAGACCCTGCAGGGCATCGCCGGCCGCGGGCGCAAGGCCAGGTTCGTGCTCGGCGACATCGCCACCATCGATACCCACGGCGCGTTGGTGGAAGCGGCCTGGGCCGCCTTCGGCACCATCGACTGCCTGGTCAACAATGCCGGCGTGCAGGTCAAGGTGCGCGGCGATATCCTCGACGTCACCCCGCAGAGTTTCGACCACCTGATGGCGGTGAACCTGCGCGGCACCTTTTTCCTCACCCAGGCGGTGGCGCGGCGCATGCTGCGCGAGGCGCGCGAGCCCGGCGGCCCGCCGCGCTCGGTGGTGACCATCTCCTCGGCGAACGCCAACACCATCGTCGGGCCGAACCGCGCCGAGTACTGCATTTCCAAGTCCGGCCTGTCGATGATGAACAAGCTGTTCGCCGAGCGCCTGGCCGCCTCCGACATCATGTGCTACGAGGTGCGCCCGGGCATCATCTACACCGAGATGACGGCCTCCTCGAAGGAACGCTACGACGTGCTGATCGCCGAGGGCATCTCGCCGGTGCGCCGCTGGGGCAAGCCCGAAGACGTCGGCAAGACGGTGGCGGCACTGGCCACCGGCATGCTGCCCTTTACCACCGGTGACGCCTTCCATGTCGATGGCGGGCTGCACATGAAGCTGCTGTAGAGGCTGAACGAAAGACGCAATGACCACCACCCACGCCGACCCCACCACGGGCATAGAGCCGGCCGCTTTGGAAAAAAGCGCGGACAACAGCGCCGACAAAAGCACGGAGAAGGGCGCCAAGATCGTCTGCAACGCCTGCCCGGTGCTGTGCAACATCACGGCCGGGCGCAGCGGCGCCTGCGACCGCTATGCCAACGTGGACGGCGTGCTGACGCGGGTGGACCCGCTGGTGCTGACGCGCAAGACCCCCGCGCGGGACCTGATGCCCCTGGCCGAGGCGATGGCCCTGGGCGGCGCCTGGGACGCGCAGGCCCGCGAGACCGGCGCGCAAGAAGTGGCCGCCGAAATGGTGACCGACGGCGACGGCTATTTCGTCACCGGCGTGGGCGCCACCACCACCTACCCGGATTACAAGCCCGCCCCGTTTATCGTTTCCACCCGTCACGCTGGCGTCGACACCGTGACCGTGGTCACCGAAGGCGTGTTCAGCTACTGCAGCTTCAAGGTGAAGATCGACACCGACCGCTACATCGGCCCCGAGCAGGCGCCGGTGCGCTGCGAGGGCGAAGTGGTCGGGCACGTGACCACCGCCGAATACGGCTCGCAGATGCTCTCGCTGGGCGGGGTGCATCACCTCACCGGCGGCTCCAAGAAAGAGGGCCGCGTCAGCTGCCAGATGATGATGGACCTGGGCAACAAGAAGCCGGTTGAACTCGAAGTCGAGGGCGGCGCCAGGCTGGTGATCGCCGCCGGCAAGCCCCCGGTGATCAACGGCGTGCCGGAAAAGCGCATGCGCGTGGGCTGCGGCTCGGCCACCATCGGCATCTTCGCGCCGCAGTGGAAAGACCACGTCGACGAAGTGATCGTGGTCGACGACCACATCACCGGCGTGCTCACCGAGCACCAGGCCGGCAAGTACATCGAGATGAAGTCCGCCGGCATCAGGATCAAGGGCAAGAAGTCCACTCCCGGGCGCTACTTCCAGGTCGCCAATCCCGGCATGGGCTGGGGCGGCACCGACATCACCGACCCGCTGTCGATCGTCGACAAGGTCGATGAGAAGGCCGCATGGCCGGGCATGCGCGTGCTGTTCGTCTCGACCACCGGCGAGGACTCGGCCTATTTCGAGCTCGACGACAAGCTGGCCTTCGTGGCGAAGGACATGCCGGCGCCGGTGCGCAAGGTGGTGGACCGGATCGGCGAGAACTGCGAGCCGGCCCTGTGCACCGTGCTGTTCCTGGGCGGCGCCGGCGGGAGCCTGCGCGCCGGCGTGACCGAGAACCCGATCCTCCTGACGCGCTCGATCAAGAACCTGATCACCAACGTCACCTGCGGGGGCGCTCCGGCCTATGTGTGGCCGGGCGGCGGCATCATGGTGATGGTCGACGTGAGCCGCATGCCCGACAACTCCTTCGGCTACGTGCCCACGCCGGCGATCGTCGCGCCGATCGAGTTCACCATGAGCCGCGATGACTACGAGGCGCTGGGTGGCTACATGAACCGCGTGCGGCCCCTGGCCGATGTGCTGGGCGAGCAGAAGATCGCCACCCTGCCGCAGGCGCCGCAGAATCCCTGGCCGGCAGGCAGCCGGCCGGTGGTGGGCTGACATGAAGTCAAACCGGTGGTCAAACCCGTGATGATCGCGCCCGCGCGCAAGCAGCTGCCCGGTGGCCGTGAGCACTGGCAGCACGGCCCCATCGACCTGGTGATCCGTGCCGAGGGCGAGGAAGAGGCTGTGGCGCAGGCGTATGCAGGCGCGTGGCAGCGCTTCCAGCACGTGCTGGAAGAACTGGTGTCGGAACTGGCCATGCTGCGCCTGCCGGTCGAGCACGCCAATCCGCTGCGCGGCGTGATCGCGCGGCGCATGGTTGCCGCGACCGCGCCCTATGCGCGGGAATTCATCACGCCGATGGCGGCGGTGGCGGGCAGCGTGGCGCAGGAGATCGCGGGCTTTTTCGCCGCCGGGCCCGGCGTGCGCAAAGTCCATGTGAACAATGGCGGCGACATCGCGCTGCACCTGGCTCCGGGCGCGAGCCTGTCGGTGGGGCTGGTGGCCAATGCCTATGCGCCGGCCTTGAGCGGGCATGTCGACGTGTGCTTCGAGAGCGGCATCCGTGGCGTTGCCACCAGCGGCTGGCGCGGCCGCAGTTTCAGCCTCGGGATTGCCGACAGCGTCACCGTGCTGGCGGCAAGCGCGGCGCAGGCCGACGCAGCGGCGACCATGATCGCCAACGCGGTCAACGTCGAGCACGCCGCCATCGAGCGCGCGCCCGCCAGCACGCTCAAGGACGATACCGATCTGGGCGCGCGCCTGGTGACGGTGAACGTCGGCACCTTGCCCGCGCAAGCGCGTGGCGCCGCGCTCGACGCCGGCGCCCGCGCCGCGCGGGCCTACCTCGAGCGCGGCCTGGTGATTGGCGCGGCGCTTGCTTTGCAAGGCGAGTGGCGTAGCATAGGCTGGCTTCGCGCGGCGCCCCTCGCGCAACCTGAAAAAATCGCGGCTGAAGTCACTGCCGATGGGGCCACCGGCCCCGGGCATCGGCTGGCCGCCTAGAGTCGCTTACGGAGAAATTGCATGGTCATCAAACGCGCCAGCAAGCTGGCGGGCAAAGCCACCCGGGCCGCGACAAAAGCGGCCACCGATGCCGCGCTGAAAGCCGCCGGCAAGGTGGCCGGCGGGGCAATGGGAAAAGCGGCCTCGCGCGTCGCCGACGAAGCCGGCAAGCTCGCGGGCAAGCTCAACCCGGGCCGCGCGAACGAGGGAGAAATGAAGATCGACGTGCGCAAGATCGTCACCTTCATCGACGAGGCCTTCCATGAAGGCGGCCCGGTCGCGAAAAGGCCCTACAAGCGCGGCGCGATCGCCGCCGTGGTGGCCAACCCCTACGCCGGGCGCTACGTCGAGAACATCATGCCGATGATGGATGCGCTCAAACCCCTGGGTTACGAGCTGGCCGAACGCCTCATCAAGGCCCTGGGCGGGCCGAAGAAAATCGAGAGCTACGGCAAGGCGGTGATCGTCGGGGTGAACGGCGAGTCCGAGCACGCGGCGGTCTGGCACGTGCCGGGTGGCTACGGCATGCGCGAGCTGCTGGAAAATTCCAAGGCGATCGTGCCTTCGGCCATCAAGGTGGCCGCCGCCGGCGCCACCATCGACGTGCCGCTGCATCACCGTACCGCGGCCTACGTGCGCAGCCATTTCGACGCCATCGAGATGCGCGTGCCCGACAGCCCGCGGCCCAACGAGATCATGCTGGTGATCGCCATGGGCACCGGCCCGCGCGTGCATGAGCGCGCCGGCGGCCTGCGTGCGAGCGAGATTTCCAAGTACGACGGACAGCGCTGATTTCCGTGACCAATCCAGGGGGTAGCATGCAAAACCATCATCGTCGGCGGTTCATCCAGGCTCTGGGCGGCGCATGCGCGCTGGGGGCGGCGGGCATGGCGCGCCAGGTATTGGCGGCAGGCATCAAGCCGCTGGATACCGATGTGTTCGTGGTGATCGACATGCAGAACTGCTTCATCCCCGGCGGCTCCCTGGCGGTCAAGGAAGGCGACGTGATCGTGCCTCTGATCAACAAGATCGCCAAGTCCTTCAAGCACGTGGTGCTGACACAGGACTGGCACACCGCCGACCACATTTCCTTCGCCTCGCAGCACGTCGGCAAGAAGCCTTTTGAAGCGATCAAGGTGGGCTACGGTACGCAGGTGTTGTGGCCGGACCACTGTGTACAAGGCACCGAGGGCGCGGCGCTGTCCAAGGACCTGAACATCCCGCACGCCGAGCTGATCATCCGCAAGGGCTATCGCAAGGACGTGGACAGCTACTCCGCTTTCCTGGAGGCGGACAAGAAGACCACCACCGGACTGGCAGGGTATCTCAAGGCGCGCGGCTTCAAGCGCGTGTTCCTGGCCGGTCTGGCGACCGATTTCTGTGTCGCCTGGAGCGCGGTGGACGCGCGCAAGCAAGGCTTCGAGGCCTTGGTGATCGACGATGCCTGCCGCGGCATCGACGCCAACGGCTCGCTGGCGGCGGCATGGAAAGACATGACGAAAGCCGGGGTGAAAAAGATCACTTCGGCCGACATCACGGCATGAACAGGATGGACCGGTTGAATCCCGGCGGGCATGGTAAAACATGCGCCGCAGGCTTTGATAAACAGAGGAGGTACGACGCATGACCCAAGCAGGCAAGCCGCAATTCATGAAGCGCCGCACGATGATCGCCGTGGCGCTCACCGCGTCCACTCTCGCCATAGGCGGCACCGCGGGCGGCGCCGCGTTCGCGCAATCCGGCCCGATCCGCATCGGCGAGATCAACAGCTACAAGGCGCAGCCCGCCTTCCTTGACCCCTACAAGAAGGGGATGGACCTGGCGGTCGAGGAAGTCAACGCCGCCGGCGGCGTGAACGGGCGCAAGATCGAGGTGATCACGCGCGACGACGGCGCCAGCCCGGGCGATGCGGTGCGCGCCGCCGAGGAACTGGTCTCGCGCGAGAAGGTGGACGTGATCGCCGGCGGCTTTCTTTCCAACATCGGCCTGGCGCTGACCGACTTCGCCAAGCAGAAAAAAGTGTTCTTCCTCGCCTCCGAGCCGCTGACCGACAAGATCGTCTGGCAAAACGGCAACAAGTACACCTTCCGCCTGCGTCCCTCGACCTATATGCAGGCGGCGATGCTGGTGCCGGAAGCGGCCAAGCTGAAAAAGAAGCGCTGGGCGGTGGTCTACCCCAACTATGAGTACGGCCAGTCGGCGGTCGCGACCTTCAAGGAGCAGCTCAAGAAGCTGCAGCCCGACGTCGAATTCGTCGCCGACCAGGCCGCGCCGCTGGGCCGCGTCGATGCCGGCGCCGTGACCCAGGCCCTGGCCGATGCCAAGCCGGACGCGATTTTCAACGTACTGTTCGGCGGCGACCTCGCGCGCTTCGTGCGCGAAGGCAACACGCGCGGCCTGTTCAAGGGCCGCGAAGTGGTGAGCCTGCTCACCGGCGAGCCCGAGTACATCGACCCGCTGAAGGACGAAACGCCCGAGGGCTGGATCGTCACCGGCTACCCCTGGTACGGCATCGATACGCCCGACCACAAGGCCTTCTTCATTGCGTACCACAAGAAGTACAACGACTACCCGCGCCTGGGTTCGATGGTCGGCTACACCACCATCAAGGCACTCGCCGCGGGGATGAAGAAAGCCGGTTCGACCAACACGGACAAGCTGATCACCGCTTTCCGCGGCATGAGCTTCGATACGCCGTTCGGCAAGGCGATGTTCCGCGCGCAGGACCACCAGTCCACCATCGGCGCTTTCGTCGGCCGCACCACGGTGCGCGGCGGCAAGGGCGAGATGAAGGATTACATCTACCTGGATGGCGCCAAGTTCCAGCCTTCGGATGCGGATGTGAAGAAGATGCGTCCGGCTGACTGATCACCGTCGGCTTTCCTGAATTGCTTTATCCCGATCGCCGCCCACGGGCGGCGATTTTCTGCCCGCTGCCGCTTCTTGAGACTCGAAGCGCCGCATCAATGCAAGTCTTGAACCCGGTTCCCGAATGAGCTTAGACGCACTCCTGGTGCAATTCCTTAACGGCCTGGCCGGCGCATCCACGCTGTTCCTGCTCGCCGTGGGCCTGTCGCTGATTTTCGGCGTGACGCGCATCGTCAATTTCGCGCACGGCTCGTTCTACATGCTGGGCATCTACATCGCCTACACCCTGGCTTCGCGGATGGGCGGCAGCGTCCTCGGCTTCTGGTCTTCCATCGTACTGGCGGCGCTTGCCGTGGGCCTGCTCGGGGTGATCGTCGAAGGCCTGCTGCTGCGGCGCATCTACCAGGCGCCCGAGTTGTTCCAGCTGCTCGCCACCTTCGCCCTGGTATTGATCGTGCGCGACGCGGCCCTCGCCATCTGGGGGCCGGAAGACCTGCTCGGGCCGCGCGCCCCGGGCCTGCGCGGTTCGATCGAGATCCTCGGACGCCAGTTTCCGCAGTACGACCTGGTGCTGATCTTCATCGGCCCGGCGGTGCTGGGCGCGCTGTGGTGGGTCTTGAGCCGCACCCGCTTCGGCGTGCTGATCCGCGCCGCCACGCAGGACCGCGAGATGGTCGGCGCGCTGGGCGTGAACCAGGCCTGGCTGTTCACCGCGGTGTTCGGCCTGGGCGCCATGCTGGCCGGCCTGGGCGGCGCGCTGCAGGGGCCGCGCGAGCCCGCCAACCTGGGCCTGGACCTGGTGACCATCGGCGATGCCTTCGTGGTGGTGGTGGTGGGCGGCCTGGGCAGTATTCCGGGTGCCTTCCTGGCGGCGTTGCTGATCGCCGAAATCAAGGCACTTTGCATTGCGATCGGCACCGTGCATGTGTTCGGCATCGACTTCTCGTTTTCCAAGCTCACCCTGGTGGTGGAATTCCTGGTGATGGCGGTGGTACTGATCTGGAGGCCGCTGGGCCTGATGGGCAGGGCAACGGCAGCCAGCCGCAACGCCGCCGAAATCGAGGCGCCGCTGGCGCCGCCGGACCAGCGCACCAAGCTATTCGGCTATGTCGTGCTGGCGCTCCTGCTGCTGTTGCCGGCGGTGGGGACCGCCTTCCCCTACGCGGTGGTATTGATGATCGACATCCTGGTCGCGGTGCTGTTCGCCGCCAGCCTGCACTTCATCATGGGGCCGGGCGGCATGCACTCCTTCGGCCACGCGGCCTATTTCGGGCTTGGGGCCTACGGGGCGGGTCTGCTGGTCAAGCAGTTCGGCATGCCGATGGAAGGCGCGCTGGCCTTCGGGCCGCTGCTGGCGGCGGCGGGCGCGCTGCTGTTCGGCTGGTTCTGCGTGCGGCTCTCGGGCGTATATCTCGCCATGCTCACCCTGGCGTTCGGGCAGATCGTCTGGTCGATCGCGTTCCAGTGGGACGATGTCACCGGCGGCAGCAACGGCATCGTCGGCCTGTGGCCCGCCGAGTGGCTGAGCGAGAAGTGGGCTTACTACTATCTCACCCTGGCGCTGACCGTGATCGGCGTGCTGTTCCTGTGGCGCGTTCTGCTGGCGCCGTTCGGCTACGCGCTTCGCGCGGGGCGGGACTCGCCGCTGCGCGCGGATGCGATCGGCATCAACATCTTCAACTACCAGTGGATGGCCTTCGTGCTGGCCGGCGCGGTGTGCGGCGTGGCCGGGGCGCTGTTCGCCTTCTCCAAGGGCACCATCGCGCCGGACGTGATCCACGTCGGCCGCTCGATCGACGGCCTGGTGATGGTGCTGCTGGGCGGGGTGCAGACCATGGCGGGGCCGGTGGTGGGCGCCTCGCTGTTCACTTGGCTGCAGGATTTGATCGCGCGCGAGTTCCAGTACTGGCGCGCGGCGCTGGGCGTTGCGATATTGCTGCTGGTGATGGTGTTCCCGTTAGGGGTGGCCGGTTCGATCAAGCGGCTGTTCGGCAAGACCGAGGTGGCTGCATGAGCCTGCTCGAAGTCAAGGGCCTGACCAAGGCATTCGGCGGCGTGCGCGCCGTCAGCGAAGTGACTTTCTCGGTGGAAGCGGGCGAGATTCTCGCGCTGATCGGCCCGAACGGCGCCGGCAAGTCCACCTGTTTCAACATGCTCAACGGCCAGCTCAAGCCGGACGGCGGCAGCATCGCGCTGAACGGCAAGCCGACCATCGGAATGAAGCCGCGCCAGGTGTGGCGCATGGGCGTGGGCCGCACGTTCCAGATCACCGCCACCTTCAGTTCGATGACGGTGCGCGAGAACGTGCAGATGGCGCTGCTCTCGCATCACAACAAGCTGAAGAATTTGTGGGTGCGCGCGCGCGACCAGTTCGTTGCCGAGTCCGACGCATTGCTGGAGCGCGTGGGCATGCGCGAACAGGCGCAGCGGCCATGCTCGGTGCTGGCCTACGGCGACCTGAAACGCCTGGAACTGGCGGTCGCGCTGGCCAACGCCCCCAAGCTCTTGCTGATGGATGAACCCACCGCCGGCATGGCCCCGAAAGAGAGAATCGAATTGATGGCGCTGACCGCCGACATCGTGAGAAGCGACAAGATCGGCGTGCTGTTCACCGAGCACGATATGGACGTGGTGTTCAAGCACGCCAACCGCATGATCGTGCTGAACCGCGGGCAGCTGATCGCCGGCGGCGTGCCCACCGAGGTGCGGGCGAATGAGGAAGTGCAGCGCATTTACCTGGGGAGCCGCCACTAGATGCTCAAGGTAAAAGACATCCACGCCTACTATGGCCAGGCGCACATCCTCGCCGACGTGTCGCTGGAGGTGAACGCGGGCGAGGTGGTGGTGCTGCTGGGGCGCAACGGCGCCGGCAAGAGCACCACGATGAAATCCATCATCGGCCTGGTGCGGCCCGCCAAGGGGGAAGTCACCTTCCAGGGCACGCGCATCGAGCAGATGCCCCCCTACAAGGTGGCGCGCCTGGGCCTGGGCTATGTGCCGGAAGAGCGCCGCATCTTCACCGAACTGACGGTGCTGGAAAACCTCGAAGTCGGGCGGCAGGCGCCGCGCGCCGGCGTGCCGACCTGGGAGTGGGACAAGGTCGCGCGCCTGTTTCCCAACCTGGGCGAGATGCCGCAGCGTCCCGGCGGGCGCATGTCCGGCGGCGAGCAGCAGATGCTGACGATCGCGCGCACCCTGATGGGCAACCCGGCTTGCATCCTGCTCGATGAGCCTTCGGAAGGGGTGGCGCCGGTGATCGTCGACCAGATGGCCGCCGCGATCCTCGAATTGAAATCGCAGGGCGTGGCGATCCTGCTTTCCGAGCAGAACCTGCATTTCGCCACCGAAGTGGCGGACCGCGCCTACATCATCGAGAAAGGCCGCATCCGTTTTTCCGGCACCATGGCGGAACTGAACGCCAATCCCGAGGCGCAGCAACAGTACCTGGCGGTGTAGCATCATGCCCCATGGGCGAATATCGGACTCCGGGCAGCGGCCGTTGGGCGCCATGGATCACCATGGTGCTGGTAGTCGCGGGCCTGGCGGGGGTCTTCTTTTTCGTTCCGGCGCGCCCGGTTGCCGGGCTGGTGGCCTGGATCTTGGTGCTGGCCGGGGCGGCCAGTTACGCCCTGATCCGCTCCTGGTCGTCCTGGCGGCGTCGGCCCAGCTACATCCGCATGGGCAATAACCAGCTGACCGCGCGCCGCGGCGACGGCAGCGTGATCGCCGAAATCCCTTATTCGGCGATCTCCGGAATGCGTGACAACGTCTGGGCGGGGAGCTTGGTGATCCACGGCGCGGACGGGTATAGCCGCATCGAGATTCCGCTCGCCACCCAGGGCATCAGCAATTTGCTGCTGGCGCTTTCCGAGCGCATCCCGGCCTATCTGTGGGACCTGGAAAGTGCGCGTTCCTTCCGCATGTCCGGCCGCCCGCGCGTTCTGCTTGCCCTGGCCGCCTTGTACCTGGTGGCGGCAGGCTGCTTCTACTACGTTGAGTCCTACTGGCTGGCCGGCATCGGCGCCGCCAGCGCGCTGGCCGGGCTGGCGGTGGTCCTGCTGGCTCCGCGGGGGTATGAGGTGACGCGCAACGGCGTGACGGTTCGGCGCATTCTCGGCGCGCGCTTCGTCCCCGCCGCCGAGGTCACCGCGGTGCAGCTGAAAAAGGACAGCGCGGACGCTGGCATGCGCCTGTATGTCAAGCTGCTGCTGCAGTCGGGCAAGCAGCTGGCCCTGGGCGGCACCGAACAGAGCGCCGTGGTGCTTTATCGCGCCCTGCTCAGCATGCGCAAGGCAACGCTCTGAAATGGTGCCCGGCGCGCTCACCCGTGACGACATCACCGGCGAATTCAACCGCCTCCTCGATGATCACGTGATTTGGCGACGTGGCCACTGGGACCACAAGTCCTACAAGCTGGCGTTTTTCCGGTTGTTTCGCACCACTTATGAGCAAGGTTTCTTCCGTCTGCGCGGCCGCTATGCGGTTACCGGCGAGCGCCTCCGCGATGAAATCATCGAGATTTACATCACTATGGCCTCTCCTAAGAACACTTATAAGCTCGGGCTTCTACAACAAATGTGCGTTGAGTGGGATGCTTGGCGCTACGCTTGGGACATGGACCCGGCGCGCAAATCCACCGCCAGCGGACGCTGGAAAAACACCCAGGAAATGGCGGCCATGCCGCCGCCAAGAGCACATTCATTGAGAACTGCGTCATAGCGACAGGAATAGGCCTCTATCGAGGCATGTTTTTGGGAATGGTTGATAGGAAGTCATGAGCAAGATTGCAGGCATCGACGTGGGCGGCACCTTCACCGATCTGATCCTGGTGGACGACGAGACCGGGGAGGTGAAACTCGCCAAGGTGCCGACCACGGTGGAAAACCAGGCCTTCGGCGTGCTCGCCGCCCTTGATGCCGCCGGCGCCGACCTGAAGAGTCTCGCCGCCATCATCCACGGCACCACCACCACCACCAATGCGATGCTGGAACGCAAGATCGCCAAGGTCGGCCTGATCACCACGCGCGGTTTTCGCGATGTGCTGGAACTGGGGCGGCGCACCCGGCCCAAGGCCTATGGCCTGACCGGTACCTTCGTGCCGCTGATCCCGCGCGAGTTGCGCACCGAGGTCGACGAGCGCATGGATGCCGAGGGCACGGTGCTGCGCCCGCTGGATGAGGCGCAGGTGCGTGTCGCGGTGGAGGTGTTGCTCGCCGGCGGCGCCGAGGCGGTGGTGATCCACTTCCTGCACAGCTACATCAACCCGGCGCACGAGCAGCGCACCGCCGAGATTGTGCGCTCGATGTGGCCGAACGGCTTTGTCACCGTTGGCCACACCGTGGTGGCCGAGTACCGCGAGTACGAGCGCGGCGTCACCTCGGCGGTGAACGCGGCGGTGCAGCCGGTGCTGTCGCGCTATATCGACCGCCTGCAGACTGAACTCAGGAAGCAGGGCTTCGCCAAGGAACTGCTGGTGATGCAGGGCAACGGCGGCACGGTAGCTTCCTCCATCGTTGCCGAAGCGGCGGTCAATACGGTGATGTCCGGCCCGGCCTCGGGCGTGATCGCCGCCGCCTATACCGGCGTGCAGTCCGGCTACCCGAATGTCGTCACCTACGACATGGGCGGCACCTCGTCGGACGTGGCGCTGATCAAGGACGGCTTGCCTTCAGTCTCCAGCGAACTGGAACTCGAATACGCGATGCCGATCCACGTGCCGATGGTCGATGTGCACACCATCGGCGCGGGCGGCGGCTCGCTCGCCTATGTCGACTCTTCCGGCATGCTGCACGTCGGCCCCGAGAGCGCGGGCGCGACACCCGGGCCGATCTGCTACGCGCGCGGCGGCACCCGGCCGACGATCACCGATGCGAATCTGGTGCTGGGGCGCCTGAATCCGGACAAGCTGCTGTCGGTGAAGGACCCGGTGCCGATGGAGCGCATTCGCGAACTGATGGTCGAACACGTCGGCAAGCCGCTGGGGCTGGACGCCGACCAGGCGGCCGCCGCCATCCTGCGCATCGCCAACGACAAGATGGCGGGCGCGGTGCGCATGGTCAGCCTGGCGCGTGGGCATGATCCGCGCGACTTCGCGCTGTTCGCGTTCGGCGGCGCCGGTCCCTTGCATGCGGTGGCCCTGGCGCGCGAACTGGCGATCCCGAAAGTGCTGATCCCGGCCCGGCCTGGCCTCACCAACGCGCTGGGCTGCACCGTGGCCGATGTGCGCCACGACTATGTGCGCACCATCAACAAGGCGCTGGAACAGGTGGAAGAGGGTGTGATCGCGCAGGTGTTCGAGGCGCAGATCGCCGCCGGGCGCGCGACGATCGCGCGCGAAAACGTCGCGGTCGAATCGATCGAGACCGTGCACCGCGCCGACATGCAGTTCCAGGGGCAGAGCCACATCCTGACCGTGGCGATTTCCGACCTGAATATCAGCCGCGACGAGTTGCGCAAGGCGTTCGAGGCGGCGTACTGGCAGCGTTTCCATGTCGAGCTTTCCGAGATCCGCCCGGTGCTGGTCAACCTGCATACGGCGGTGATCGGCAAGCGCAAGCCGGTGGCGCTCAAGAGCATCGCCGCCGCCACCCCCAAAGCAACGCTGAAAGAAGCCGAGATCGGCCGCCGCAAGGTGTGGTTCGATGGCGGCTGGTCCGATACGCCGGTGTACCGCCGCGAGTTGCTGCCCGAGGGCGCGCAACTGACCGGCCCGGCGATTCTCGAGCAACTGGATTGCACCACGGTGATCGAGCCGGGCAATCAGGCGCAGCTCGACGCGATCGGCAACCTGATCATTTCGCTGTAAGGAGCACACGATGAACAAGACTGCCATCGACCCCGTCACCCTCGCGGTGCTGCAAAGCGGCCTGCAGCAGGTGTGCAACGAGATGGACCTGGCCTTCGTGCGCGCCGCCTTCTCGCCGGTGATCGCCGAGGCGCTGGACCGCTCCGACGGTATCTACCACCGCGACAACGGCGAGCTGATCGCGCAGGGCGAGCTCGGCCTGCCGGTGTTTGTCGGCACCATGCAATTTTCGGTGCAAGCGGTGATCGACCGCATCAGGCAATACAAGATCACCGTCAACCCGGGCGATGTGTTCATCGTCAATGATCCGTACCTGGGCGGCACCCACCTGATGGACGTCAAGTTCGTCAAACCGTTTTTCTACAAAGACAAGCTGTGGTGCTGGCTGGCCAACACCGGCCATTGGCCCGACACCGGCGGCATGGTGCCGGGCGGCTTCTCGGCCAACGCCACGGAAGTCGAGCAGGAAGGCCTGCGCCTGCCGCCGGTCAAGCTCTACAAGAAGGGCGAGATCGACGACGAGATTCTCTCCATCATCCTCTCCAACATCCGCGTCGCGGACCAGCGCATCGGCGACATCAAGGCGCAGGCCGCGGCCCTGGCCACCGGCGAGAGGCGGCTGGCCGCGGTGCTCGACCGCTATGGCGCCGATGTGGTGGACGCGGCGATCGAGGAACTGAAGTCGCGCGCGGCCGCGCAGATGCGCGCCAGGATCGCCACCATTCCCGACGGCGTCTACGAAGGCGAAGCTTTCGTAGATTCCGACGGCGTGGTCAACGAGCCCCTGCGCATCGCCATGAAGGTCACCAAGTCCGGCGAGACGCTGCACTTCGACATGAGCGGCTCTTCGCCGCCCTGCCGTGGCCCGATGAACAGCGTGATCGCCACCACTCGTTCCTCGATCTACCTCGCCGTCAAGCACGTGTTCCCCGAGGTGCCGATCAATGCCGGCACCTTCGCGCCGCTGGACATCGCCGATCCGGACGGCACCTTCCTCTATGCAAGATATCCGCGCCCGGTCTCCGGCTGCGCGGCGGAGGTGAGCCAGCGCATCGCCGAGGCGGTGTTCTCCGCGCTTGCCAAGGCGCTGCCAGACCAGTTGTTCGCCGCGCCCGCCGGCACCAGCGGCAACCTCTCCGTCGGCGGCACCGACCCGAAGACCAACCGCCCCTACGTCATGTACGTGATCTCCGGTGGCGGCTACGGCGGCAGTGCGCATGGCGACGGCATCTCGAACGGCTGCTCGACCATCGGCATTTCCAAGACCACGCCGGTGGAGATCATGGAGCAGCGCTACCCGATCCTGTTCGAGGAGTTTTCCCTGCATGAAAATTCGGGAGGCGCCGGCGAGCATCGCGGCGGTTTCGGGGTGAACTACAAGATCCGCATCCGCCGTGGCGAAGCGACCGCCTCGATGGTGATGGACCACGGCCGCACCGGTCCGCAGGGCGCGCAGGGCGGCGCCGACGGCGGCCTGAATACCGTGCGGATCATGCGCGATGGCCAGCCCTACGTGCCGCCGCATCTGTCCAAGGACCAGAGCATCGCCCTCTCCGAAGGCGACGTGATCGAGGTTTCCACTCCGGGTGGCGGCGGCTACGGCGAGCCGGGCAAGCGCTCGAAGGAATCGATCGAACGCGACATCGGGCGCGGCTACTACACGCGCGAAGAGGCCGCGAAGATGTACGGCGTGGCCATCTAGCCGCGAGTGGCGTGCCGCCCGGGACTCCGCGCCCCGGGGTGGCTTTGGCTAAGTGTTATGATGTGTACATCAAAACACATTGCGCGTAACCTGGTTACGCCCTGGTGCCATGTCGACCACCATGACCATACGCATTGAAGACGAGGTCAAGTCGCGTCTCGACGACCTGGCCGAAGTGACTCAGCGCAGCAAGTCGTTTCTGGCTGCCGAAGCGATTCGCGAGTACGTCGCGAACAATGAATGGCAGATTCAGGAAATCGGCATGGCGCTGAAAGAGGCCGACGCGGGTGATTTCGCCAGCGACAAGGAAGTGGCCGCGCTGGCGAAGAAGTGGAAAGTGAATGCGCGTTGACTGGTTGCGCAAGGCTTTGCGCAATCTCGACGATGAGGCCACTTACATAGCCGCCGACGATCCCGTGGCGGCGCGATTGGTCGTTGAGCGGGTGTTGGGGGCGGTCGCCATGCTCGCCGATCAGTCCGGCCTGGGGCGTCCCGGCCGTATTCCGGGTACGCGCGAGCTTGTCGTGCACAAGACGAGATATATTGTTCCCTATCGGGTGCGCGCAGACGCGGTCCAGGTGCTGTGCGTTTTCCATACTTCGCGCCGCCTGCCCAGGCGCTGGTGACGGCTGGGCGCAGGGTCTAGGGCTTATCCTTCGCCGGTGTCGCGGCGGGGCCGTCCGCTGGCATGCCGAGTTGCTCGTAGACCGAGCGCACCACCGGCATCAGCTCTTCCCGTCCCAGATCGCCGGAGAGCGCGTAAGCACGGTTCTCCTGCGCCCAGTAGAAGGTATTCACATTGCGATAGCGCTCGAAGCGGAACGCGGTCTCGCGCGTCGCCGCGCTCGGTGCCAGGGTCGAGACGTAAAGCGTGAGCCGCTTGCCGGCGCCGTTCTGGTACATGAACTGCGCCACCGGCCTGTCCTCGCCCGGCAGCAGACGGCCGCCCACCAGTTGAAAGCCTTGAGGGCCCAGCGCGGGCGCGCGCACCGGCGTGGCCAGGCGGTTGGAAAGCCAGCGCACCAGATGCGCCTCGTCGCTGGCCGTCACTTCGACCGGGTGGCGCACCTCGGGGGAGAACACGGCGTGGGCCACGGCCGCGCGTTGCGACAGCGCGGCCAGGGAATCGGCGGCGGGAACCTGTGCGCCGCCGCCCAGGCGCGCATGGCCGAACCAGCCACCCGCGGTACAGGCACCCGCCAGCAGCACAACCCCGGCGGTACGCCGGAACATCGATTGATTCGCCGCGTGGCGTGCCCGTTTCGGGCCGTCGCGCACGGTACGCAGCATGGCGGCCGGCACCGGCTCGCCCAGCAGGGCGTCATAGCGGTCATGCAGCAGTTCGCGCTGCTCGCGGCAGGCCTGCGCCAGGCGCACGCGCCCAGCGTCGGCGGCCACCCAGGCGGCGACTTGCCCGGCCATCTCCGGCGGCAACTCGCCGTCGATCAGCCTGTGGATGTCGGTTTCGGAAAAGCTCATTTCACGACCTTCAACTGTACCGCGGGCGTCGCCTGGGCGCTTTCGCCTTCCAGCAGCGCGGCCAGGCGGGCGCGGGCGCGCGCCAGGCGCGACATCACCGTGCCGATCGGCAGGCCCAGCGTGTGCGCGGCCTCGTCGTACGAAAAACCTTCCAGGGTCACCAGCAGCAGCACCGCGCGCTGCTCCTCCGGCAGTCGCTGCAGGGCTTCGTTCAGCGCCGACAACTGCGCCAGGGTGTCGGCGGAGGCGCCGCTGTCTTCCGTCTCCATCCCGGCGTCCGGGTCGAGTGACTCGGCGGCGAGCACCGAGCGCTTGACCTGGTTGACGTACACATTGTGCATGATGGTGAAGGTCCAGGCGCGCAGGTCGGTGCCGGGGCGCCACAGCGACCATTTGGCGATCGCGCGCTCCAGCGTATCCTGCACCAGATCATCGGCGCGAAAACGCTCGCCGGTCAGCGCCCGCGCGTAGCGGCGCAGGCGCGGGATCAGGGCGACGAGCGCTTCAGCATCCACCTGGAGTTGCTCTATTCCTTGGCGGCGTGCCAGGCGCCGTTCATGAAACCGTCGCCGGTTTTGTCGCCCGGTTTCTGATCCTTTACCCAGTAGTACAGCGGCTTGCCCTTGTAGGCGTATTGCTTCTTGCCATCGTCACGAGTGACGATGGTGTACTCGCCGTAAGGCTTGGCCATATCGGTGGCCATCAGCGGCGGCCAGTTGGTTGCGCAGGGGCCATTGCAGACGGATTTGCCGCTGCCGGCGGCGTCCTTGTCGAAGGTGTACAGGGTCATGCCGGTGGCGCCGGTGAGAACGCCGCCTTCCATCTTGGCCGGCGCGCTGGCGCAGGCGCCCAGGGCCAAAGCGATAGCGGCGATTGCCGCGGTGTGCAAGGTCTTCATGCAGTTATCTCCCGTTATAAAGGCGGATCGCCTGCATGGTTAACAGCGCACGGGCGGGAATATTCCCGCCCGTGGCCCGGTAAGACAGCTATTTCGGGTTTTTCTTGTAGTCCGCCACGGCGACGGCCAGCATCTTGTACTCGGTGCAGGACTGGCCGCAGATCTTGTCCAGCTTGGCGAGCTGCTGCTCGGCCAGGGCGACATTGCCGCGGTTGAGATACGCCTGGCCCAGGTATTCGTTGGCGCCCTTGTGGTTCGGGTTGATGGCGAGCGCCGAGGTGTAGTACTTGATGCCTTCGTCCCAGTTGCCGTTGTTGCGGTAGGCGTAGCCCAGGTAGCTGTGGATGTCGGCGTTGTTCTTGTCTTTCGCCAGGGCCTTTTGCAGATGGCCGATGGCGTTGTTCCAGTCCTTCTTGTCGATCGCCGCGCGGCCCTGTTCGAATTCGCTGGCGGAAAATTGCGGAGGGCTGGAATCGAAGCTGCCGCCGGCGGCGAAAGCGACGGGGGTGGCAAAAGAGAACGCCAGGGCGGCGGCAAGAATTGTGATTTTTCGCATGACTGACTCCCGTTAGGGTTGAAGAAAGGTTGGGCGACGTCGCTGGAATTCTATACGCCGGCCCGGGAACGGTGGATGCAACCGTTTATCGGGAGCGGCGATCCGTTAAACTTGTGGCCGCGGATAAACTGCGGCAAATAAAAACCTGGAGACAAACGTGTTTCAAGACGTGTTCAAGAACAAGGTGGTGCTCATTTCCGGCGGCACCAGCGGCATCGGTTTCGGCATCGCGCGCGCTTTTCATCAGGCCGGGGCGAAAGTGACCGTCACCGGCCTGACCGAGCCGGAACTGGCGGACGCCAGGGCGGCCGGCATCGCCGCCGTCACCCTGAACGTGGCGGACCTCGCCGCCTGCAAGAGCCTCATGTCCACCTTCGCCCAGCTGGATGTGCTGGTCAACTGCGCCGGGATGATCCGCCGCGCCAATGCCGAGCATGACCCCGAGCAGTTCGCCCAGGTGATCGACGTGAATCTGAACGGCACCCAGCGCCTGTGCTCGCTGGCGCGCCCGCTGCTTGCCAAATCAAAAGGCAGCATCGTCAACACCGCCTCGATGCGCAGTTTTTCCGGCGCGGCAGTCACGCCTGCCTACAGCGCCAGCAAGGGCGCGGTGATGCAGCTCACCAAGTCCCTGGCGATCGCCTATGCCGACGAAGGTATCCGCGTCAACGCGATCGCCCCGGGCTGGGTGAAGACGCCGCTGACCGCCGCACTACGCGAGAACGCCGAGGCCAACAAGGCGGTGCTGGACCGCACGCCGATGAAGCGCTGGGCCGAGCCGGAAGACATGGCCGGGCCGGTGATGTTCCTGTGTTCGCCGGCGGCGGCGTTTGTCACCGGCGCGATCCTCCCGGTGGATGGCGGCTATCTCGCGTTCTAGGAACGCCAAAGATACGAGGCGCGGCGCGGTTTAGATGCCGACCAGCGCCGCGCCGATCACCCCGGCCGAGTCGCCCAGCTGGTTCCTGAGTACCGGCGTGGTCAGTTCGTCGCTGAACACGCGCTGGCGCAGTTGCGCCACGCCTTCGGTATACAGCTCGTCGATGTTCGACAGCCCGCCGCCGAGCACGATCACGTCCGGGTCGAGCACGGCGATCAGGTTGGCCGTGGCGCGGCCGAAGTGGGCGTAGAGGTCGGCCATCGCATCGGCGCAGCGCGTGTCGCCGGCCAGCGACCCGCTGTGGATTTCGCCCGCGCTCAAGGCTTCGCCGTGGCGCTTGCGAAACGCCGCCTCCAGCCCGCCGCCCGAGATGAAGGTTTCGACGCAGCCGCGCGCGCCGCAGTAGCACAGCGGCCCGTTCGGGTCGATCACCATATGGCCCCATTCGCCACCGAGCGACTGCGGCCCGGTGCGCACCTTGCCGTCCAGCACGATGCCGCCGCCGCAGCCGGTCCCCATGATCACCCCGAACACGCATTCGTAGCCGCGCCCGGCGCCGCGCAGCGCTTCGGCCAGCGCGAAGCAATTGGCGTCGTTCTCGATGCGTACCGGGCGCATCAGCGCCTGTTCCAGCATCTGCCGCAGCGGCTGGCCATTCAGGCATACGGTGTTGGAATTCTTCAGCAGGCTGGTGCGCGCCGACAGCGCGCCGGGGGTGCCCACGCCCACCGTATGGGGCGCATCGTCGACCAGGTAGGAGAGCCCGGCGTAGAGATTGGCGATGCGCGAGACGATATGCGCCGGCCCGCCCTCGGCCTCGGTGGCGATGCGGCGGCGCTCGATCTCGCGGCCTTCGCTGTCCAGGGCCACGCCCTCGATCTTGGTGCCGCCCAGGTCGATGCCGATGCGAAAAGCCGGATTGCTCATGAACGTTTGACCGCGCCGGGCGAAGAAGGGGGATGGAAAGACCGGAGCGGCAGGCCCCGAACGGGGTTCATGATGCCTGCTTTTTTCCCCTCACGCGGCGTTATTGTTTCAGGCGATAACCGGTCTTGAACATCCACCACAGCACGGCCAGGCAAAGCGCCATGAAGCCCGCGGTAAATCCGAGACTGGCCGCCACGCTGACGTCGCCGATGCCGTAGAAGCTCCAGCGAAAGCCGCTCACCAGGTAGACGACCGGGTTGAACAGGCTGACGGTCTGCCACGGCCGCGGCAGCATGTCGATCGAATAGAAGGCGCCGCCCAGGAAGGTCAGGGGCGTCACCACCAGCGAAGGAATGATCGCCAGCTGCTCGAAGTTCTTCGCCCAGATGCCGATGATGAAGCCGAACAGGCTGAAGGCCACCGAGGTGAGGAGGAGGAAGGCGATCATCCAGACCGGATGCAGGATTTCGACCTTCACGAAGAAGGTCGCGGTCAGCAGGATGATCAGGCCGATCGCCACCGATTTGGTCGCGGCGGCGCCGACATAGGCGAGCACCGCCTCGAAGCCGGAGATCGGCGCGGAGAGGATCTCGAAAATGGTGCCGGTGAATTTCGGGAAGTAGATCGCGATCGACGCATTCGAGATGCTCTGGGTGAGAAGGGTCAGCATGATCAGGCCGGGAACGATGAAGGCGCCATAGCCCACCCCGCCGACCGACTGGATGCGCGAGCCGATCGCGCCGCCGAACACGATGAAATAGAGCGCCGTCGTGATCACCGGCGTGGCAACGCTCTGCAATACGGTCCGCGCGGTGCGTGCCATCTCGGCGCGATAGATCGCCCAAATACCGTTGCGATTGACTAGCATCTAGGTGCGCTCCACCAGGCTGACGAAAATGTCCTCGAGCGAACTGCGCTCGGTCTCCAGGTCCTTGAAATCGATGCCCAGTTCGCCCAGGCGCAGCAGCAGTCCCGGCATGCCGGTGCCTTCGGCATTGGCCTCGAAGGTGTAGACGAGCTGATGACCATCGGCCTGCAGCGCCAGCGGCCAATCGCCGAGTTCGGGAGGGACGGCCTCCATCGGCCGCTGCAGCACCAGCGTCAACCTGCGCTTGCCGAGTTTTTGCATCAGCGCGGCTTTCTTCTCGACCAGCAGAAGCTGCCCCTTGTCGATCACGCCGACACGGTCGGCCATTTCCTCGGCCTCCTCGATGTAGTGCGTGGTCAGGACGATGGTGACGCCCTTGCCCTGCAGCTTGCGCACCAGCGCCCACATGTCGCGGCGCAGGTTGACGTCGACACCCGCGGTCGGCTCGTCGAGGAACAGCAGATCGGGCTCGTGGCTGAGCGCCTTGGCGATCATCACGCGGCGTTTCATGCCGCCCGAGAGCTCGATCAGCTTGCTGTTGCGTTTTTCCCAGAGCGACAGGTCGCGCAAGAGCTCCTCGATGTAGGCCGGGTTGGGCGCGCGCCCGAACAGGCCGCGGCTGAAGCAGGCCGTGTTCCAGACGGTAGCGAAAATATCGAGGGCGATCTCCTGCGGCACCAGGCCGATGGTCGCGCGCGCCGCCCGGAAGTCCGTTTCGATGTCGTGGCCGTTGACCAGGACCGTGCCCGAGGTTTTCGTCACGGTCCCGCACACGATGCTGATCAGGGTGGTCTTGCCGGCGCCGTTGGGGCCAAGCAGCGCGAATATCTCGCCGCGTTCGACTTCGAGATCGACATGGCCGAGCGCGGCCAGCCCCGATTTATAGCGCTTTTCGAGACCGGAAATGGAGAGGATGGAAGGCATGGAGATTATTTTGTTGGCCGCCCCTTGAGAATCACGGCGGACTTAGGGCGGACTCAGGGCGAACTCAAGGCGGACGATGGCGGAGTATATCCACTCGAGGCAATTCGGTCGGAGCAGGATAAGGGGTTGCGTATCCATCAATAGAGAGTCTCGCTTGCGTTTGGTTCCAGGCCAGCCTCCGGCCCGCGCCTCCGGCGAGTTGCTGTTTATAAAGCATATGTTATAATTGCGTAACGAGCGGTCCTTGTGCCCGGCAATCCCGCGTTCGCCAGCGCGAGTCGCAGCGCCGCCTTCGAAGGCGGCGAAGCCTCCCGGTATTTGCGAAGAACATCAGGTTTTCTCGGGTTGGTGACGGACTGATCAACTGGCGCCCGAAATTCTCCGTAAACCTATGATTTTCTCAGGTTCAGGACCAACGGGCGAACCACCGTCCATGGAATTTCCCGAAGAAACTCAGATTTTATCGGGTTCGGCAGCTGCGTCGCGCCGGGAATCGGATTTCTCGGCAGGATGGATTTCCCAAAAAATATATGGTTTTCTCGGGTTCCGGGGCTGGTGGAAGAACCATCGGCCACGAATTTTCCTGCAAAGCTCAGGTTTTATCAGGTTCGGCATCAATCGCCGTGCCCGGAGGGTGTTTCCCGGTGGGTAGGGAAGGGCACGTGGGCAAGGTGATGTGTTCGCTTCAGGGCTGCGTGGCCATTTTCTGCGAAAATCATCATCAAGCGTGTTTTGTCGCGGCGCGACCCGTGCGGCGCCCGCTGCTGGAGCAGCCACGCCCGACGGCGTGTCCATTTTTTTCGCCTTTTGAGTGAGTAGCGTGTCCCACAGCCCCTGGCGTTTTTGTGTTGCCCCGATGATGGACTGGACCGACCGGCATTGCCGCGTCTTCCATCGCCTGATCAGCCGGCACGCGCGCCTGTACACCGAGATGGTGACCACCAACGCGCTGCTGCACGGCGACGTGCCGCGCCATCTCGACTTCAGCGAAGAGGAACACCCGGTGGCCCTGCAACTCGGGGGTAGCGAGCCGGAAGACCTGGCGCATTGCGCGCGCCTGGCCGAGAAGTGGGGCTACGACGAGATCAACCTGAATTGCGGCTGCCCCTCCGAGCGCGTGCAGCGCGGCGCGTTCGGCGCCTGCCTGATGGCCGAGCCGGAACTGGTGCGCGACTGCGTCAAGGCGATGATCGATACGGTATCGATTCCGGTCACGGTCAAGCATCGCATCGGCATTGATAAAAGCGATTCGTACGACTTCGTGCGCGACTTCGTCGGCATCGTCTCGCAGTCTGGCGCCACGGTGTTCATGGTGCACGCGCGCAGCGCCTGGCTCAAGGGCTTGAGCCCGAAGGAGAACCGCGAGATTCCGCCGCTGCATTACGACTACGCGCAGCGCCTGAAACAGGACTTCCCGGATTTCACCATCGTGGTCAACGGCGGCATCAACACCCACATCGGCGTCGAGGCGCAACTGGCGCAGCTGGACGGCGTGATGATCGGCCGCCAGGCCTATCACGAGCCCTACTGGATGGCCGAAGCCGATGCGCGCTGGTTCAACGACATGCGCGAACCCTTGAACCGGCTGGAAGTCGCGCAGGCGATGCGCGACTACACCGCGCGCGTCATCGCCGCGACCAGGCAGGCGCCGCATCCGACCACCGTGCGCCACATCGTGCGCCACATTCTGGGCCTGTACCAGGGCATGCCGGGCGCGCGCGCGTGGCGCCGCCTGCTGTCGGACGCGGATGCGCTTGCCGCCAACGATCCCGACCTGATCCTGCGCGCCGCCGCGCTCACCGGTGCGCACGGCCAGCCCGCGCGCCTGGCCGCCTGAAAGAGCGACATGCTGATCACCTCCCTGCTCGATACGGACCTCTACAAGTTCACCATGATGCAGGTGGTGCTGCATCACTTCCCCGCCGCGCAGGTCGAGTACCGCTACAAGTGCCGCAACCCCGGCGTGCAGCTGGCACCGTTCGCCGACGAGATCCGCGAAGAGATCCAGGCGCTTTCCAGCCTGCGCTTCGCCGAAGCCGAACTGCGCTACCTGCGCGGCCTGCGCTTCATCAAGAGCGACTTTGTCGACTTTCTCGGCCTGTTCCACATGAACAGCAAGCACGTCGAAGTCACGCCCTTGCCCAATGGCGAGATCGACGTCACCGTCAAGGGGCCGTGGCTGCACACCATCCTGTACGAGATCCCGGTGCTGGCTATCGTCAATGAGGTGTACTTCCGCAACACCCAGCCCGATCCCGATGTCGAGCAAGGCCGGCGCCGGCTGACCGACAAGATCGCCATGGTGGCGGGCAAGCCCGACCTGGCCGACATGCGCATCGCCGACTACGGCACGCGGCGCCGTTTCTCCAAGGCCTGGCACGAAGAGGTGCTGCTCAAGCTGCGCGACGGCCTGGGCGCCAATTTCGCCGGTACCTCCAACGTCTACTACGCCTTCAAGCACAACATGGTGCCGCTGGGCACGATGGCGCACGAGTACCTGCAGGCCTGCCAGGCCCTCGGTCCGCGCCTGCGCGATTCGCAGATCTTCGCGTTCGAGAAGTGGGCCGCCGAATACCGCGGCGACTTAGGGATAGCGCTGGCCGACGTCTACGGCATCAACGCCTTCCTCGCCGACTTCGACATGTATTTCTGCAAGCTGTTCGACGGCGCGCGCCACGACTCCGGCGACCCCTTCCAGTGGGGCGAGCGATTGATAGAACATTACAAAAAGAACCGCGTCGACCCGCGCACCAAGGTACTGGTCTTCTCTGACAGCCTGAACGTGCCGCTCGCGATCCAATTGTATGAGCGTTTCCGCGGCCGCTGCATCACCGCCTTCGGCATCGGCACCAATCTCACCAACGACCTGGGCTACACGCCGCTCAACATCGTGATGAAGATGGTTCGCTGCAACGGCCAGCCGGTGGCCAAACTGTCGGACTCGCCGTCCAAGAACATGTGCGACGACGAACGTTATCTGGCGTATTTGCGCCAGGTGTTCAATATTCCCCAACCGGGCGAGCAGCAGCCGGCTTAGAATCAATCCTCCTTTTCCCGGAGGACAGCATGCCTCACGTCACCGCCAAAGACGGCACCAAGCTCTACTGCGAAGAGATCGGCACCGGTACCCCGATCATCTTCGTCCACGAATTCGCCGGCGACCATCGCAGTTACGAAGCGCAGGTGCGCCACTTCTCGCGCCAGTACCGCTGCATCACCTACAACGCGCGCGGCTATCCGCCCTCCGACGTGCCGCCGAGCTTCGAGTCCTACTCGCAGGACAAGGCGCGCGACGACATCCGCGATGTCCTTGATGGGTTGAAGATAGACAAGGCCCACGTGGTCGGCATCTCCATGGGCGGCTTCGCCACCCTGCATTTCGCCATGCAGTACCCCGAGCGCGCGATCTCCGCCTCGGTGTGCGGCTGTGGCTATGGCGCCCAGCCCGACAAGCGCGCGGCCTTCCAGGCCGAGGCCGAGGCTACAGCGAAGAATATGGCTGACAAAGGCATGAAAGTGGTCGCCGAGACCTACGCGCTGTCCGCCACCCGCGTGCAGTTGCAGAACAAGGACCCGCGCGGCTTTGCCGAATTCAAGCGGCAATTGTCGGAACATAGCGACCTGGGATCATCGAATACCATGCGCGGCTACCAGGCGCGCCGCCCTTCGCTGTACGAGCTGACCGACCGCATGGCGAAGATCAGCGTGCCCGTGCTGATCGCCACCGGCGACGAAGACGAGCCCTGCCTGGAACCGGCGCTGCTGATGAAGCGCACCATCCCCACCGCGCAACTGGTGGTGTTCCCCGGCACCGGCCACGCCCTCAACCTGGAAGAGCCGGACCTGTTCAACGCCACCCTGGGCCGCTTTTTCCACCTGGTCGAATCCGGCCGCTGGGCGCCGCGCGACCCGCGCAGCAAGGCCGCGTCGATCCTGGGGGAGGCAAAGAGGTAAAGCGGAAGAAGTAGCGCGCCTGGTCCGTGCAAGAAAGAGCGGTGTGCCATGGCGCGCCGCTTTCTCTTGAACGGTGCAATATTTGACGCCCATCCAGGCTTCACGTAGTCTGACCGCGCGGCAATCTTTCCCAAGCGAAGCGCGGTTCCATCGCAGTTGCGGAACCGGCTTTCCGCGGGGTTACCCCGCGGCATGGTTTGCAGCAGGACATTGCCTTGCGTGTGCGGCATGCGCCCCTGGCGCACAACGCACACGCGACACCGGTCTGGTTGGGAAAGAGGGCCGCACCCGGACAACAAAAGCAACATGAACCCGCCTACCGAAGCAGAGCGTATCGCGCGCGGCATGGCCCGTGCGCTGGCCGCGAGTCCCGACGATCGTGCGCAGGCGCGCGAGCATCTGGCGCGTGCGCTCGGCCGCGATGCGCGCTGGCTCACAACCGTGCAACGGGCGGTGCGCCAGCGCTTCGGTGCGTATGGCGGCGAGGCCCTGGCGGCGCGCCATGAGGAACTGGCCGGTTTTCTTGCAAGGCGTCCGGCTTTTCTCGAGGCATTCGAGAACATCCACGAGCGCCCGTACCTGGCTGGCTACTTCACTTTTCATCCGCGCATGGGCGCGGCGCCGCTGGCGCTGGGCGGTGCTGCCATGCCGGCCCTGGCCACCGCGGGCGATCTGGCTGCCTGGCTCAAACTGGGAGTGGAAGAGCTGGACTGGTTCGCCGGCGTGCGGGTGCGCGACGGGCGGCGCCTGGCCGAACCCTTGAACCATTACCGCTATCAATGGGTGCCCAAGGCCAATGGCGGGATGCGCCTGCTGGAGATCCCCAAGCGCCGGCTCAAGCAGATGCAGCGCCGCATCCTGGACGAGATTCTCTATTTCGTTCCGCCGCACGAGGCCGCGCACGGCTTTCGCCCGCGCCACTCCGCGCTCACCCACGCGGCCGGCCATGCGGGGCGCGCCGCGGTGCTGCGCATGGACCTGCGCAACTTTTTTGTCAGCGTACCGGCGCGCCGCGTGCACGCGCTATTCGCCGCGCTCGGGTTTCCGGCAAGCGTCGCGCGCCTGCTGACCGGACTCACCTGTCACATCACGCCCAAGGCGGTGCTGCGCGAGCAACTGGCCGCGCGGGCGGCGGACCGGGGTTACCGGGGTTACGATGCGGCGGCCTGGCGCAACTGGTCCGCCTGGTTCGCGCCGCACCTGCCGCAGGGCGCGCCCAGTTCGCCGGTGCTGGCGAACCTGTGCGCCTTCAATCTCGACGTGCGCCTGGCGGCGCTGGCGGAAGATGCCGGCGTGCACTACACGCGCTACGCCGATGACCTGGCGTTCTCCGGCGAGCGTGCCCTGGCGCGCGGGGTGGAAGGATTCAAGCGCATCGTCGCCACCATCGCGGCGGGCGAGGGCTTCGCGGTGAACGCGCGCAAGACCCACCTGATGCTGCGCAGCCAGCGCCAGCAATTGACCGGCGTGGTGGTCAATGCCCGGCCCAACGTGCGGCGCGACGACTACGAGCGCTTGAAGGCGATCTTGCACAACTGCGCGCGCCATGGCCCAGCCGGCCAGAACCGCGAGGGCCTGCCTGATTTCCGCGCCCACCTGGCGGGGCGGGTGGCGCACCTGGCACGGCTGAATCCAGCGCGCGGCGCACGGCTGGCGCGCAGCCTGGCCGCCATTGCCTGGCCGGACTAAACGGTTACAATCTTCGGCTGATTTCGCGGACTGTCCGAGGCCGTGCGCGGCTCCGCCGTCCTGGCCGTGCTTTTGACCCGCATTTGCCTACCCCATACCTAAAATCCGAGACCATGCCCCGTCTTAGCCAACGCTCCTCCTCCCTCGGCACCGAGAACGCCTTCGTCGTCCTGGCCGAAGTCACCGAACTGATGCGCAAGGGGAAGGATATTATTTCCTTCTGCATCGGCCAGCCGGATTTCCCCACGCCGACCAACATCCAGGACGCCGCAGTCAAGGCGATCCGCGAAGGCAAGCACGGCTATACGCCCTCGGCCGGCATTCCCGAATTGCGCGAAGCGATCGCGAAAGACGTGAACCGCATGCGCGGCCTGAACGTGTCGGCGGACGATGTGGTGGTCGGCTCCGGCGCCAAGCCCTTCATCGCCTACGCGATTCTCTCGACCACCGACTTCGGTACCGGTGACGAGGTGATCTATCCCAACCCCGGTTTCCCGATCTACGAGTCGCAGATCGTCGCCAACGGCGCGGTGCCGGTGCCCCTGGGCCTGAAGGAAGCGCGCAAGTTCGCGTTCGACCCGGCCGAGCTGGAAGCGAAGATCACCTCCAAGACGCGCCTGCTGATTCTCAATACCCCGCACAACCCCACCGGCGGCTCGCTGTCGCCGCAGGACCTGGCCGATATCGCCGCCATCATGCGCCGCCATCCGGACGTGTGGATCTACGCCGATGAAATCTATTCGCGCCTGATCTATGACGGCAAGTTCCAGTCGATCGCCGCCCTGCCTGACATGCTGGAGCGCACCATCATCTCCGACGGCGCCTCGAAGACCTGGGCGATGACCGGCTGGCGCATCGGCTACGCGGTCAACAAGACCCTGGCGCCGGTGTTCACCCGCTGGGTCACCAACACCGAGTCCTGCGCTTCGCACATCAGCCAGTGGGCGGCGGTCGAAGCCATCAGCGGCCCGCAGGATGCGGCCGAGATGATGAAGCAGAGTTTCCTCACGCGCCGCGACCTGATCGTCGGCCTGCTGAACAAAGTGCCGGGCATCTCGTGCCTGACGCCCGGCGGCGCCTTCTACGCCTGGCCGAACGTCACCGAAGCCTGCAAGATGACCGGCTGCGTCGACTCGGAAGATTTCCGCAAGAAGCTCCTCAACGAAGCGGGCGTGGCGGTGCTGGCCGACATCCACTTCGGCGCGCGCGTGCCGGGTGAGGGGCAGCACATCCGTTTCTCCTACGCCGCATCCAACGACGCCATCAAGAACGGCGTGGCGCGCATCGCCGACTGGGTGAAGAAGAACAGCAAGTAGCAAGCGGGAAGGCGGCGCGGGGCGCGCCGCCGCGGTTGATCCACACTTGGGGAAAGTATGGAACAGCAGGAACTCAATCCTTACGCCGCGCCAAAAGCGCGTGTCGATGATGCCGGAGCCGAAGCGGAACTGGCGCCGGAATTATGGAACCCGGCAGCCGGCGGTGCCTGGTCGCTGCTGCTCTCGGTGGCCTTTGGTTCCTGGGTGACGCTGCAGAACTGGAAGGCGCTGGGCGAGGACAAGCGCATCGGCATTTCGCGCGTCTGGTTCATCGTCAGCCTGGTGGTGTTTGTGCTGGTGCTGTCGATTCCCGGCATGGGGCTGATCGGCCTGCCTTACCTGCTCATCTGGTATTTTGTGGAAAACCGCCCCCAGATCAGGTATATCAAGGAGCGCTTCGGCAGCGGCTACCCGCGCCGCTCCTGGACCAAGATCGTGTTGCTGGCCTTCGCGATGGCCGTGAGCGCGGGCTTCATCCTCGGGCTGGTCAGCTTTTTCATGTTTCGCCGCTAGCCTCGGCCCCACGGTGCGCCTGGCCGCGCCGCGGCATCGGAGTTTGATTCTGCGTCGCTTAGAATACGGACGGAGATAAAACAGGGTTGAGGGGATAACGCATGGCTTTGCAACGGGCCAAGGGTGTGGCTGTTTGTCTTTCAGGATTGGCTGGCTTGCTTGGCGGGCCTTGCGCGCACGCGGCCGAGGCCGCCTCGAACTACCACTTGATCACCCTGGCCGGCATCCCGCTCGAGTTCATTTTTTTCGCGGTCGTGCTCGCGGGTGTAGCCATCCTGCACAGGCACACCTTGCAGGTCGCCGTCACCGGCCTGGCGGCGGTCACGCTCTACAAGCTGATCTTCACCGGCTTCAAGGCCGGCAGCCTGCCGCTGCACTTTGCGCATGAGTGGGTGACCCTGGCCAACCTGCTCGGGTTGCTGCTGGGCTTCGCGCTGCTTTCCAGGCATTTCGAGGACAGCCGCTTTCCGCTCACCCTGCCGCATTACCTGCCGGATGACTGGAAGGGCGGCTTTGTGCTCCTGATCCTGGTGTTCGTGCTATCGGCCTTTCTCGACAACATCGCCGCCGCGCTGATCGGTGGGGCGGTGGCGCATGTGGTGTTTCGCGGCAAGGTGCACATCGGCTATCTCGCGGGAATCGTCGCTGCGTCGAACGGCGGCGGGTCAGGCAGCGTGGTGGGCGATACGACGACAACGATGATGTGGATCGCCGGGGTCAATCCGCTGGACGTGCTGGATGCGTACTCGGCGGCGGTGGTGGCCTTGCTGTTCTTCGGTGTGTTCGCGGCGCGCCAGCAGCATGCGTTCAGCCCGATCACCAAGGACTCGCCGGCAGGCCTGAAGGTCGACTGGGCGCGTTTGGGCGTGGTTGGCTTCATCCTGGTGACGGCCGTGGCCGCCAATGTGGCAGCCAATCTGTACTTTCGCGCGGCGCTGGATCACTTTCCGGTGATCGGTGTCGCCGTTTGGGTGGCGCTGCTGGTCTGCGCGCCGGTGCGCCGGCCGGATTGGAGCCTGCTGCCGGGTGCATTGCGTGGCTCGATCTTTCTCTTGTCGCTGGTGAGCATCGCTTCGATGATGCCGGTCGAGCATCTGCCGCTGGCCTCCTGGCAAAGTACGCTGGGGCTGGGGTTTCTCTCGGCGGTGTTCGACAACATACCGCTGACTGCCCTGGCGCTCAAGCAGGGCGGCTACGACTGGGGCTTGCTCGCCTATTCCGTGGGCTTCGGCGGCTCGATGATGTGGTTCGGGTCGTCGGCCGGCGTGGGCCTGGCGAACATGTACCCGGAAGCCAAGTCCGTGCTGCTGTGGCTGCGCTACGGCTGGCACGTGATCGTCGCCTATGTGATCGGCTTTTTCGTCGCGCTGGCGGTGCACGGCTGGGCGCCGCACGCGCCGCGCGGCGCCGCTTTTGATGCGCCGCCGCAAGCGGCCGCCGACGCGCGGCCCGCATAAGAAACTCCAGAATAAAAGCATTTTTGTCCGGACAGGCGCGCCGGGCTTGCGCTATGCTCATCGCATCGGCGTGATCTTCTTCGCTGGTTTGCGAAGTGCCGTAGCAGTACGCGTCAGGGATGGCAGCGTACCCTGTGCGAAACATAATAAGGAAGCGCTGAATAAGCTCCAAAGCTCGTGCGATGCGACATCATCTTCGCTCTGGCGTTGGGGTTGTTAAGGGGGCGCAGCCCACTTAATCAGTGCTTCCACAAGCATTTGCATTGCCGGTAACGACCTCCGCAGCAACGGGCAGTACGCAGCATTGGACCCGCATAACAAAAGAGGAGACTCCCATGAGCATGCTTAGCGATGAAGAGATCGAACGTCTGACCCCGGCCGAACAGGCCCTGTTTCCCTCCCCCATTCCGGTGCAGGCCGTCTCCAGCGACGAGTTCATGCCGGCACCGCAGACGCCGCGTCAGCGCGAGTTCGAAAAGCGCGTCAAGGCGCTTGGCTCGGAACTGGCCAAGCGCCAGGGCAAGAGCCGGCGCGTGTTTTTCAAGAGCGCTTCCGGCATGGCCGCCGCCTTTCTGGCGATGAACGATACCTACGGCCCGATTTTTGGGGTCTCGCGCGCCGAAGCGCAGACCCCGGAGATGGCCAACGAGCGCGCCAAGAAGCTCTCGGGCCAGTTCATCATGGACATGCACACGCACTTCTTGCGCGACGACACGCGCATCCAGACGTTCCTGTTGCAGCGCCAGGCGGTCGGCAAGGCCGGCTGGAACCCGGCGATCAAGGTTGAAGAGCAGACCATCGACAGTTTGAAGTTCGCCAACTACCTGAAGGAAATCTATCTCGATTCCGACACCAAGGTCGCCTGCATCAGCGGCGCGCCCTCGGAGATTCCGGGCGACTGGTTCCTCACCAACGAGATGAAGGCGCGCTACCGCGCCACCATCAACTCGATCGCCGGCAGCAAGCGCTCCTTCGCGCATGCGATTTTCACGCCGGGCTATCCCGGCTGGATGGAGCAGATCGACCAGGCCATCGCGGAACTCAAGCCCGACTCGATGAAGGGCTATACCATCGGCGACAACACCAACAAGCATCTGTCCAAGCACCCCTGGCGCCTGGACGACGAGAAACTGCTCTATCCGGCCTACGAAAAATTCGTCAAGGCCGGGCTGAAGAATGTCTGCGTGCACAAGGGGCTGTTCCCGCCGTCGGTGGAAAAGCAGTTCCCGCATTTGCTCGAGTATTCCAAGGTCAGCGACGTGGCCAAGGCGGCGAAGGATTGGCCGCAGCTCAACTTCATCATTTATCACGGCGGCTACCGCTACGCGGGCGGCGGCCTGGCGGAAGACGGCTGGACCCAGTTCGAGAAGACCGGCCGGGTGGACTGGATCACGGACCTTGCCGAGATACCGGGCAAGTACGGCGTGAAGAACGTCTACGCGGATGTCGGGCAATTGTTCGCCCAGACCACCATTGCCGAGCCCAAGCTGTCGGCGGTGATGATGGGGCAGCTCATCAAGGGCATGGGCGCGGACCACGTGGTGTGGGGGACCGATGCGATCTGGACCGGTGCGCCGCAATGGCAGATCGAAGCCTTCCGCCGCCTGGAGATTCCCGAGGACATCCGCAAGAAGTACGGCTATGCGGAACTTGGAGCGGCCGATGGCAGGATCAAGAACATGATCTTCGGTGAAAACAATGCGCGCCTGTACAACTTCAAGCCGGAGCATCGTGCCGCGCTCGAGGGTGACAAGATCGCGCAGAACAAGGAAATCTACGAGCGTCACGGCGAGGGCCGCACCAACCTCGCCTATGGCTATGTGCTCAAGGAGGGGCGAAGTGCGTAATCGCAACAAGGAGGCAGACATGAACGAGATCGAGAGTGGGCAGCCCGCGCGGCCGGAGGTGCCTTCGGGCGGCCGGCGGCGCTTTCTCGCCGCCGGCGTGGCGGCGGGCGTGGTGAGCGCCGGAGCCGCGCCGGCTGCCGTGCAAGCGCAGGCCCAGGCACCGGCACAGGCAAAGATGCAAACGCGCAGCCCGGCGGGGATCGTGAGCACGGATCACTGGACCAGCAAAAAGGCCGACGGCCGCGACCTCAAGCTGTTCATCCGGCGCAAGCGCCTGCGTGTGGAAAGCGCGATCCCGAAGCGCGGCACCATCTTGTTCGTGCATGGCTCCTCGATGGCGGGTACGCCGGTGTTCGATCTCGACGTGCCCGGCAAGCCCGAGTACAACGTGATGAACCGCTTCGCGCGCCTGGGCTACGACACCTGGTGCCTGGATCACGAGGGCTATGGCCGTTCCGACAAGTCGCGCAACATCAACTTCGACATCGCCACCGGCGCTGACGATTTGGACGCGGTGAGCGAGTACATCATCAAGGCCACCGGCGATCCCAAGCTGCTGATGTACGGGGTCTCCTCCGGGGCCCTGCGCGCGGCGGTGTTCACCGAGCGTCATCCGGAGCGCGTGCGCCGCCTGGCACTGGACGCCTACGTATGGACCGGCGAAGGCAGCCCGACCCTGGCGAACCGGCGCAAGCGCCTGGAGGAATGGCGCGCGAGCAACCGCCGGCCGATCGACAATGCGATGGTGCAAAGCATCTTCACCCGCGACCATCCCGGCACCGCCGACCCGGCCGTGGTCAACGCCTACGCCGCCGCCATCCTCGCGCTGGACGATTCGGTGCCCACCGGCACCTATCTCGACATGTCGGCCAATCTCCCGGTCAACGACCCGGCGAAGATCACGGTGCCCACCATCATCATGCGTGGCGAGTTCGACGGCATTGCCGGCTTCCAGGACCTGGTCAACTTTTTCACCAAGCTGCCCAACCCGGACAAGCAGTTCGTGGTGATGCGCGGCATCGCCCACGCCAGCATGCAGGAGAAGAACCACGCCATCGTGTTCCATACCCTGGAGGCCTTTTTCGGCGAGCCGGCGCCGGTATACGTTGGCTAGATACATCGGATAAGCCGCGCAAGGGCGGTGGCGCTTTTCAGAGGGGCGCCGCCTGTCCGGACCGGGTTGCCGAGGGGCTTGCGCGCCGCGCCGGGAGGCGCCGCGCGTGGCGCGCGGATGTTAGACTCGATGGTGGTTTGTTTCAGTTCGTGCTTGTTTCATTCGTCACCCCAAGTCAGATGCCTGTGCGCGTGTTCACCCCGCGCCCCTCGGAGAACCCATGACCGTATTGGCCCACCCCGGCGCCCGCGCCGGCAATTCGCTTTCCCTCAACATGAAGCTGCTGGCCCACCACGAGCTGGACGGCTTCGGCGGCATTGGCGAAGGCATGGCCTTGCAGCAGACCAAGGATGGCCGGCGCGTCCTGTGGATGGCGCACGAGTCCGCCCCGAAGAATTTCACCGGCATCGACGTCACTGACCCGACCGCCCCGAAGATGGTGGTCCAGACCGAGCTGCCGCACGCCAAGGTGCGCTCCAATTCGCTGGACGTGGTAGGCGACCTGATGGTGGTGGCCTACCAGACGCAGACCGTCGGCCTCTCGCCCGCCGGCATCGACCTGTTCGACATCAGCACCCCGGAATCGCCCAAGCTGCTCTCGCACCTGGACCGCTCCGGCCCGCATTCGCGCGGCGTGCACGCGGTGTGGTTCGTCGACGGCGAGTATGTGCACATGGCCTCCGGCGCGGCCGATTTCGAGCCGCACAACCCGCTCGACGACCAGTTCTACCAGATCATCGACGTGCGCGACCCGAAGCACCCAAAGGAAGTGGGACGCTGGTGGTACCCCGGCACGCGCAAGGGCGATCCCGAGCCGCAGCCGCGCCGCCTCGATCCGAAATTCGACTGCGGCTTCCGCGCCCACAACACCAATGTCTTCCCCAAGCGCGCCGACCGCGCCTACTGCGGCTGGCTCGATGGCGGCGCGGTGGTGCTCGACATCGCCGACAAGAGCAAACCCAAGCTGGTCGCCAACTGGCGCTACTCGCCGCCCTTCAACGGCTTTTGCCACACTGTGCTGCCGATGTTCTCCAAGGACCTGCTGGTGGTCTCCGACGAGTGCGTGCAGGACGGCGGGGCCGACTGGCCGAAACTGGTGTGGATGGTCGATGCGCGAGACGAATCGAACCTGGTGCCGATCGGCACCTTCCCGATGCCGCCGGTCTCGGCTTTCGGCAAGCGCGGTGGCCGCTACGGCGCGCACAATATGCACGAGAACCTGCCGGTGCCGACCTCGTTCCAGTCCGAAGAGCTGATCTTCGGCACCTTCTTCAACGGCGGGGTGCGGGTGTTCAACATCTCCAACCCGTTCCAGGTCGAGGAGGTCGCGTACTTCGTGCCCGGCGCGCCGCCCACCTCGCCCGCCGGCGCGATCCAGATCAACGACGTGTACGTGGATGAGAACCGCATCATCTACGCGGCCGACCGTTTCGGCGGCGGGCTATACGTGCTGGAAATGACCATCTGAGCGTTCCATGAGCAGTACCTCCCTGAGCCCGTCGCAGATCGCCGGCAAGCTGCCGGTGACGGTGATCACGGGTTTCCTGGGCAGCGGCAAGTCCACCCTGGTCAAGCGCCTGCTGACGCGCCCGGAGATGGACCGGGTCGCGGTGATCGTCAACGAGTTCGGCGAAGTCGGCATCGACAACGAACTGATCGCCGAAGTCAGCGAGAACATGACCTTGCTGTCGAACGGCTGCCTGTGCTGTACCGTGCGCACCGACCTGGAAGAGACGCTGCGCGAGCTGTTCATCAAGCGCCGCGCCGGCGAGATCATCGACTTCACCCGCGTGGTGATCGAGACCTCCGGCATGGCCGATCCGACGCCGGTGGTGCATACCCTGCTCACCGACGGCATGGTGTTCGCGCGCTATCGGCTCGATGGTGTGGTGACCCTGATCGACGCGGTCAACGGGCCCGGACAGTTGCAGGATTTCCCCGAGGCGGGCAAGCAGGTGGCGCTGGCCGACCGCCTGGTGATCACCAAGACCGATCTGGTCAAGCCGGAGCAGATCGACGCCCTGCATGAGCAATTGGCGGCGGCCAATCCCTATGCGGCGATCCACACCGCGGTGCAGGGCGAGATCGATCCGGCGCTGCTGATCGATGTGATCCCGGCGCGTCCGCGCGAGGCGCAGGTCGAATCCTGGTTGTTCGGCAAGAGTGGCGAGGCAGGCGAAGGTGCCGGCTACCTCGGCGAGCGGGTGCGCGCCAGCCACACGTTGAATGTGTCTTCCTTCGTACTGACCTTCGATCATCCCTTCAGCTGGGAGGCCTTTGCCGCCGTCACCCAACTGCTCACTTCGCTGCGCGGGCCCGACCTGCTGCGGGTCAAGGGCTTGGTGAATATCGCCGGTGAAGCCGGGCCGGTGGTGGTGCAGGGCGCGCAACACCTGTTCCACCCGCCCGTCACCCTGGCCGCCTGGCCCGGCGAAGACCGGCGCTCGCGCATCGTGTTCATCACCCGCAATATCCCGCGCCAGGCGGTCGAAGGCCTGTTCACCGCGGCGGCCGGGCTGGCGCCGCACTGACCGCTTCGACTGACCCGGCGGATAAGCCGCCCCGCTCCGGCACACGCGTAGAATGACCGCCATGGGAACGATCCTTCCTTTCCAGGACATCAAGACCTATGGCATGTCCGAGCGGGCAGACCATCCGGACTTCGACATCCGCGATGAGACCGTGCGCCCGCCGCTGACGCGCCCGCACCGCCATGCCTATTTCCAGATCCAGATCAATCTCGCCGGTTCCACCGTGCAGAGCATCGGCGCGGCCGAGCGGCCCTTCGAGCCGGGCTACCTGAGCTTCATCCTGCCATACCGGGTGCACTGCGTGCCGCACCCGCCGGGCGCGCGCTTTTTGCTGATCAATTTCGACCAGCGCTTCATCCGCCCGGAACTGGATATCGATCCGCTCGACCTGGAAGACGTGCCCCTCGAACGTGTTCCCGAATTCGCGCCCTTCCGCTTCCAGGAATTCCTCGATTTCCATCTTGACGCCGAGGCTTTCGCCGAAGTGCGCGTGCTGTGCGAGAAGATGCTCAAGGAGAACGCCGGGCGCCGCTTCTACTCGCGCGAGATTTTGCGCGGGCAACTGCTGCAATTGATCGGCATCGTCTGCCGCCATTACGAGCACCAGCTGGTACCGCTGGCCTCCGCGCAGGCGCAGGTGGCGGGCCGGCGCGATGCGCTGTCGCGCGTGATCCGCTACATACGCGAACACCTAAGCGAAACCCTGTCGCTGCCGGATGCCGCGCAGGCCGCGCATCTGTCGCCGAATTATCTGGCGCACCTGATCAAGAAGGAAACCGGCAAGACCTTTGTCGATATCGTCACCGAGCGGCGCATGGAAAAAGCACAGGAGCTGCTCTCCAACACCGACCTGCGCATCCACGAAATCGCCGCTTCGGTAGGCTTCGAGGACGACGCCTATTTCACCCGGCGTTTCAAGCAGATTCACGGCGTCAGCCCGCGCTCTTTCCGCCTTTCAAAGAGTCGCTGACGCCCTCGCGGCCTGGCATGTTTTACCGGTCCGCCTGGTCCGGTAAGAAACTCCAGGAAAAACACGGTTTTATCCCTACGCGGCGCGCAGGGGCACGGGTATGCTTATGCGGCTAAATAAGAAGTCCGGAGACAGGCTTTGCCCGCTTTCACCCGCCGCCAATTCGTGACCATTGCCTCTCTCGCGGCGGGGTTGCCCGCGCGCGGTCTTTTCGCGCAGGGCAAGTATCCGGCCAGGAATATCCAGATCGTCTGCCCGCTGCAGGCCGGCAGCCCGTCGGATGTGGCCGTGCGCGCGGTGTGCGAAAGGCTGGGCGCCAACCTCGGCGTCGGCTTGCCGATCGAGAACGTGCCAGGCGCCGCCGGATTGATCGGCGCCGAGCGCGTGGCGCGCGCCGCGCCGGACGGCTACACCCTGGGCGCGCTGAACAACAGCATCATGACTATGCTGCCCAACCTGCACGCCAGGGTGCCTTACGATCCCTTCAAGAGCTACGAGCCGATCTCGCTGCTGGCCTCCATTCCCACCGTGCTGATCGTCCACCCGGACGTGCCGGTGAAAAACGTCAGGGAGTTCGTCGAGTACTCCAGGGCCAACCCGGGCAAGCTCAACTATTCCTCCGGCGGCGCCGGCAGCCCGCAGCACCTGGCGATGGAGATGTTCAAGTCGATGACCGGCGCCAGCATCACCCACGTGCCCTACAAGGGCGCGACCCAGGCGACCCTCGATGTGGTGGCGGGCCAGGTGCAGGCGATGTTCATCGGCCTTTCGCTGCCCTTGCAGCACATCAAGACCGGCAAGGTGCGCGCTCTCGCCATGGCCGGCGCCAGCCGCACCGGGCTGATGCCTGAGCTGCCCACCGTGGCCGAGCAGGGGGTGGCCGGTTACGACTACGCCTCGTGGATCGCGCTGTATGCCCCAGCGGGCACGCCGAAGGAAATAATCTCCATGCTCACCGCCGAATCCAAAAAGGCGGTGGCCGACAAGGGGCTGCGCGAGCGCCTGCTGACAGCGGGCCTGGATCCGGTGGGCAGCACGCCGGAAGAGCTGGTCAAGCAGACGCGGGAAGACTACGCGCGCATGGCCAAGGTGATCAAGGATGCCGGCGTCACGGCTTGAGCCGCGCGCCTGAAAGAGCGACATCATGCAAGCGAAGTACACAGGCAGACAATTTCACAACCAGCCCGAAGAGAGCCACACCCACGGCTTCCTGCGCGACCTTTGGCAGGCCGTGCGCGAACAGACCGATGGGGTGGTGGACATCGCGGTCCACGCGCAAAACGGCAACGTGCAAGGCTCCGACCCGCAGGCACTCGATATGCTGGTGTCGGGCGAGCTGCAGTTCTTTTGCGTGATGGGCGGGCTGCTCGGGCGGGTGGTGCCGGTCGCCGAAATCCAGGGCCTGCCGTTCACCTACCAGAGCCACGCCCAGGTACACCAGGCGATGGAAGGCGAGCTGGGCGACCACATCCGCCGCGATATGCGCGCCCAGGGTATCCACGGTTTCAAGTATGGCGTGATGGAAAACGGCTTTCGCCATATCGGTGGTGTTCATCAGCCGGTGAACACGGTGGAAGACCTGGCGGGCTACCGCATGCGCATCCCCGCCGGACAGATGTTCGAGGATGTGTTCAACGCGCTGGGCTCGACCCCGGTGATGGTGAACATCCGCGAACTGCCCGCCGCGCTGCGCGATGGCCGGGTGGACGGCCAGGAAAATCCGCTGGTGATCACCGAGTTCAACAAGCTGTACGAGACCTGCAAGTACATGAGCCTGACCGGCCACCTGTGGTCCGGTTTCAACCTGATCTCCAATCTCAAGTATTGGGAGAGCCTGCCCGAGCACCTGCGCGAGATCATCGAGCGCAATGTGAAAGTGCATGTGGCCCGGCAGCGCGCTTTCACCGACGGTTTCAACCGCTCACTGGAAACAAAACTAGCCGAACGTGGCATGATTTTCAACCGTGCGGATGCCGCCAGCTTCCGCCGCGCCCTGGCCGGCGGCTTTTACGGCCGCTGGAAGGCGCAACTGGGTCACCAGGCCTGGAGTCTGCTCGAAGCCCAGGTCGGCACCCTGATCTGATTTTTTACGCGAATTCGCGATTTTTACCAAGGAGCTGTTATGCAATACGTCATCCAAGCCCCCAAGCAGGCTGTTATCGACGTCGTCGGTACCGATGCCAAGTTCCCCGTGCGCCGCATCTGGTGCGTCGGCCGCAACTACGCCGACCACGCGCGCGAAATGGGCCATGACCCGAACCGCGAACCGCCGTTCTTTTTCCAGAAACCGTCAGACGCCGTCGTAGCCTCCGGGTCTACAATTGACTACCCGCCGATGACCAAGGACCTGCACCACGAGATTGAACTCGTGATCTGCATCGGCAAGGGCGGCCGCAACATCCCGGTTGAAAAAGCGCTGGACCACGTGTACGGCTACGCCCTGGGCCTGGACATGACCCGCCGCGACCTGCAAAGCGACGCCAAGAAGCTGCAGCGCCCCTGGGAAATGGGCAAGGCCTTTGACGAATCCTGCCCCATCACCCCGATTCAGCCCGCCGCCAAGATCGGCCACCCCAAGGCCGGCGCGATCTGGCTGAAGGTGAACGGCGAAGTCAAGCAGAAGGGCGACCTGAACCAGCAGATCTGGCAAATCGACGAGGCGATTTCCTACCTGTCGAACTATGGCTTGCTCGAGGCCGGCGACATCATCATGAACGGCACCCCCGCCGGCGTCGGCCCCTGCAAGGCCGGCGACGTGCTGGAAGGCCATTGCGATGGCGTGGGCGACTTGACCATCACCTATCGCGCCGCCGATGCGCTGAAAAAGGCGGCCTGATCGCCGCTTCCGGACCCGGCCCTGCGTAGCGGGGCCGGGTTCGCGAACCTGATGTCCTTACGGCTCGCGCGATGGCGCGGGCCGCAACACACAAAAAGAATCATGGGGACAGCCGCGCCGGCGTAACGCCGGCTCGCTGTGCCCGACTGTTGCCCCGCGCTGGCGCGGGGCAGGCTTGAAGCGCGTTTTTTCCTGGCGCCGCGCGGTCGCGCGGCACGATCGAGGTGAAAAGTGTGGATGTCCGCGGCAGGTGAAGGAGGCGAGGGCGGCGCGGTGCGTACCGATGGCACGCGGGCCGCGCCTTGCCTTGCCGCGCCTGGCTTACATCACCGTGGCGTCGCCCGCTTCCACGAACACCAGATCCACTTCCCCCGCGCCGTTGGCCTTGCGAAAGGCCGAGGCTTCCTTGTACTCGGGCGACTCATGGCAGGCCACCGCGTCGGCCATGCTGGGAAACTCGATCACCACAAAGCGCTGGAAACGATCCGTGCCCTCGCGAATCTGGAACTTCGCGCCGCGCGACAGGATCTTGCCCTTGAACCTGGCGATGATGCCGGGCACGCGGTCGGTGTACTTCTTGTACTCGACGGGGTCGTTGATGCGGGAACGGGCGAGCCAGTAGGCGGGCATGGGGTCTCCAGTCATTGTGAAGTTGAAAATGGATGCGGCAGCGTGGCGCATCGTAGACCAGCGCGGCGCGCATTGTCACCGTCATCCGCGCTTATTCATCCGCTTATTCGTCTGCTTATTCGTAAAGTAGCCGTGCGCGGCTTGTTGCGAAAAATCCATCAGGCACAATCGCCGGGCTCATTCGCAAGCCGCAACCGCGGATTCATTGGAGAACACGGAACATGAAATCCCAGGCAGTACGCATCAGCGCCCATGGCGGCGCGGAAGTCCTCAAACTCGAAACCATCGACGTGGCCGATCCCGGCCCCAGGGAAGTGCTGATCCGCCAGACCGCGATCGGCCTGAACTTCCAGGACATCTACCAGCGCTCCGGCTTCTACCAGTTGCCGATGCCCGCCAGCCTGGGCACGGAAGCCGCCGGCGTGGTGGAAAAGGTCGGCGCGGAAGTGGCGGACCTGAAGCTTGGGGACCGCGTCTGCTATGCCGGCGGCGCGCCGGGCAGCTACGCCCAATACCGCCTGTTCCCCGCCGATCGCGTGATCAAGACCCCGGCTGGCATCACCGACGAGCAGGCCGCCGCGATGATGCTCAAGGGCATGACCGCCGAGTACCTGCTGAACCGCTGCTACCCGGTCAAGGCTGGCGAGTACGTGCTGTTCCATGCCGCCGCCGGCGGCGTGGGACTGGTGGCGGGCCAGTGGGGCAAGCACCTGGGCGCGAAGATGATCGGCGTCGCCGGCGGCGCGGAGAAGGTCAGGCTTGCGCTGGCCAACGGCTACGCGCATTGCATCGATCGCAACAGCGAAGACGTGGTGGCGAAGGTGAAAGAGATCACCGGCGGCGCCGGTGTGCCGGTGGTGTACGACTCGGTCGGCAAGAACAGTTTCGATCAGTCGCTGCACAGCCTTAGCCCCCGCGGCATGTTCGTCTCCTTCGGCACCACCACCGGCGCGCCGCCGCCGGTGGAAGCCGGCGCGCTGCAAAAGCTCGGCTCGCTGTATTTCACCCGCCCCACGCTGGTGACCTACACCGCCTCCACCGCCGACCTGCGCTCTTCCGCCAAGGCGCTGTTCGACCTGATCGAGAAGGGCGCCATCAAGGTGAGCATCAACCAGAAATACGCCCTGGCCGACATCCAGAAGGCACACCAGGATCTCGAGTCCGGCAAGACCAGCGGCTCGACCATCATCGTTCCCTGACAGGGTTTTCATGGCTGTACGTGGTTTTTGCGTCATGGAATCGACCGGCCGACTCGAAAAAGCGGCCGGCGATTCCATGCTCATCAAACCCCGAAAGAAGTAGGTTTTTACTTTCTTCGGAATATTCATTGGAGGGCAGCATGCCGATCTCCCACATCGAACACATCCTCGTCTCCACCGATGACATGGACGGTACCCGCGACTGGTATGCCGCCGTGCTGGGTATGCACGAGGGCTGGCATCCGGAGTTCAACTTCCCGGTCTACTGGATGTACCTGGGGGAGGTCGACGTGGTGCATATCGGGCCCTCCGCCAGCAAGGCCGGCAGCAATCAGCAGACCTACCTCGGGCGCCTGGGTCAGAACACCGGCAACGGCACCGGGGCGCTGGACCATATCGCCTTCCGCGCCAGTGGCCTCGTGCAGATGAAAGAGCACCTGGCCCAGCTGAAGGTGGATTACAAGGAGCGCCGCGCCAACGGCCAGGCGCTGTACCAGTTGTTCTTTTTCGATCCCAACGGCATCAAGATCGAACTCAATTTCGACGCCGCGGAAGCCGAGGGCCATACGCCCGGGGTCAACGCCGCCAATTTCGTGAAACAAGGCTGATGAACAATCGCATGCAACAAACCGGCGGGACATTTCAATGAGCGACAAGGTTCCAGGTGAACAGTTGCGCCGCTTCATGACCGATGCCTTCGCCGCTGTCGACATTCCGAAGGAAGACGCCGCGCGCATTGCCGGGCTGATGAGCCGCGCGGATGAAAGCGGCGCCGATGGACACGGCATTTTCCGCCTGCCGCAGTACATCCGCCGCATCAAGGCCGGCGCGGTCAACGTCCGGCCCACGATCCGCGTCGAGCGCGAGTCCGCTGCCACCGCCTTGATCGACGGCGACAACGGCATGGGCCACCTGGTGATGTCGATGGCCACCGAGACCGCGATCGCCAAGGCGAAGACCGCGGGCGTAGCCTGGGTCGGCGCGCGCATGAGCAACCATGCGGGGCCCGCCTCGCTCTACGCTTCGATGCCGATCGAGCACGGCCTGATCGGCATCTACATGGCGGTGGGCAACGCCAACCACCTGCCGCCCTGGGGCGGCATCGATATGCTGCTCTCGACCAACCCGATCGCCATCGGCGTGCCCGCGCATGAAGAGCAGGCGGTGGTGCTCGACATGGCGACCACGGTAGCCGCCTACGGCAAGGTGAAGACCAAGGCGCAGCGCGGCGAGATGATGCCCGAGGGCTGGATGATCGACCGCGAGGGCAAGCCGCTGCTCGACCCGAAGCGCGCCGAGGAAGGTTTCCTCCTGCCGATCGGCGGCTACAAAGGCTACGGCCTGGCGCTGATGTTCGGCCTGCTCGCCGGCACCCTGAACGGCGCGGCGATGGGCCGGGACGTGATCGACTTCAACAACGACGATACCTCGGTGACCAACACCGGGCATTGCATCGTGGTGGTCGATCCCGCGGCGTTCGGCGACCCCGCGCAATTCCGCCGCAATGTCGATACGGTGGTGCGCGACCTGCGCGCCTCCAGGCGCCTGCCGGGCGTGGAACGCATCTGGCTGCCGGGCGAGCAAAGCGCGATCAAGCGCGCCGAGCGCGGCCGCGACGGTGTGCCGGTGCCGCCGGCGCTCAAGGCGACGCTGGCCAAGGTGGCGGCGGAGCTGAACATCGCGCCCCTGGCGGCCTGACCCGACGAAGATAGACGCGAAAAGCGCATTCATACAAATACTAAAACGACATCCGGAGACAAACGTGTTCAAACGAGTATTTCCCGCTCTTGCCTTATCGCTGGCCGCGCTGCTGCCGGCCGTTGTTCCAGGCCCGGCGCTCGCCCAGGCCTACCCGTCGCGGCCGATCCAGATGATCGTGCCGCTACAGGCCGGCAGCGCGGTGGACGCCATCATGCGCTCGGTGACCCAGAAGATGTCGGAGAACATGGGGCAGCAGATCGTGATCGAAAACCTGCCCGGCGCCTCGGGCATCATCGGCGCGGAGAAACTGAAAAAAGCCACGCCCGATGGATACACCATCGGCGGCTTCAACGACGGGCTGATGGCCATCCTGCCGGGCCTGAAGTCCGGGCTGCCCTATGACCCGCTGAAGGACTATGCGCCGGTCAGCCTGGTCGCCGGCATCAGCTGGGTGCTGGTGGTGCATCCCGATGTGCCGGCGAAAAACGTCACCGAGTTTCTTGCCCTGGTGCGCGCCAAGCCGGGCCAGATCAACTTCTCTTCCGGCGGCAACGGCAGCCCGCAGCACATCGCGATGGAACTGTTCAAGGCCGCCACCAATACCTACATGGTCCACATCCCCTACAAGGGCGCCACCCAGGCCGCGCTGGATGTGATCGGCGGGCAGATTCCCACCATGTTCACCGCCACCGCCGTGGTGGCCCAGCAGGTCAAGACCGGCAAGCTGCGCGCGCTGGCCGTCAGCAGCAAGGCGCGCTCGCCGCTGCTGCCCGATGTGCCGACGGTGGACGAGGCCGGCGTCAAGGGCTTCGAGTTTTCCACCTGGTCGCCGCTGATCGTGCCGGCCGGCACGCCCAAGCCCATCATCGACAAGCTCAACGCGGAAGTGGTGAAGGCGCTGTCGGATACCGGGCTGCGCGATCGCCTGGTGCAGCAGGGCCTGGAGCCGATGGGCACGCCGCCGGAAGTGGTCACCCAGATGACCCGCGACGGCATTGCCAAGATGACAGCCCTTTCCAAGAGGGCGGGCATCAAGATCGACTAAGCGCAGTTCCAGGCAAAATTTTTCGACCTCAAGAGAAGAAGGAGCAGGACCATGACTTACATAGCAAACGCGAAGCGCCTCACCCTGGCGGGAGCGCGCAAGATGGTGCAGGTATCGGTGGCGGAAGCCGAGAAGGCGGGCATCCCGATCACCGTGGCGGTCGTTGACGCGGGCGGCCATATGCTGGCGCTCGAACGCATGGACGGCGGACGCTTTCACACCGTGCACTCTTCCACCACCAAGGCGGTGAGCGCCTCCTCGAACAAGCGGCCCACCACGTCGAAGGGCGCGCAGAACCAGGACCTCGACACTACCCACGCCCTCGGCCTCGCATTGGCCGCCGGCCCGGGCCGCTGGACCGCGATGGAAGGCGGCTTCCCGATCATCATGGAGGGCGAATGCATCGGCGGCATCGGCGTCTCCGGCGGCGACTGGGCTTTTGACGAGCGCGTGGCGCGCGCCGCGGTCGAAGCGATCGGCGCCGGCATCAAGATCGACAACAAGTAGCCGTCACGAAAATCCGCACGACGAAGGAGAAACAACATGTCATTCAAACCCATCAACGTCGGCTGCCTGGGCATGGGCTGGTGGTCGGACGTGCTCGCCGACGCCATGGTGCGCTCGGGCAAGCTGAACATCCACAGCTGCTATTCGCGCTCCGAAGACAAGCGCGGCGCCTTCGCCAAGAAATACCACTGCAAGGCCGTCTCCAGCTACGAGGAGATGCTGCAGGACCCCTCGATCGACGCCATCGTCAACACCACGCCGAACAATGTGCACCTGGAGACCACGCGCCAGGCGGCCCTCGCCGGCAAGCACGTGTTCCTCGACAAGCCGATCGCCAACAGCATTGCCGACGGCCGGGCGCTCACCGAAGCCTGCCGGTCCGCCGGCGTGGTGCTGGCCCTGGGCTACCAGCGCCGCCGCGAGTCCCAGTTCCGCTGGATCAAGGGGCAGATCGACGCGGGCGTGTTCGGCAAGCTGGTCAACGCGGAAGCCAACATCAGCCGCGACCGCCTGGGCCAGATCGACCTGACCTCCTGGCGCTATACCGCCGAGGGCATGCCCGGGGGCGTGATGCTGCAGATCGGCGTGCACTATGTCGACGTGCTGGAGTATTTGATGGGCCCGATCAAGTCGGTATCGGGGACGCTCGCGCAACTGGTCTTGCCGGGTGACAATCCCGACGTCGCCAGCCTGTTGCTGGAGCATGAGAACGGCGCGCTTTCCACGCTCAATGCCAGCTATGCCTCGGCCGCGGAAAACTACGTGATGAACATCTACGGCAAGGAAGCGTCCGCCTTCTACGACCTGCACAGCGGCCTGCGCCTGATGAAGCGCGGCGGCAAGAAGCCGGAGCAGATCGAGTTTGCCAAGAACGACGCTTTTGTCGACGAGCTTGACGAGTTCGCCGCCGCCGTGCGCGGCCAGGGTGTGCCCGAGACCGGCGGCGAATACGCGACCCGTTCGCTCGCCATCATCCGCTCCGGCATCAAGTCGGCCCGGGAAGGGCGGCGCGTGCTGGTGGCCGAGACCCTGGCGGCGGAAGGCGGTGCTTGATATGGTTTGCGGGCCGATGGTAGGCTAAGAACTTGTCCGTTAATAGTCACGGTCGTCTTGCGGACGATTTGCGCCCATGGCGGCGTTGCAAATCCTCGCGATACGTTAAGTATCGCTGCGGTTTGCGCCTTGCCCTGGACTCAAATCGCCTCGCCATCCTCCGCGCGCCTATTTACGGACAAGTTCTAAGACCCGAGGCAAACAAAAACATGTGACAGGAACAGGGACATGACGAATCGCATGGCAGTACGGGAAGCACGGCAAGCCGTTTCACGCGCAACGCGGCGCCGGCTCGGCGCCCTGATGCTCGCTCTTGGCGCCGCCGCGCTGCCGGGCAGCGGCGCCTGGGCGCAGGGCGCCTTTCCCGGCAAGACGCCGATTGAGCTGGTGGTGCTGTTCCCGGCCGGCAGCTCGGCGGACGTGAGCGCGCGCATTCTCGCCGACGGCATGAGCAAGGACCTCGGCGTGCCGGTGACCATCAGCAACAAGCCGGGCGGCGGCGGCACGGTGGGCTACAAGTACGTCGCCTCATCGCGTCCCACCGGGCATGTGATGGTGTGGAATTCCAATTCGGTCTCCACCACCTTCCACAGCGGCGCCTCGGACGTGAATTACCTGGCGTTCGAATCGGTGGCGCGTGCCACCGTGGAGATTCCGGCGGTGGTGGTGCAGTCCAGCTCGCCCTGGAAGACCCTGCAGGACCTGATCGACTACGCGCGCGCCAACCCCGGCATGCTCAAGGTCGGCAACTCCGGGGCCGGCAGCCATACCCACATGGCGTCGGCTTCCCTGTTCGAAGCCGCCAAGGCCGACGTGCTCGAAGTGCCCTTCGGTACCACCCAGGTGGTGCCCAGCCTGCTGGGCGGGCACGTCGACGCGCTGGTGCAATTGCCCAGCGCCGTGGTGCCGCATGTCAAGAGCGGCGCCATGCGCGTGCTTACCGTGCTGGGCAGCAAGCGCGACCCGGTGTTCCCCAATGTGGCGACCGCCAACGAACAGGGCGTGAACGTGCTGCCGCTGGATTTGTGGCGCGGCATCGCCGTGCCCAAGGGCACGCCGCGCGCGGTGGTGCAGCGCCTGGAAAAAGCGGTGAAGACTTCTCTTGAAAGCGCCGAGTTCAAGGGCGCCGGCGAGAAGCTTGGCTTCGTGCCGGCGTTCCTGCCTTCCGAAGAGTTCAACCTGCTGACGGCGCGCGATGATTACCTGATTTCGCGCCAGATGCTGATTCTGGGGCTGAAGAAGAAGTAAGGAAGCTGATCAAGTCCCGGAATCCGTGCAAGGCGACATCACCTTCGCTCTGGAATCGGGGTTGCGAAACGCAAGTGAGGGGGCGTAGCCCGCTTCATCAGTGTTTCCGCAAGTTCTGCTTTGTTATAAACAACAAGGGCGCCTCGCGGGCGCCCTTGTTGTCTGTTCCTTGGGCGGCAAGCCTCAGTCCATCAGGTTCTCGGCCCAGGCCAGCGCTTGCAAATGGGCGCGGTTGATCTGGTCGTTGGTCAGTTGCAGGGAACGCGCCAGGGTGCTGATCTCCTCGGCATCGCAGCGCTCGCAGGCCTCGACCATTTCAAGGAAGGGGGCGAGGACGCCGCTGCGCTCCAGCAGGGTCTCGGAGACGTCCTGCGGCAGCACGATGTTCTCCAGCGCCTGCTGCATCGGGATGCCCAGCATCACGTCGAGCAGGGAGAACACGCCGATCACGAAAGCGTTGTCGCAGTCTTCCTTGGCGAGGAATTCGCCGGCCAAAAGCTCCATGAAGCGGCCGCGGGTGATCGCGAGATTCGCCACCGCCGGCGGTGCGGTGCTGCTTTTCACCGAAGTGAGCAGCAGGGTGGACCAGCGGAACAGCTTGTTCAGGCCGAGGATCATCACCGCGTGGCGGAACGAGGTGACCTCGCAACCCAGGCCGAAGCCGGCCGAGTTGATATAGCGCAGCAGCTTGAAGGAGAGCGTCGGGTCGCGCTTGAGCACCTGCTCGATCTTGGAAGCATCCGCTTCCTGGCCGACCAGGCTGATCAGCTGCAGCACGTTGCCGTAGGCCGGGCTGGCCACGCGCGTGGTGACGGCCGAAGGCCTGGCGAACAGGAAGCCCTGGAAGAACGGCACGCCCAGTCCCTCGAGAAACGCGAACTCCTCGGGCGTCTCGACTTTCTCGGCCACCAGCTTCAGGTGCGGATGCGCGGAAGCGAGCTTGACGATGGTAGGCAGCACCTCGTATTTGAGTACGCGGATATCCAGCTTGATGTAGCTCGCCAGGGCCAGCCAGGCGACATAGGGGCGGGTCAGCGCGAACTGGCCGAAAGCCAGGCGAAAGCCGGAGGCCTTCAGGCGCGACAGATGGTCGGAGATGGCGGATATCTTGGCGGCGTCGTTTTCCGGTACCGCGGGCACTTCCAGCACGATGCGCGCCGGGTGCACCAGTTCGAGGGCTTCGCCTTCGATGGTTTCGTGCGTGACGTTGACGAACGCAAGCTTGGTGCCGAACAGGGCTTCCGCGCCGATGTTCGACAGGGCGGAGAACAGCATCGCCGCGTCGGAATCGGAATTGTGCTCGATGTCGGAGCTCTCGGCGGCGGCGCTGCCGCGCTGCAGGAGTTCGTAGCCGATCACGTTGCGCTTGGCGTCGACGATGGCCTGGCGACCGATGATGGCCAGGTTCTTGGTCGTCAGCACCATGGAATCGGCGGCGCTGCGGGGTTCGAGTGAAATGACTTCCATGATCGGCGTCCGGAGAAGGAATTTTTCTAGACGCAATGTTGCCCTGAAAGGGCATCGCGCCAAGCACCGGATTGCGGGGCGAATCGGCCTCTGTTCCCGTCTTTGGCGAACCCGGAGCACAGCGCCCGCCGTCTGTCTCAGTCCACTTTCGCGCCGGCGGCCTTGATCAGGGCAGGCCACTTCGCCAGGTCGGCGCGGATCAGCTGCGAGAAAGCCGCCGGCGACTGCTCGGCGGCGATGTCCACCCCCTGGGCGGCGAGTTTTTCGCGCATCGCCGCTGTTGCCAGAATCCTGGCTATGCCCTGGGACAGCCTGGCGACGGCCTGCGCCGGGGTGCCGGCGGGTGCGACAAAGCCGAACCAGGTATTGATCTCGTAGCCTTTCACCCCGCTGGCGTCCAGTGTGGGCACGTCCGGCAGCAGGGCCGAACGCGCCAGGCTGGTCACCGCCAGCGCCTTGAGCTTGCCGCTCCTGATCTGGTTCAGCACCGTCGGTGTGTTGTAGAAACCCAGATCCACTTCGGCGCTCATCACCGCGAGAATGCCTTGCGGCGCTCCCTTGTAGGGGACGTGCAGCAGTTGCGTGCCCGTCATCTGGCCGAACAGCACGCCCGACAGGTGATGGCTGGTGCCGCTGCCGCCGGACGAGAAGGTCAGGCTGCCGGGTTTGGCCCGGGCCGCGGCAATCACCTCGAGCGCGCTGCCTGACTTGCTGGCCGGCGGCACCACCATCACGTTCGATACGCCGCCCAGCAACAAGACGGGAGCAAAGTCCTTGAGGGAATCGTATCCCGGCTTCGCATACAGCGATTGATTGAACACCAGCGTGCCCTGCGAGGCGAAGCCGATGGTGTAGCCGTCGGGCGCGGCGTGCGCCAGTTCGGCCATCGCGATCGTGCCGCCGGCTCCCGGCTTGTTGTCGACGATCAGGGGCTGCCCGATCTCCTTGACCAGCTCGTCGCCGATCGCGCGCGACATGATGTCGGCTGTGCTGCCCGCCGCCAACGGCACCAGGATGCGGATCGGCCGCGAAGGGTAGCTCTGGGCCAGGGCTGCCGGGACCACGAACGGTGCCAGCGCGAGCAGCAGGGCGTGCCGGATTCGGGAATTGAGCCGCTTCATGGTGCGCCTTTCGGATGGTGGTGGAAGAGCCGTCTGAATGCAACGATTGTGCCTCATTTTTGCCTGATTAAAGCTATATAGCTATAAAGCTATTGACGGAGCCATTTCGGGGCTCTTATACTGGTTGCGTGATCCGCCAACCCTCACGCCGACCCTCACCCATCGTGGTCCGCTTTCATGCCGCGTCGGCCCATTTGCCCAAGCACGCGCGGCTGCGCGAAGCCATCGTCGGGGCGGTCGAGGCTGGCGAGCTGCCCGCCGGCACCAAGATCGCGGGCGAGCGCGAACTGAGCGAGGCGCTGGGCCTGAGCCTGGGCACCACGCAAAAGGCCCTGGGACGCCTGATGACCGAGGGCTTCCTGGTGCGCAAGCAGGGGCACGGGACCTTCGTCGGCAGCGAGCGCCGGCCGATCGCCGGCACTTGGCATTTCCGCTTCGTCGCCCCCGAGGGCGGGCCCGAGCTGCCGGTGTTCGCCACCATCCTGGAGCGCCGGCTGGTGACCGAGCAGGGCGTCTGGACCAACTTCCTGGGGCCCGACCCGAAGGGCTACGTGATGATCCAGCGCCGGCTCGACATCGGCGGCAAGCTGACCTGCTCGAGCCGGATCTACCTGCCCGCCAGCCGCTTCGGCCGCCTGCTGAGGATGGCCGAGCGGCGCCTGGCCGATATCAACCTCAAGGCCGTCCTGGAAAACGAGTTCGCCGCGCCGACGCTGCGCTCCGAGGGCCTGGCCAGCGTGGTTACCCTGGATGCCGAAGAGGCCGGCCTGCTGGGCCTGCCCGCCAATACGACCGGCTTGCAGGTGAACATCGTCAACCGCAGTTTCGGTCCCGCGCCGATCAGCTTCCAGCGCATGCTGGTGCCGCCGACACGCTATGCCCTGAAGCTCGACTTCAACCCGCCGGGCGCCAGTGCGGACGATGCACCGGCGCAAACCTTTCCGGCCCCCGCAGGAGCGCGTTAAATGGGGTTCCTGGGGCAAGGCGCCTTGGCAGGGTGCGCCCCCGCGCTGCCGATTCTCCCGGTTCCCGCCGGTTTTCGGATTTCACTGATCAAACCATCATGCACAACAACGCCTTCCATTCCACCTATCTGAACGACCGGATGGGCCACGTCGCCTTGAGTCCGGTTCCGCCCTGCGAGGCGGGCGGCTACGCGAGCTACACCTACACCTATACCGCAGGCTATTTCGGCATCGATGACACAGGCGGCCTGAAGATCGTCCATCGCTTCGCCAGCGACATGGGCAAGCTGCAGTGCACCGACCCCAAGGGACCGAATTACGTGAGCGCCGAGGCCAGCAACGGCGCGGTGCTGGAACTGCGCTATGACCCCAAGAGCAACATCCGCCCGTGGGACAAGACGCTCTCGGTGCGGGTGCAGCGCGGCTTCCTGCGCGAAGGCGACCGCATCGTGGTGCGCATCGGCGATACCCGGCAAGGCTCGCCCGGCATCCGCGTGCAGACCTTCGCCGAGCCGACCTTTGAATTCAAGTTCCTGGTCGATGCATTCGCCACCTACAACTTCGTCGAGCCGCCGAACCAGCCGACGATCCAGATCGTCGCCGGCCCGCCGGTGCTCTACAAGGCGATCCTGCCGACCCAGCGGCGCGTCGGCGAAGCTTTCACCCTGGGCTTCAAGGGTGAAGACAGATGGGGCAACCCCAGCCACTTGGTCGAGGGCGTGTTCGCGCTCGAATCCTCGATCCCGGTCGACGGGCTGCCGGCGACCATCGAGGTTGTGCCCGGCGCCAGCGCGACCATCCTGCGCGAGCTCAAGGTAGGCCTGCCGGGAGAGTTGATCGTCACGGTGAAAGACGCGTCGGGCCGGAAGATTTGTTCATCCAACCCGCTGCGGATCGCCGCTGCTATGCAGCTTTCGCCCTATTGGGCCGACCTGCACGGCCAGTCGGAGGAAACCATAGGCACCAATTCGGCGCGCGAACTGATCGAATTCGCGCGTGACCGTGCTTTTCTGGACGTGATGAGCCACCAGGGCAATGATTTCCAGATCACCACGCCGTTCTGGGAAGAACTCAACCGCCTGACCGCCGAATACAACAAGGACGGCGAGTTCATCATCTTCCCCGGCTACGAATGGTCGGGCAACACCGGCCTGGGCGGCGACCGCAATGTCATGTTCAAGCACGAGGGCCGGCAGATCCACCGCTCGCACCACGCGCTGGTGCAAGACCTGGGCGATGCGCAGACCGACGCCAACAGTGCCGGCGACCTGTTCAAGGCGCTGGCCGACGAAGACTGCGTGGTGTTCGCCCACATCGGCGGGCGCTACGCCGACATCGCGATCGCACACGACGCCCGCATCGAGCGCTCGGTGGAAGTGCATTCCGACTGGGGCACCTTCGAATGGCTGCTGGAGGACGCCTTCAAGCAGGGCTACCGCGTCGGCGTGCTGGCCAATTCCGATGGCCACAAGGGGCGGCATGGCGCCAGCCATCCGGGCGCCTCGCTGTTCGGCGCCTACGGCGGCCTCTCCTGCCTGCTGGCCAAGGACCTGACGCGCGACGCTCTGTTCGACGCGTTGCGCCGTCGCCACCACTACGCCACCACCGGTACCCGCGCCTACCTGGACACGCGGGTGCGCTTCGACTCGCCGGCGGCGCTGTATGGCGACGATCCCAACATGGGCGGGCAGGTGATCGGGCGCGTCGATCAAGCCATGATGGGCGACATCCTGCAAAGCGGCGACGACACGGTGATCTTCGAGATCGAGGTGTCGGCCGGGGTGCCGATCGAGCGGATCGAAATCCGCAACCGCAGTACCGTGCTGGAAACCTGGCGGCCGTACACGGCACAACAACTCGAAGGGCAGGCGGGCCGGCGTCTGCGCATCATCTGGGAAGGCTCGGAATACCGTGGCCGCGGGCGGCAAAGCGTGTGGGACGGCAGCGCCACGCTGGAAGGCAACAGTTTTACAGCCGTCACGCCGATCAACCTGTGGAACATCGACAAGACCATCGAGCAGGTCGCGCCCGGCAAGCTCAAGTGGCAGGCATTGACCACCGGCGGTTTCGGCGGCGCCGATGTGCTGCTGGAGCAGGCGCACGCCGGCACCCTGCGCCTGGACACGGCGCTGGTCCAGGCCGAACTCCAACTCGCCGAGATCGGCCTGGAAGACGTGGTACTGCCGACCGGCGGCGGGATCAAGCGCCAGATGCGTGTGTTCCGCCTGCCCGAACACAACGACACGCGCAACGCGAAGATCACCCGGCGCATCAAGCGCAACGCGGTAGGTGAAGATGCGCTGTTCGTCTGCATCACACTGGAAGACGGGCACCTGATCTGGTCCAGCCCGACCTATCTGCTGCGTTGACCCGCAAGCGCGGCGACCGCTGCCGCGCTTGCATCGAACAAAGCATGGACGCCGGGGCAGCGCTGGGCAGCGCCGCCCGGCCCTGCCGACGAGCTACTCGGCCGACGCGCCGCTGCGCTTGATCACCGGCGCCCAGCGCGCCAGTTCGGCTTGCATGAAGGCGGCGAATTCGGCCGGGCTCATTGGTGCCGGATCCATGTACTGGGCGCGCAGTTTCTCGGCCGTCGCCGGGTCCTTGAGGGCGGCGACGAACTCGCGGTTCAGGCGCTCGATGATGGGCTGCGGCGTTTTGGCGGGAGCGACCAGGCCGATCCATGCCGTCGCCTCGACGTCGAGGATGCCGGCTTCCCGGAAGGTCGGAATGTTCGGCAACAGGGGCGAACGCTGCGGCGTGGAGATCGCCAGCGCCTTGAGCCTGCCGGCCGCCACCTGCGGCATGATCGCCAGCGGGGCCAGCGAGGCGATCTGCGTATCGCCGGCGATCAGGCTGGTGACCGCCGCCGGCGAGGAGTTGTAAGGGATGTGGACGATGAAGGTGCCGGTCTTGTCCTTGATCAGTTCCACCGACAGGTGCGACAGGCTGCCCGCGCCGATCGAGGCGTAGTTGTACTTGCCGGGATTCTTTTTCAGCAGCGCGAACAGCTCCTGCATGGAGTTCACGCCCAGGGCGGGCGAGACCGCCAGCACGTTCGGCTGGTGCACCCCGAGCGTGATGGGGGCGAGGTCGCGGAACGCGTCGTACGGCATCTTCTTGTACAGCACGGTGTTGTTCACCAGCGGCCCGGTGATGGAGGCGCCGATGGTGTAGCCGTCCGGCGCGGCCTTGGCCACCAGGTCGGTGCCCAGGTTGCCGCCCGCGCCGGCGCGGTTTTCGATCACCAGCGGCTGCTTCAGCAATTGCGACGCCTTGTCTCCCACGATGCGCGCGAACACGTCGGGCGTGGAGCCGGCCGCGAACGGCACGATCAGGCGGATCGGATGGTTCGGATAGTCCTGCGCGTGCGCGGCGGCGCAGCCGAGGAGGGCAGCGCCCAATAGGGCGGCAAGGAGCTTGTTCATGGGGCGTTCTCGATTGTCTCGGTCTGATTGAAATACGCTTGTTCGTTGGCGATGAAGGCGGCCACCAGCGCGCGATAGGCCGCTTCGATCACGTCGGGCAGATGTTCGAAGCCGCGGTCATGCCTTGCGGCGAGGGCGCGTACCTTCGTGAACACCTCGGCCTGGCGCGCGGGCGCGGAGACCTGGTAGGCGTCGCGCTTGAAACGCGCCGCGTCCTTCACGTACATGGCGCGCTCGGCCAGCAGCCCCACGATCGCGTCGTCCAGGCGATCGATATTGGCGCGCACCTCGGCGAGGTTGGCCGCGAGCGGCCGGTAGGCCGGGTCGCGGAAGCGGCGTACCGGTCCGCTGTCGGTACGTGGTTCGTTGCCCTGTCCAGGTGAGGCGCTCATGGCTTGTCCTTCGTTTCCTTTTTTTCCTTCGGGGCGGCGGGCAATGCCGCCTTGATCGCCGCGTACTCGTAGGCGAGCGGCGGTAAGGTGCGCGCGGCGACCGGCAATTGCGCCAGCGCCGCATCCATGCGCTCGAAGCGCTCGCTGCTGGCCGGGTGGCTGGAGAGCCAGCCCAGGTTGGTTTTCTCCTCGGCCGCCATCTTCCTGAAGAAATCGCGCATGCCCTGCGGATTGATGCGCGCCTTGACCAGCGCCGCGAGGCCGTCGCGATCGGCCTCGGTCTCGTGATCGCGCGAAAACTTCAGGCCGACCAACTGGTCGGCCATGCCGATCAGCCCGCCGGTGTCGCCGAACACGATCCCCAGGGTGATGGAGAGGCCCGCGCTCTTGACCAGCGCGCGCAGGCTGTGCCGCCCCTCGACGTGGCGCACCTCATGCGCCAGCACGCCGGCCACTTCCTCCGGCGTCGAGGCCAGCGCAAGCAGGCCCGTGTGCACCACCACGAAGCCGCCGGGCATGGCGAAGGCGTTGACGCTCCTGTCCTCGGTCACATAGAACTCGTACTTGTAGGCCGAACCCTCGGTGAGCCTGGCGCCGATCTCGCGCACCATCCGCGCCGGCTCGCCTTCGACCAGTTTCAGGCGGCTCCTGGTCTGCTCGAAAAACATCTCGCCGATGCGCCGCTCTTCGGATACCGGCACGCGTGCCACCGCCCAGCCGACGATGTGGTCGTGCTGCCAGAGCACCAGGCCGAGCAGCAGCAGGGGCAGCACCACTGTCACCCACACCACACTGTGCACCCAGGCCCGCGTGGTGCCATCGGCGCGCGCGCCGCGTGGCGGCGGCGCCTGGGGGCGTGCCCGCGCGAGCGCGGCAATCGCCGCCGGGTCCCGCACGCCGATCGCATAGCGCCCGGCCTTGCCTGGCCACTCCAGCATCACCTGCGCCGCGTTGAACCCCCGGCGCTGCACGGTGATTTCGGACCACGGCGGCGTGCCGTCGAAAGACTCGGCGGTGACCAGCGAGAGTCCGTAGTCGGTGATGTCGAACTCGACCGGCGAGCCGCCGCCGGCGAAGCCGGGGCCGTAGGCAGTACCGGAAAGGCGTGTGGGCATCAGTCTCTTCCATGCATCGCGGGAACCGCACGCCCCCGCGATGCTCTTTTTTTGTGACGGGCCGGTCATGCAACGGCCTGACGCGCCGGCAATTGCGGGCCAATCAAGTCCGGCAAGAGCAGCGGCGTGCTCTCGCCGCATGCATCAGTCGTCGTCGCCCCCGAGGATGCCGCCCAGCGCGCCCAATCCACCGAGGATGCCGCCTTCCTCGCTGCCGCGCCCGCCACCGCCCTTGGAGGCCGGCGCCGCCGCGAACACGCGCGAGGCCAGGCGCGAGAAGGGCAGGGATTGCAGGATCACCATGCCCGGGCCGCGCAGGGTGGCGAAAAACAGTCCCTCGCCGCCGAACAGCGCGGTCTTGATCTTGCCGACGTACTGGATGTCGTAATCGACCGAGGGCTGCATGCCGACCAGGCAGCCGGTGTCCACGCGCAGGGTCTCGCCCGGCTGCAGGTCGCGGCGGTGCATGGTGCCGCCGGCATGCAGGAAGGCCAGGCCGTCGCCTTCAAGCTTTTCCATGATGAAACCCTCGCCGCCGAAGAAGCCGGCGCCGAGCTTTTGCTGGAACGCGATGCCCAGGGACACGCCCTTGGCGGCGCACAGGAATGCGTCCTTCTGCGCGATGAAGGTACCGCCGACTTTCGACAGATCGATCGGGATGATCTTGCCGGGGTAGGGCGCCCCAAAAGCGACCTTGCGCTTGACGCCGCCGGTATTCGTGTAGACGGTGGTGAACAGCGACTCGCCGGTCAGCAGGCGCTTGCCCGCGCCCATCAGCTTGCCGAAGAAGCCGCCCTGGTTCGCCGAGCCATCGCCGAAAATGGTGTCCATCTCGATGTCGGCTTCCATGTAGAACATGCTGCCGGCTTCGCCGATCGCCGCTTCCTTGGGGTCGAGTTCGATCTCGACGAACTGCATTTCCGCGCCGTAGACCTTG
>Ga0307511_10000215_pt1 | contig 58294 bp, 45 predicted proteins | sample 13_EM_MG_FD_200266 | JGI IMG/M metagenome (GOLD analysis project Ga0307511, IMG submission 200266) | Populus trichocarpa ectomycorrhiza microbial communities from riparian zone in the Pacific Northwest, United States - 13_EM | ecosystem: Host-associated > Plants > Roots > Unclassified | place... | reverse complement strand
GCGCATCGGCAGGCCGATCTCGCCGACGCCGCTGGTGGTGAACACGGCGGGGCGGCCCGCCGGGTCCGGGCTCCACTCTACCGGCGACAGCAGGCCGCGGTCGAACGGCCCTTTCACCGGAATGACATAGTGGTACACGAAGGGCAGACGGATCTGCCCGCCGTGCGTATGGCCGGAGAGGAGCAGAGGCGAAAGGTTTTTCGGCGTCAGATACGCCGCGTCCGGGTTGTGCGTCACCAGCACCAGCGGCGCGTCGCCGCGATAGGCGCGCGCCGCCTGGAAGTCGGAGCGGCCGCTCCACAGGTCGCCGACCCCCGCCACCTTGAGGCGCCCACAGTCAACCACGCGGTCCTCGATCAGCGGCACGCCGGCGCGCGCCAGTGCATCGATCAGCATCTGCGTCGGCACCTCGCCGCCGCGGGGCGGCGGGAGTTCGTGGTTGTCGTGGTTCCCCAGCACAGCGTAGACGGGGACGCGAAAAGCCTTGAAGCCGGCGAACAATTGGTCCAGCGGCGCATCCGGCGCATACAGAAAATCCCCGGCGATCAGCACGCAGTCGGGCTTGAGCGCGTTGACCCGCTGGGCCACGCGCTCGACCAGGCCCGGGCCGTTGAAGGCGCCCAGGTGCAGGTCGGAGATCAGCGCCACGCGCGTGCCGGTGGCCGGCGCGGGCCCCAGCTTGATCGCGGTCTCGCGCACGGTGATCCAGTTCGGCTCGACAAAGCGCATCCAGATGAACAGGGTGGCCAGGAGCAGGCGCAAGGCCAGCATGCCGTCGCCGCGCCGGCGTGCCTGGCCCCTGGCGCGCGCGGCGCGCCAGCGCCACAGGGTCCAGGCGATGTACGCCCAGACCAGATGCCCGCCGTAGAACAGCACTTGCGCGAGATGCAGCTTGTTGTAGTCGTGCATGAAGGCGGGAAGGCAACAAAAAACCCGGGCGCTCTGGGCCAGGGGCTGGGTCGGACGGCGTTCGCAGTAACGCCGCCCGTTGGGACCCGGAGGAGGGTTGGTCCCCTGGCGCCATGGTCGCACGAATCGATCGCGATCGATTCCCGCGGCTGCAACGCCAGACCCAGCCACCAGCCCGGAGCGTCCGGGCGCGTGGCGATCGAAAAGCTTAAGCGCCGGCCAGGGCGATCAGCAGCACCAGCAGGCCGGACACCAGGGCCACGGCGACGCCGGCGGCGGCGGCCAGGCCGACGGTCTGGAACATGTCGCCCGCCAGGCTGATATGGTCGTCGGCGCGGTTTTCGGCGTCGGTGTTGCCAAAAACGGTGTTGAAAGCGGTGTTCATCTCTGTCTCCTTGCGCTGGACGGAATGCGCCGTCCATGGAGACCCATGGTAGAGGGGCAAAACGGCGTTGCGAGGATCAAAAGTGGCGAAAATATGACTTTTGCATCCCCCCTGCCGTCCGCCATGCCAGGCGCTTGCGCTTCGGTTATAGTCGCCGCAACAAAAACCCCTGTCTTTTCAAAGCCCAACCTCCATGGCCAAACGCATAGCCCTGATCGAAGACGACGCCGCCATCCGCGCCAATTACGCCGACGCCATCAAGAAGCACGGCTACGACGTGGCCACCTACAGCAGCCGTCCGGAAGCCTCGAATGCCTTCAAGCTGCGCCTGCCGGAACTGGCGATCATCGACATCGGCTTGGGGCAAGAGCCGGAAGGCGGGTTTACCCTGTGCCGCGAGCTGCGCGCCCTCTCGGCGACCCTGCCGATCATTTTCCTCTCCGCGCGCGACAGCGATTTCGACATCGTCTCCGGCCTGCGCCTGGGCGCCGACGACTACCTGACCAAGGACGTGTCGCTGCCGCACCTGCTGGCGCGCATCGCCGCCTTGTTCCGCCGCGCCGAGCTGGCCGCCTCGCCGCAGGCCGCCGAGGAGATCATCGAGCGCGGGCCGCTGAAGCTGGACATGAAGCGCTTTCTCGCCATATGGAGCGACAAGGTGGTGGACCTGACCCTGACCGAGTTCTGGATGGTCCACGCCCTGGCCAAATTTCCCGGCCATGTGAAGAACCGCGACCAGTTGATGGGTGACGCCAAGATCGTGGTCGACGACGGCACCATCACTTCGCATGTGAAGCGCATCCGCAAGAAATTCGTTGCCGTGGCCGAGGATTTCGATGCCATCGATACGGTGTACGGCATGGGTTACCGCTGGAAAGAGTAAGGCCCCGTCACCAGAAAGCAGCAGAAAACGGCCTCTTCCCCAATGTTCAAGATTGGACTGCGCACCAAACTCTTCGTGGCGGTGCTTCCCCTGTTCGCGATCCCCATCGTGGGCTTCGGCTACGTGCGCGAGATGGAGGCGCTGCTCAAGGAGCAGCAGGAGCAGAACCTGATCACCGCGGCGCGCACCATCGCCACCGCGCTGCACGACCGCCCTTCCCTGCTGCGCCTGCGGCCCAAGGACCCGGTGCTGCAGAAGGAGAAACAGGAGGCGATCAAGGCCTTTACCGAGCCTCCGGCTGCCGTGGCAAGCAGCGGTGCCACCGTGGTCGACCCCGCGACCGACCCGGCCTCCGGCGGCGCGGCGGTGGTCAATCCGGTCGCACGACCGCCGGTGTTGCCTACGCCTGAACCGGAGCCGCCCAACGCGAGCGACGAGGTCACCAAGATCATCTCCGGCCTGAACCGCGCGAAAAGCCGTATCTGGGTGATCGACAAACAGCACCAGTTGCTGGCCCTGGCGGGCAGCCTGAAGGCGGCGCCCGAGCCTGCCGAGCAGCCCAACCCCTACTCGCCCACCTCATTGTGGGAGCGTGCCGAGAACCTGCTGCTGCGCCCGCTCTACGAGCGCCTGCTGACGGTGCCGACCGAGGACTTTGACGACTCGCTGGCCGAATCGGCGATCACCAACGGCCCAGAGGTCGAGCGGGCGCTCACCGGCATTCCCGCCGCGCGGCGCCGCGCGACCCTGGACAACCGCGCGGTGATCCTCTCGGCGGCGCATCCGATCTGGGCCGACGACGACGTGGTCGCCGCGGTGGTGGTGGAAGAGACCACCAACGCGGTGCAGTCCTTCACCACCCGCACGCTGGAAAAGCTGATCACCGGCACCCTGCTCACTTTTCTCCTCGCCACTGTCGTGCTGCTGGCATTCGCCTCGCGCATCGCCGCGCGCGTCACCGGCCTGCGCAACGAGGCGGAGGCGGCGATCGATGCGAACGGCCGCGTGCGCACCATCGTGGCGGGCTCCAGCGCGGGGGACGAGATCGGCGATCTGTCGCGCAGCTTTTCGCAATTGCTGGAACGCCTGGCGCAGTACCACGACTACCTGGAGCAGCTCGGCTCGCGCCTGTCGCACGAGTTCCGCACGCCCATCACCGTGGTGCGCTCCTCGCTGGACAACCTGAAGATGCACGATCTGCCGGACGGCGCGGCGGTCTATGTGCAGCGCGCCGAGCAGGGCATCTCGCGGCTTTCCGCCATGCTGTCGCGCATGAGCGAGGCGCGGCGCATCGAGGCGGCGCTGCGCGAGGGCGAGAAGACCGAATACGACCCGCGCGAGGTGGTGGCGGGCTCGGTGGAAGGCTATCGCGCCGCCTACCCGGGCGTGAAGTTCGAGGCCGAGTTGCGCGAAGGGCTGCGCGTGTTCGGCTCGCCCGAGCTGCTGGCGCAGGCGCTCGACAAGCTGATCGCCAACGCGGCAAGTTTCGCGGCGCCGGACACGCCGGTGCGCGTGGTGCTGCGCCAGGACGAGATGCACGCGATGATCGAGGTGGAGAACAGCGGCCCGCCGCTGCCCGACACCAACACGGCGCGCCTGTTCGACTCGATGGTGACGATGCGCGAGAGCCAGGCCGAGGGCGCCGAGCCGCACCTGGGCCTGGGGCTGTTCATCGTGCGCCTGGTCGCCGAGTTTCACGGCGGCAATGCCTTCGGGCGCAACCGCCTGGACGGCAGCGGCGTGATCATGGTGCTGCGCCTGCCGCTGCGGATGTCTTTCAAGCTGTAGGCGGTTCGTGACCGGGCCGCGGGCGGTTCGTTGCCTGGACCGTAGGCGGCCGGGTGCTCGGTTAGAATCGGCGCAGCGCTTCCTGGCGCACACAACTATATCGACCGGCGGAGCGTGAGCCGTATCAGCCACGCCGCGTCTGTCCGGGGACGAGATTGCACCCAAGTACTTACGCGATCGTGCGCGACTTCCGTGACCGCCACCTGGGCGGACGCGAACAGCAGAGCCTGCGCATCCTCGACATCGGCAGCCAGGACGTCAACGGCTCCTACCGCGACCTGTTCACCCGGCCGGCCTGGCAATACCTGGGCGCCGACCTGGCGCCGGGACGCAACGTCGATGTGGTGCTGACCGAGCCGCACCATTGGGCCGAACTGCCGTCGGGCGGCGCCGACGTGGTGATCTGCGGCCAGGTGTTCGAGCACATGCGCTACATCTGGATGGGGATACGCGAGGTGGCGCGCGTGCTGGCGCCCGGCGGCCTGTGCTGCATCGTCGCGCCGTCCAGCGGGCCGGAGCACCGCTACCCGGTCGATTGCTGGCGTATCTATCCGGACGGCTTTCGCGCCCTGGCGGAGTACGCCGGGCTGGAGGTGCTCGAGGTCCGCACCCAATGGGAAGATGACCCCGCGTACGGCCACGACAGCAACCAGTGGCACGACAGCGTGCTGGTGGCGCGCCGGCCCGCCGGGGCGGCACTGGCGCCGGTGGTGCCGGTGGTGCCTAGCCAAGCACTGGACACCGCATCGCATCCGGCACGCGGCCTGGACCTGCAGGGCCTGCTCAACGCGGTGCGCTTCACGCCGCGCCGCATGGTGGCGCCGCCCGCATGGTGCGGCCACCTGCCGTTTGCCGCCTGGCTGGTCGCGCAGCTCAAGCCCGCGCTGCTGGTGGAGCTGGGTACCTACACCGGCAACTCCTACATGGCCTTCTGCCAGTCCGTGGCGGCCGGCGGCGGCGGCACGCGCTGCTTCGCGGTCGACAACTGGCAAGGCGATGCGCACAACGGTCTTTACGGGCCCGAGGTGCTGGCAGACCTGAGAAGCGCGCACGATCCTCTTTACGGCGATTTCTCCACCCTGCTGCAAGGCAGCTTCGACGAGGCACGGGCGCAATTCGCCGATGCCTCCATTGATTTGCTGCATATCGATGGCCTGCATACCTACGAGGCGGTGCGCCATGATTTCGAGCACTGGCTCCCCAGGCTGGCGCCGGGCGCGCTGGTGCTGTTCCACGATACCCAGGTGCGCGAGCGCGGCTTCGGCGTGTGGCGCCTATGGCAGGAGCTTTGCGAACACTATCCGCGCCACCTGGAATTCGGACACTGCAACGGCCTGGGCGTGCTGCAGGTCGCCTCCGGCGCGGCCGACGGCTTTGGCTGGCTGGTGCCCGGCAGCGATGAAGCGGAACTGCTGCGCGGCCATTTCGAGGCGCTGGGCGAAGCCATGCTGGAGCGCTATCGCGGACGCGAGCAGGCCACGCGGATAGGCTCGCTGGGCACGTATCTCGAGCAGCAGCGGGATCACGCCGCGCGGCTGGAGGCGCAGGTCGGTGCCCTGCACGCGCAGCGCGCGCAGCTGGAGGCGCAACACGCGCAACAGCTTGAACAAGCGCAGGCCGCGTATGCGCAGGCACTGCGAATCAGCCACGCGGCGGCACTGGCCGCCGCGCAAGAGAAAGCCGCGGCGCAGGCGCAGGCCGAGGTGCATGCGCATGCCGTCGCGGCGATGCGGCGCACCCTGAGCTGGCGCGTCAGCGCGCCATTCCGGCTTGGCTTTCATCTGCTGCGCGGCGATACGCGGGTCCTCAAACACGTACTGGGCAGGTGGACCAGGCACGCCGATTCCGGCGCGACTCCCTCTCCCGCCGCCACCCCGGAGGCGCCTGCGGCGAAGGGGCTTGCGGCGAGGGTGCCCGCGCCGCAAGCCCCTGCCGTACGATCCGCGCTCGACGCGCGCATCCTGCGCGGCATCCAGCGCGGCTCGCTGGCCACGCGCTACCGGGAGCGCAGCATGCTAAAGAGCCCGTTCGACCTGGCGCTGTACATGCAACTGGTGCAGCGCCTGCGTCCCGGCACGGTGATCGAAATCGGCACCCACGAAGGCGGCAGCGCACTATGGTTCGCCGACACCATGCAGGCGGCGGGACTGGCGAGCCGCGTGATCAGTGTCGATCAGGCGCCTCCCGCGGGTCTCGCGGACCCGCGCGTCCGCTTGATCGGCGGCGATGCGCGCGAGCTGGGCGAAGCGCTGCCGGCGAGCCTGCTCGCGGAATTGCCGCGTCCCTGGCTGGTGGTCGAGGACAGCGCCCACACCCGGGACATCTGCCTGGCGGTACTGCATTTTTTTGACCCGCACCTGCGCGCCGGCGACTACATCGTGGTGGAAGACGGCGTGGTCGCCCTGCTCGATGAGCCTGAATATCGCCTCTATGAGGACGGGCCGGTGCGCGCGGTGGAGCAATTCCTCCAGGCGCGCGCCGGTGCCTACGAGATCGACCGCGCGCTGTGCGATTTCTACGGCGAGAACGTCACCTACAACCCGAATGCCTGGCTGCGCCGCGTGGCCGTCTAGCAGGCACCGGGCGGCCGATCAGCCGACCACGCCGGGGCGGCGCTTGGCAAACCCGGTGGCCTGCTCGAAGGCGTAGGCCAGTTGCAGCACCGCCAGGTCGGCGAAGGAGCGGCCGACGATCTGGATGCCGACCGGCAGACCTTCGGGGGTGAAGCCGCAGGGCACCGAGATGGCCGGGTGGCCGGTGATGGTGATGTAGTAGCAGGACTTCATCCACGACAGGTAGTCGCCGAGCTTTTCGCCGTTGATCTCGTCGACATATTCCTTGTCGATGGAGAACGGCAGCACCTGGTTGACCGGGCAGACCAGGTAGTCGTAGGTCTCGAAGAACCTGGAGACGCGGTCGAGGATGCGGGTACGCTCGGCATCCGCGCGCGCGATGTCCACGCCGCTTTGCTTGCGGCCGGCCTCGATGTTCCAGATCACCGTGGACTTGAGCTTGTCGCGGTGCTTGTCGAGATAGTCGCCGTTGTTGATCTCGAACAGGTGGGCGCGTAGGGTGAGGAACACCTCGTGCGCGCCGGAAAAATCGGGGATCGCTTCTTCGACGATGCAACCCATGTCGCTAAACGTTTTGCCATGCGGGGCGATGATGCCCTCGACCTGCCTGTCGACCGGCACCTGGCCGCCGAAGCCGGGGGCAAAGGCGATGCGCGTGCCCTTGAAGTCGCGCCCCAGCGGCGCGCGGAAATGGTCGCCGGTGCCCTGGATGGCGATCGGCACGCGGTGGTCAAACCCGGATTGCACCGAGAGCAGCAGCGCGGTGTCTTCCACCGTGCGGCCCATCGGGCCTTCCACCGAGAGCGTGCCCCACAGGTGCTTGGAAGGGTAGATCGGCACTCGGCCGGGCGAGGGGCGCAGGCCGACCACGTTGCAGAAGTTCGCCGGGTTGCGCAGGGACGCCCCCAGGTCACTGCCGTCCGCGAGAGGCACCATGCCGGTGGCCAGCACCACCGCCGCGCCGCCCGAGGAGCCGCCGCAGGTCTTGGTCAGGTCGTAGGGGTTGGGCGTGGCGCCGAACACGGTGTTGAAGGTTTGCGAGCCGGCGCCGAATTCGGGCGTGTTGGTCTTGCCGACCGCGATCGCACCGGCATTCCAGGCGCGCTCGACCAGCAGGTGGCTGCGGTCCGGCACGAAGTCCTTGAAGATCGGCGAGCCGTAGGTGGTGCGGATACCTTTGGTCAGGAACAGGTCCTTGTGGGCGATCGGCAGGCCGTGCAGGGCCCCCAGGGGCTCGCCCTTGGCCTGTTTGGCGTCGGCGGCCCTGGCCTGCTTCATCGCCTCTTCGGCCTGCACGGTGACGAGGGCATTGACCTTGGGGTTGACGCGCTCGACCTGCGCCAGATGCGCCTGCATCACTTCCACCGCCGAGACCTCCTTGCGGCGGATGCGCGCGGCCAGTTCGGTGGCGGAAAGAAAATTGAGTTCCTGACTCACAACGGCTCCTTGTGGGAATTTTTACCCTGCCTGGCGCGGCGCGCGGTACAGGGACAGCCTGTGATGATAGCAAGCCGCGCCCGGCCGGCCCGGCAGGCATCTTGATTTTGGCGCGAGCCATCCCAATTACAGCAGCATGGAAACCTCGCACGCCACTGAAGACCGCGTTCACCTTGCCTGCCCGCATTGCGGCGCTGCCAACCGCCTGCCGGCCGCGCGCCTGGCGGAGAAGCCCAATTGCGGCAAGTGCAAGCAGGCGCTGTTCACCGGGCATCCGGTCGAGTTGAGCGAGGAAAATTTCGAACGCCACCTGGCCGCCACCGACGTGCCGGTGCTGGTGGATTTCTGGGCGCCCTGGTGCGGGCCATGCCGGATGATGGCGCCGCATTTCGAGCGCGCGGCGCAGGCGCTGGAGCCGGCCGTGCGGGTGGCGAAGCTGGATACGGAGCAGGCGCAGGGCATCGCGGCTCGCTACGGCATCCGCTCGATTCCGACGCTGATCCTGTTCAAGAACGGCCGTGAGGTAGCGCGGCAGTCCGGCGCGATGGATGCGCAAGGGCTGGTGCGCTGGACCCAGGGCAAGCTATAGGCGTGCTCGCCGCTCGGCGACGGTAAAACGCAAAAGAAAACGGGCATCGCTCAGGAGCGATGCCCGTTTTCTTTTGCCCTGCCGCAAATCGCGGCAAGGCGAATTCTCAAGGGAGGCTGACGACGGCTGCGTCAGGACGATTTTTTGGCGCGCTCCAGCTTGTGCTCACGCCAGGAACGGTAAGCCACATCCAGAACCACCACAAAACCGACAATCACCAGAACTATCATCGCGTTACCCGTATTCTTTCTCGTAAAACCCTGGTTGCAATCCGGCCAACCGGCACTTTCTTTGGCACTGTGCCCGGTTGAACGTTCCCGTTCGTGGCGTCAAAAGCGCCGCTCACATGCTGCTACGGCAGGGCATGAGGAAACTTTAGGCCCATCGAGAAAAATTTTAAGCATCAAGGTCGCCAGGCAATCAGGCGAATAGCGGGGCGTGCCGGGGTTTATTCCATGCTTGAAACAACCGGGCTTTGGTCAGGTGGATCTTGCGGGCAACCCTGCCTGTTGCCGGTCGGCAACCGCGAAATAGTCCTTGGGGGCGACGCCCAGGCTCTTCTTGAACATCGCGGTAAAGGCGCTGGCGCTCTCGTATCCCAGCGATTCGGCGATGCGCCCGATCGGGGCGCGCTGCGCCAGTTGTTCCAGCGCGGCGACCAGGCGGGCCTGCTGGCGCCAGGCGGCAAAGCTCATGCCGGTTTCGCGCACGAACAGGCGCGCCAGGTTGCGCTCGCTGGCGCCGAAATCGCTGCCGAACTGCGCCAGGCTGCGCGGGTCGGCGGGATTGGCGGACAGCGCCTCGCATACCTTGATGACCCGCGCGTCGCGCGCGTGCGGCAGGTGCAGGGGCAACTGGTGGGCCGCTTCCATCTCGTCCAGGATCAGCGCCATCACCCGGCCCGCCGCGCCGGCTTCGTCGTAGCGCAGCGGCAATTCGACCGCGCGCAGGATCAGTTCGCGCAGCAGCGCGGTGACGTTGATCACGCAGCAGCGCGCCGGCAGGCTCGCGCATTCCGCGCGGCGGATGTAGAGCGTGCGCATCGCCACCGCGCCGGACATGCGGGTCGAATGCAGGGTGCCGGGCGGCACCCACACGGCGCGCTCCGGCGGCACCACCCAGGTGCCGTGCTCGGTGTCCACGCTCATCACGCCGGAGACGGCGTAGATCAGCTGGCCGCGCGCGTGGGTGTCGGCGGGAATGCGGTAGCCGGCCGCGAAGTCCTTGGCCATCGCACCGACCGCGCGCGGCACGCGCAGATAGTCTGCGGTAACGGTGGACTTGGGCTCTGCGCTGGCAGGCCAGGCGCGTGCGGGCGCGTGGGTGGGGGCGGGAGCGGGGGCAGGAGCGGTAACAGGAACAGCGGCAGGACGGCGCATGGCAGGCAACGACCGCGCTTTTCGCGCCTGGCCGCTTCTAGACGTTTGCCATCATTTTACCGCCCTCCCGCCAAGCCCCTTTTCAGGCGCCGATGCCGTATTTCCCCGGCGCGATGATGCCCTTGGGGTCGAGCGCCTTCTTGATGCCTTCGCAAGCCTGGCGGAACTCCGGACTGAGCAGTTCCATGTGCAGGTCCTGGTAGTCGGTCGGCGCGCGGCCCACCGAGACGCCGCGCCCGGCGAACTCCCGAGCCAGCTCGATGTAGCACTCGTCGGCGCGGCGGTTTTCATCGGCGTCGTTGCGGTTCCACACCATCACATGCAGGCCGCGGGCGAAGCGCGCGCTGGCCACGTGCATGACCATGAAATCCATGCCGTGCTTTTCATAGATGCCGCGCGCCAGCGTGTCCAGTTCGGCGGCGGTCTTGCCCTGCATCGGCGTGCCGGGCAGGAACCAGCTGTTGCCCCCGCCCGGGCGCCATTGCAGCAGGCCCAGTTCCGCTTGCGTGGTGCGCCCGCTCATCGCGTCGATGCCGGCGCGCAGCGGCGGCATGTTCAGCGCGTCGTCATGCGCGATGTAGCGCGCACCAAGGATCTGCCCGAAGTGCGCTTTGACGCGTTCGATCATCGGCGCGACCGCCTGCGGGCTCGGGCCGTAGAAGGCGCCGGAGAGTTGCCAGGCGCCCAGGCCGTGCCTAGCCTGCAGGGCGCGCCGTGCTTCGGTGTTGATGGCGCGCTTGCCGCCGCTCGCCGCATAGTCGGGGCTGGGCACTTCGCTGCCGATCGCGTAGATGTCATTGCACAGCCGGAACAGCGTGGGCACGAAGTTGCTCATTTTCAGCGGTCGGATCAGGTCGACGATGGCGGCGAAATCGCTGTCCTGCGCGAAGCTGAAATGAAAGGTCTGGATCACCGGCGGGCGCGGCATCAGCCAGACGGCGACGCGGGTGACGATGCCGAAGTTCGATTGCGCGAACAGGCCGTCGAGCACCGGGCCGAAGCTGTACTTGGAGACGTGCCAGTTGATCCGCGTGTCCGCCTCCAGGCTGCCGTCGCCGGTGCGGATCAGTTCGCCGTTGCCCAGCACGATCTCCATGCCGCAGAGCATGCCGAAGTGGTCGAAATAGGGCCCGTAGCCGCCGCCCTTGTCGAGCGCGTTGCCGAGCACCCCTCCCAGCGGCGGGCCGGAGGTGGGCGAGAGCATCAGCTTGTCGCCCAGGCGCGCGAGTTCATCCTGCAGGGCCTGGAAGGTCACGCCGGGCTCGACCACGGCGTAGCCGAGTTCCTGGTTCACCTCCAGGATGCGGTTCATGCGCCGCCCCAGGTCCACCACCACCTGCTGCTCGCGCACCGGCGCGCGCGAACCCAGGCCGATGTTGTTGCCGGTGGAGATCGGCCAGAGCGGCACCTCGTGCCGGTTGGCGGCGCGCACGATCGCCTTCACCTCGTCGGCGGAGGCTGGGTAGAGCACGCCGGCAGGGCGGCGATCAAAAGCGGGCAAGGTGGTCTCGCCGTAGCGCAGGCAGGTGTCCTGCCCGCGGTCGACGGCTTGCGCGCCGAGTTCGTTCTGCACGTCGCTGAAAAAGGCTTCAATGTTCATGATTCTCTCCCCAGAAAATGCGTTGCGCCGATGCGCGGTCACCAGAAGGCAGCTGCCGCCGCGGGCTGCTCGGGCGGCAGCTCCGGCAGCGCACGCCCTTCGAGCGCGCCGGGCAGCGGCCCGCCGGTGGCCCAGTCGAGCAGCTCGACGGTGTGCACCACCGGCAGGCCGGTATGGCGGCCGATCTGCACCATGCAGCCGACGTTGCCGACCGCGAGCACGCTGGCCTGGGTGCTTTCGACATGCGCGGCCTTGCGCTGCCCGAGCTGTCCGGCGATGTCGGGCTGCAGCAGGTTGTAGGTGCCCGCCGAGCCGCAGCAGAATTGCGCCTCCGGCACGTCGCGCACCACGAAGCCGGCGCTGGCGAGCAGATGGCGCGGCTGGGTGGTGACGCGCTGCGTATTGCGCAGCGAACAGGCATCGTGATACGCCACCGCGATGCGGCGCGGCACGGCCGGCGGCATGGGGTCGACGCGCATCATGAATTCGCTGATGTCCAGCGCGAGCGCGGCAACGCGCGCGGCCCGGGCCGCGTAGGCGGGGTCGTACCGCAGCAGGTGGCCGTAGTCCTTCACGGCGGTGCCGCAGCCGGAGGCATTGACGATGATGGCGTCCAGCCCGCCGGCCTCGACCTGGCGCATCCACGCATCGACGTTGCGCCGCGCCGCTTCCTGCGCCTCTTCCTCGCGGCCCATGTGCAGGGTCAGGGCACCGCAGCAGGCGGTGTCCCGCGCCACCACCACGTCGCAGCCGTGGCGGGTCAGCAGGCGCACGGTGGCGGCATTCACCTGAGGAGCCAGTACGCGCTGCGCGCAGCCGGCCAGGAGCGCCACGCGATGGCGGCGCGGGCCTTGGGATAGATGGATGCCGGTGACGATGTCGTGCTCCGCCGAGGCAGGCTTGGCCGCGCCCATCGCCAGCAGGTTGGAGAGGCGCCCCGGCAGCAGCCGTGCGAACGGACGCGCCAGGCGCGCTCCCAGCAGGGCCGCGCGAAAGCGCTCGGGATAGGGCAGCACGCGGGCCAGCAGAGCGCGGAGCAGCCGGTCCGGCAGCGGGCGGCGGAAATGCTTCTCTATATGAACCCGGGCACGGTCCACCAGATGCATGTAATCCACCCGCACGGCACAGGTGGTCATGCAGGCGAGGCAGGAGAGGCAGCGGTCGATGTGGCCGACGGTCTTGGCATCCGGCGCGCCGCCCTGCTCCAGCATCGCGCGCGTCAAGTCGATGCGCCCGCGCGGGGCGTCGTTCTCATCGCCCAGCAGGGTGTAGGTGGGGCAGGTGGCGGTGCAAAAGCCGAAGTGCTGGCAGGTCTGGATGATGCCGTCGGCCTCGGCGATGCGCGGGTCCTGGAGCTGCTTGAGGGTGAAGTGGGTCTGCATGCGCAATGAGGCTGACGGCTAGATGGACCGCAGTGTGCGGCAGCGCGGCGTGCCGGTCTTGGCCTGGCGCGCAAGCGCACTTGACGCTGCGCGCAAAGCCTCGTAGCCTGATTTCCCAACCCGCATTTCCATCCGCGCTTTTCCGCTACCCCATGCCGCTGCAGAGCTGGACCACCCAGGACGTGTCGCCGCGCGAGCGCTTCGACTATTGGAGCGACGCGATCTGCCACGCCGTGCTCAACGTCGCCGTGGTGCCGCCCATCGAGACCGGGTTCCACGGGCGGATCGCGGCGCGCCGCACCCCGAGCATCAGCTACGTCAGCTTCGCCTCTTCGCCGCATGACATCGTGCGGGACAAAGGCGCGGCCTCGCGCGCGGGCGAGGAGTCCTACCTGGTCAGCCTGCAGATGGGCGGGCGCGCGCATATCCGCCAGGGCGATGCCGAAGTGGTGCTGCAAGGCGGCGGCCTGACCCTGGTGGAAGGCTGGCGTCCCTTTTCCGTGCACCTGGAAGGCGAGGTGTCGCGCATGCTCGCGCTGGTACCGCGACGCGCGCTGCAATCGCGCTGCCCGCACCTGCAGGGCAGCACCCTGCGCACGGTGCCGGCCGGCGCGCCGTTCGCCGACCTGCTGCGCGACTACATGCTGCGCCTGTCCGACCCCGCCAACCCGGTGAGCGACACCACGGCCGAGGCGCTGGGTGAAAACCTGTGCAACCTGCTCGGCGTGGTGCGTGGCGGCGAGTCCGCCGGCACGCCCGAATCCTCCGCGCAATTGCGCCGCGAGGCCCTGCTCGCCTATATCCGGCGCCATCTTGCCGACCCGGCCCTGTCACCGGCCGCCGCCGCCGCGCACCTGGGCATTTCCCTGCGCAGCGTGCACCACCTGCTTTCCGGCAGCGACCAGAGCTTCGGCGCGCTGGTATTGGAGCAGCGCCTGCAAGCCTGCGCGCGTGCCCTGCGCGACCCGCAACAGCGGGCACGCCGGATCGCCGACCTGGCCTTTGCCTGGGGCTTCAACGACCTCTCGCACTTCAACCGCGCCTTCAAGACCCGCTTCGGCGCCCCGCCGGGCGAGATGCGCGCGCAGGCTGCCCGCGGGGCTTGAACTGCGGGGCTTGAACTGCGGGGCTTAAAGCACCCGCGCCGCCTCGCAGCGCCCTCCGGTTTCAATACGGCGCTTACTCCGCCCTGGCGGCGCGTTTTTCGCACGACGCCTTAATAGGAATTATTCGCATTGACACGCCCATATTTTATGGTAATAATTCTCATTATCGAACCGATGTTCAACTCAGGCGATGCGCTGCCTGAACGCGGCCATCGACACATCCATGCAAACAATGACCTCGAACCAGCGCACCCCGCAACCAGCCCCTGCCGCCGCCGTGGCGCCTGCTTCGGCCAATGGCGCTGCCCGCGCGCGCCTGACCACCGAAGAACTGTTCGCCGGTGCACGCGAGATCGTGCTGGTGCACAACGGCCGCGAGTACCGCCTGCGCATCACCCAGCAGGGCAAGCTGCTGCTGACGGCTTAAGGCCTGTTTCTGGCCGATGGCGATCCGCCGCACCTGCGGCGATCGCTGCATCTTCCGTTCGCAACCCCCCGTTCGTTGGGCAGCCACGCTGCCTGAACGCGCCGGCGCCCAACCGGCCCTGCCGCGACACCCGCGAAACGCGTACGCGACATCCCTGAGCCGCGTTTGTGCGGACAGATTCCCGCTCCCCCCTCTGACGGCCCCCGGCACGGCTGCCGCACGCAGCGCAATGCGCAATCCACGCGTCGCTTAGCCTCGCACGTGGAATGACCATGATTAAGTTTTTCTCATGTGAATGGGGAATATTAATCGTGTGACATGGCCCTCACCCCTCGCTATCTTTATAGAGGGAAATCAATCACCTATCGCAAGCAGCGCACCAATATGCGGCAGCATATTGGTGCAGTGATTCAGTTTAGTGCATCTAAACTGAATCGGCATGGTGTTTGCGTCAGGATGGTTCATTTCCCCACGCCCGGCGCCACGCCGATGCGTGGACCTTCACCCATTCGCGAGGTTCTTCTCCATGCCGTCCGCCCCTGCGCCTTCCGTGCGATCCCTGCCTTCCCTATCCCGCCGCGCGGCGCTCGCCACGCTTGCACTGGGCGTCGCCCTCACCTGTTTCGGCACGGGCGCCAAGGCGACCGAGGCAGTGAAAGTGCGCCTGGACTTCCTGCCCTACGGCCTGCATGCCCCCTTCTACCTGGCCCTGGAGAAGGGCTGGTTCACCGAGCAGGGGCTGGAGGTGCAAATCGAGGACGGCAACGGCACCGGCCCGGCGCTGGCCCTGGTGGCCGGCGGCAAGTACGACATCGCGCAGATCAGCCTGGGCGCCCTGCCGATCGCCCGCGAAAAGGGCATGCCGGTCAAGTCGATCGCCACCATCCTGCGCAAGGGCGACTTCGGCCTGGTGGTCGATGACGCGGGCCCGATCAAGGGGCCGAAGGACCTGGAAGGCAAGACCATCCTCTACTCCCCCGGTTCGGTCGAGACCCCCTTCATCGACACCTATCTCGCCGCCGCCGGCGTGGACAAGAGCAAGGTGAACCTGACCAGCGTCGACGTGGGCGCGAAAATCTCCAGCTACATGTCCGGCAAGGGCGAGGGCATGTTCGCCCCCGTTTCGCTCTACTCGATCAAGGGCGTGACCCCGCGCGCCTCGCGCCCGATGCTGTTTACCGACTACAACATCGACCTGCCCGGCTTCGGCCTGATCGCCAATGAGGAGACCATCGCCAAGCGTCCCAAGGTGCTGGCCGCGTTCGTGGCGACCTTCCAGCGCGCCTGGGTGGCGATCCGCAGCGGCGGCGCGCTCGACGAGTCGGTTGCCGCGCTCCTGAAGAACCGCCCGAATGCCAAGCTCAACCCGGTGGTGATGAAGGCGCAGATCGAGTCGGTATTCCCTTTCATCGATTCGAAAAACTCGGCCGGCAAGCCGATGCTGTGGGCCTCGCCCGCCGACTGGACCGCCACCGTCAAGGTGATGGAGTCGGCCAAGCTGATCAAGGGCGGCACCAACGCCGAAGCGATCTATACCAATCAGTTCGTGCCGCAGGGGAAGTAAGCATGCTGGACGTTGCCGAACCACCCGTCACGGCGCCAGCCGCTGTGACAAGGCCCGCCGCGCGCGCGCATGTGCGCTTAAGCGGCGTGGGCAAGGTCTACCATTCGATGAATGGCGACCTGACCGCGCTCTCGGACATCAACCTGGAGATTCGCGAAGGCGAGTTCTTGAGCCTGCTGGGGCCAAGCGGCTGCGGCAAGAGCACGGTGCTGCGCTGCCTGGCGGGACTGGAGGATGTGACCTCCGGCAAGGTGGAGGTGCTGGGCCGGCCGGTGGCCGGGCCGCCCGAGGGCCTGGGCGTGGTGTTCCAGCGCGACGTGCTGCTGGACTGGCGCACCGTGTTCGACAACGTGATGCTGCCCGCCGAGTTCGGCGACAAGTCGCGCATCCCCAATCTGCGCTCCAAGGCCATGCACCTGCTGCAGATGGTCGGCCTGGGCGGATATGCGCAGCGCCACCCGTGGGAACTCTCGGGCGGCATGAGGCAGCGTGCCGCGATCTGCCGCGCCCTGCTCGATGACCCTTCACTGCTGCTGATGGACGAGCCCTTCGGCGCGCTGGACGAATTCACCCGCGACCAGCTCAACCTCGACCTGCAGCGCATCTGGGCCGAGACGCGCAAGACGGTGGCGTTCATCACCCACAGCATTCCCGAAGCAATTTTGCTGTCCGACCGGGTGGTGGTGATGGCGCGCGCGCCGGGGCGCATCGCCGAGATCATCGACATCGACCTGCCGCGCGCCCGCACCCTGGCCACGCGCGAGACCCGCGAGTTCGCGCAGGTCAGCGCGCGCATCCGCTCCATTTTCGAGCGCCTCGGGACGGGCACGCCATGAGCACACCGATGGGCACACCACAGGAAGCCTCCATCATGGCCAAGGCGCCGGCGCCAAGCAATCTGGAACGCGGCCTGCGCCGCCTGCGCAAGTCGGCCACGCAAACCTTCTACCTGCTTGCCACCCTCGCCGTGCTGCTGCTGGCGTGGGAAGCGGCCTGCCACATCTTCTCGATCGGCGCGTATCTCTTGCCCAAGCCAAGCGACGTGATCAAGACCATCGCCGACGATCCGGTGTTCCTGCTGCGCCACGGCCTGGTGACCTCGATGGCCACGATCGCCGGCTTCGTGCTCGCCACGGCGGTGGGCATCCTGATCGCCATCATCATCGTCTACTCGCCGTTCCTGGAGAAGACCCTGTTCACCGCGCTGGTGGCGTTCAACGCGATCCCGAAGATCGCCATCGCGCCGCTGTTCATCATGTGGATCGGCACCGGGCTGGAGTCCAAGGTGCTGATGGCCTTCCTGATTGCGATCTTCCCGATCATCGTCGACACCGTGATGGGCCTGCGCTCGATCGACCCGGCGCAGCTCGACCTGGTGCGCACCTACCGCGCCTCGCAGGTGCAGACCTTTTTCAAGATCCGCTTTCCGAACGCGCTGCCGAGCATCTTCGCCGGCATGAAGGTGGGCATCACCCTCGCCCTGATCGGCACCATCGTCGGCGAGTTCGTCGGCGCCAATCGCGGCTTGGGCTTTGTGATCCTGCAGGCGCAGGGCACTTACCAGACGCCACTGGTGTTCGCGGCGATCGCCATGCTCTCGATTCTCGGCGTGATCCTGTTCAACGCGATCGACCTGGCCGAGCGCCTGGCGCTGCCCTGGCATGTTTCCAATCGCGGCAAGCGCGGGAAATGAGGCAAGCAATGGACAACCTCCTGGGAAAGATCACCTCGCGCGACGCCCTCGTCGTGGTCGACGTGCAGAATGACTTCGTGGACGGCAGCGTGGCGATCGAGGGCTCGCAAGCCATCATCCCGGTGATCAACCGGCTGCTGCCGCACTTCGCCCACGTGGTGTTCACCCAGGACTGGCACCCGCCTGGTCACGTGTCGTTCGCCAGCGCCCATCCGGGACGCGTGCCCGGCGATACCGCGCGCGTGGCTTACGGCATCCAGCAGCTCTATGCCGACCACTGCGTGCAGCACACGCGCGGCGCGGAGCTGCATCCGGACCTGGACGTGTCCAATGAGCACATGCTGATCCACAAGGGCGCCCGGATCGATGTCGATTCCTTCTCCGCCTTTGTCGAAAACGACCGCGAGACGCTCACCGGCCTGGACGCGCGCCTGCGCAAGCTGGGCGTGAACCGCATCGTGCTGGTGGGCCTGGCGCTGTATGGCTGCGTGCGCCATTCGGCGCTGGACGCGCGCCGCGCCGGTTTTGACGTGGTGATCATCGACGACGCCTGCCGCGCGCGCGCCTCCTTGGCCAATGACGAATACGCCGCCGCACTGACCCAGGCCTGGGTGCTGCGCGCCACGGCGGACGAGATGCTGGCGCAGGCCGCCTGAACCGCGCCGGCAACCATCAACCCGACTCTATTGTTGTTCCGAGGAGAACCCATGGCATTGGTACCGCTGGCCACGAAAGGCCATTTCATGCACGTCTTCGATTTTCACGTGCAGCCCGGCACGGGCGAGGAATTCATCCAGCTATTCGAGGCTTTCGACTATTCGGACGACAACCCCATGCACAAGTCCGCCGCGCAGATCAAGGACGGCGTGCTGTGCCGCGACACCAACGACCCCGAGCATTTCTACCTGATCGGCGAGTGGAACGACATCAGGATCCACGCCGAGATCGGCAAGCAGATCGCCATGACCATGAAGCCGGAGTTCATGCGCCTGATCGTCGGCGGCAAGTTCATCCCGACCTATGCCGAAGTGGTGTCCTCCACGCCGCAGGACATCCTGGACAAGGCCGCGTAAGCACGGCGGCCCGACAACACACGCAGGAGCATTTCATGCAGAACAATCTCGCCTTCGCGCCGCTGCCCAAGGTCATGCCGAAGGCCGGCCTGGCCGACCTGCAATGGCCCGATGATCCGGCCGAGATTCCCGACTGGATCTACACCGACCAGCGCGTCTACGACCTGGAGCAGCAGCGCATTTTTGGGGGCCGCACCTGGAACTACATCGGCATCGAGGCCGAGTTGCCCAATCCGGGCGACTACATCCGCTCCTATCTCGGCTCGACGCCGGTGGTGGTGGCGCGCGACATGGAAGGGGCGGTGCATGTGTTCGAGAACCGCTGCGCGCATCGCGGCGCCGAGTTCTGCAAGACCCATCGCGGCAATACCGACCGCTTCACCTGCCCCTATCACCAGTGGAGCTACGAGCTGAACGGCGCGCTGGCCGGTGTACCGTTTCGCCGCGGCGTGAAGGGCAAGGGCGGCCTGCCCGACTCGTTCAACATGGAAGAGCACAACCTGCGGCGCCTGAAGGTGGAAGTGCGCAACGGCGTGATCTTCGCTTCCTTCAGCGAAGAGATGCCGACGGTGGCCGACTACCTCGGCGAGGAGATGCTGGGCGAGTTCGACACCGTGTTCGACGGCCGCAAGCTGAAGTTCCTCGGCACCCACCGCAACGTGGTGGCGGGCAACTGGAAGCTGTACCAGGAGAACCTGAAAGACCCGTACCACGCCACCCTGCTGCACACGTATCTCACGACCTTCGGCCTGTTCGCCGCCGGCAACCGCACCAGCATCGTGATCGACCCGAGCGGGCGCCACTCGGCGCTGCGCAATGCGCGCCCGGCCAAGGCGGTGGATGAGTTCAAGGACGAGATCAAGTCCTTCAAGCCGGGTATGACGCTGGCGGACCCGCGCGTGCTCGATTTCATCCGCGAGTTCAAGTCCGAATGGTCGAGCAGCGCCATCACCATCTGGCCGAACCTGATCTTGCTGCGTCAGATGAACATCCTCAGCACGCGGCAGATCGTGCCGGTCTCCACCAGCGAATTCCTGCTGGTGTGGACCGCCTTCGGCTACGCCGACGAAGACGAGGAAATGACCCGGCACCGCCTGCGCCAGAACAACATCTTCGGCCCCGGCGGTTTTCTCGGCATCGACGACCACGAGGCGCTGAAGTTCGTGCAGGACGGGCTGGACCGCTCGATCCCGCGCGGCGGCGTCGCCGCCCTGGGCGGCGAGGACGATACACCCGACACCGTGATCACCGACCGCGCGATCCGCCTGATGTACCAGCACTATCGTCGCGAAATGGGGTTTTGAGATGAACGCCATCGCCACCCTCCCCGCATCCCCCGACATCGCCACCGCCGCTCCGGTGGGCCGCGCGCACCTGCGCGAGCTGCGCGCCCTCGTCGAAGAGTTCCATTGCGAATACGCCGGCGTGCTGGACCGCGGCGCGGTCGAGCAGTGGCCGGCCTTTTTCACCGAGGACGCGATGTACCGCGTGATCGCGCGCGACAACCTCGAGGCCGGCCTGCCGCTGGGCCTGATGCTGTGCGAAGGCATGGGCATGCTGAAGGACCGCGCCTTCGCGATTGCACACACCGAGATGTTCGCGCCGCGCTATGTGCAGCACCACATCAGCCTGATCCGGGTCCTGGGTACGGAAGCCGGAGCCAAGGAAGAACTGATCCTCGCCGAAGCCAACTACCTGGTCTACGAGACGCTGATCGACGAGCCGACGCGCCTGCTGCAGGCCGGCAAGTACCGCGACAAGTTCGTGCAACGCGGCGAGGGCCTGCTGCTACGGGAGCGCGAGTGCGTGTTCGACTCGGTGATGGTGCCCAACTGCGTGGTTTATCCGATCTGATCTGAAGGAAGCGTTTCCATGATAGGTCCCTTGAGCTGGGTATTGGTCTACGTCGCCGACATCCCGAAAATGCGCCGCTTCTACGAGGAGGTGCTGGGCTTGCCGATCAAGCGTGCCACCGGCCAGGTGGTGGTGTTCCGCACCGGCGCCTGCACGCTCGAACTGATGGGCAATCTGGCCAACGGGCCGGAGAAGATGGACGACGCGCAGGGCTGGGCCCGCAACAAGGTGCTGATCTCGTTCCACGTCACCGATATCCATGCCGAGACGGCGAAACTGGAAGCCGCCGGCTACCCCTGCATCACCGGCATCAAGCCGACCGTCTCCTCGATTCCCGGCGCGCCGCCGCGCGGCTACATCGCGCAGTTCATCGACCCCGAAGGCAACATCATCGAATTCGGGCAGATGCCGCTGGAAAACGATTAGCAGCTTGTTGAGAAAGGGGCAAGCCCCCTTCGGAACCCCCGATATTGGAGGCTGTTGCCGCGAGCTTGCAATGCATCAATCAACATCCTCAGAGACTTTGATCGAATTTCAACAGCCTGCCAGGAACGGGGCGGTGCCGCACGCCCTCCGCCTAATCGGCCGCCTGGATGCGCGGCGCGCGCTTTTTCGCCGGCGCGCCCATCTGGCGCGCCGCCTCCTCGTGAATCCAGTCGCGGAAGATGCCCACCACGCCGCGCTTGGAGGCCAGTTCGTTGCTCACCACGTAGTAGCTCGCGGTCAAGGGCACGCGCGTGCCGAAGGGCGCCACCAGGCGGCCGTTGGCGATATCGGTCGCCGCCAGTTCCGGCGTGCTGGCGACGATGCCTTCGCCGGCCATTGCTGCCTCAAGTGCAAGAATGGAATGGGTGAAGTGCGGTCCCCGGCTGCTATCGGCGTCCGTCACCCTGGCCTTGTCCAGCCACATATCCCAGAAGGCGTGGCCGCCGTACATCAGGCCACGGTCATCGTGCAGCAGCTTGTGCTTTTTCAGGTCCGCCGGCTTGCGCAGCGCGTTCGGCCCTTCAAGCAGCGCCGGGCTGCACAGTGGGGTGATGGAGAGCGACAGCAAGCGGTCCACGCGCATGCCGGGGTAATCGCCGTTACCGAACACGACGACGACGTCGACCTCGTCGGCCCAGCCCAGCACGCTTTCAAAGTCGCCGCGCTGGCCGCGCGGCAGGCGCGAGAACTGGCGCATGCGGGTGGAGACCTGCACGTCGATGTCCGGGTGGCCGGTGACGAAGCGGTGCAGGCGCGGCATCAGCCAGTGCGAGGAAAAGGACGGCGCCGCGCCCACCGTCAGCACGTCGGCGCCGCGATGGTCGCGCACCCGGTCCATCGCCACGCGCATGCACTCGAAACCTTCCTGCAGCTTCGGAATGCAGATCTGCGCGATTTCGGTCATCTCGATGCCGCGGTGCAGGCGGCGGAACAGGCGCACCCCGAGGTGACTCTCCAGTTGCTGGATCTGGTGGCTCACCGCCGCCGGCGTGACGTTCAGTTCCTCGGCGGCCTTCTTCAGGCTGAGGTGGCGCGCGGCGGCTTCGAACACACGCAGCGCGGTCAGGGGCGGAAGATTGTTGGGCATCGGGATAGTTTACTTTTTCTTAACCGAGTCAACAATAATAATCGTGTGACAGGCGCACCCGCTGACTCTACTCTTGACACGTTGTCCCAAGGCTTCGGCGCTCTGGTTAGGTGCAGCATTCACACCTCGTGCGACGCTCTGGTGCATGACTCGAAGGCCTGGTTCACGATTGAGGGATTTTCATGTGAAACGGGCGACTCAAGGCAACAGGAGAACAACTAGATGATGGCGATGAACCCCTACAGCAGCGAGGCGCTGCGCGACATGGTGCAGGTCGACCGGGTGCACCGGGCCATGTATGTGGACCCGCGGGTGTTCGAGATCGAGATGCGGAAGATCTTCGGCCGCGTGTGGCTCTACGTCGGCCATGAGAGCCTGGTGCCGAACATCGGCGACTACTACTGCACGACGGTGGCGCGCCAGTCGGTGGTGATGAGCCGCCATGGCGACGGCCAGGTCTATGTGCTGTACAACCGCTGCGGCCATCGCGGCGCCAAGGTGCTGAACCAGACGCGCGGCAACGCCCGCGTGTTCACATGCATGTACCACGGCTGGGGTTTCCGGCCGAACGGCGAACTGGCCGGCGTGCCGATGCGCGCCGACTTTCCCGAGGCGCCGCTGCAGGAGCCGCAGGCCGGCATGATGCGCCTGCCGCGCGTGGAGAGCTATCGCGGCTTCGTGTTCGCCTCCTTCGACCCCGAGGTGATGCCGCTCATCGATTACCTCGACGAAGGCAAGCGCGGCATCGATGAACTGGTCGACCGTTCGCCCGAGGGCAAGCTGGAGTTCTGGGCCGGCTGCCACCGCTACCACTTCCGCGGCAACTGGAAGCTGCAGATGGAGAACATGGCGGACATGTACCACCCCGCTGCCTGCCACGGTTCCACCGTCGGCCCGGATGGCCGCCAGTTCCAGCGCCGCGCCGGCAAGGAAGGCGGCGAAGCGCTGTTCTTCGCGCCGAACGGCGAGGCGATCGTGGCGCAGACCGGCGTGCGCGGCCTGAAGAACGGGCACAGTTCCGAGGCTTCGCTGTTCGACAAGGAGCAGCGCGGCGGCGTGTGGGATGAATACCGCTCGCTGCTGGTGAACAAGAATGGCGAGGAGCGTACCAAGAACATCCTCAAGAACAAGCGTCACAGCATGACGCTGTTTCCCAGCGTCGACATCCTGATCGCGCAGACCTCGGTACGGGTGATCCGCCCGCTCGCGGTGGACCTCACCGAAGTGGAGATCTGGCCGGTGCGCCTGGTCGGCGCGCCCGAGGTGATCTCCACCGACCTGGTGAAGTTCGTCAATATCACCCACTCCGCCTCCTCCTTCATCCAGACCGACGACCTGGAAGCCTTCGAGCGCTGCCAGGAAGGCCTGAACACGCAGGGCGCCGACTGGGTGCTGGTGGCGCGCGGCCTGGGCGCGGAGATCGACGAGGGCCGTGGCGTGCTGTTCGGCCCGCGCTCTTCCGAAGTGGGCCAGCGCGCGCAGCACTATGCCTGGCGCGACCTGATGGGCGCGTAAGCAAGGAGAGAGCACATGAATACCATCGCCACCCCGGTCAAGACTTTGCCGCGCCCCGCCTTCAGCCTGGAGGAAGTGCGCAGCTTCATCGAGCACGAATCCGACCTGCTGGACGGCCAGGACTATGACGCCTGGCTCGCGCTGTACGCCGAGGACTCCGCCTACTGGGTCCCCGCCAGGCACGGCCAGCAAAGCTGGCTGGACCATGTCTCGCTGTACTACGACGACCGGCAGACCATGAAGACCCGGGTCGCGCGCCTGAACCACCCGATGATCCATTGCCAGGAGCCGGAATCGCGCTGCGTGCGCCTGGTCTCCAACTTCCGCATCGAGCAGCAGGATGTGCAGGCCGGTACCTGCGTAGTGCGCTCCAAGTTCGTGATGATGGAAGACCGCATGGGCGCGCCGCGGCGCCTGTTCGGCGGCCGTTACGCGCATACCCTGCGGCGCGAGGAGAGCGGCATGAGGATCGTGCTCAAGCGCGTCGACGTCACCAACTGCGAGCAGAGCTTTCCCATGCTGACGCAACCGTTCTAGGCCAGGCATCGCGCAGCACCAGCACAAGCCTGAGCCAGGGAAACGTACCCAGCCGGGCAGCGGAGGCATTCGCAACAGGAGGAATCACTTCTAACAGGGGTTTTGACATGCACACACTGCCGCGCTTGCTTTGTTGTCTGCTGGGCGCCATCGCTTGCGGCGCCGCCGTCTCCGCGTACGCCCAGCCGCAGGACTATCCCTCCAAGCCGGTGCGCCTGGTGGTGCCTTACGCGCCGGGCGGGGCGGTCGATTTCGTCGGCCGGCAACTCGCGCAACGCCTGGGCGAGAACATGAACCAGTCGGTGGTGGTGGACAACCGGCCCGGTGCCGGCGCCATGATCGGCATCGACAACGTCGCCAAATCCCCGGCCGATGGCTACACCCTGCTGGTGGTCGACCCCGCCCTGGTGATCAACCCCAGCCTGCAGCCCAAGGTGCCCTACAAGCTTACCGACCTGCAACCGGTCAGCCTGCTCACCGCCTCGCCCCTGGTGCTAACCGTCAACCCCAATGTGCCGGTGAAAGACATGGCGGGGCTGATCGCCTACGCCAAGTCCAAGCCGGGCAAGGTCAACTTCGCCTCCGCCGGCATCGGCACCACGCCGCACATGGCGGGTGAGCTGCTCAAGCTGCGCAGCGGTGCCGACCTCACGCACATCCCCTACAAGGGCAGCGGCCCGGCGATGGCCGACCTGGTGGCGGGCGAAGTGCAGATGGCGTTTTCCACCATCACCGCCGCCCTGCCCTTCGTGAAGGACAACCGCATCCGCGCACTCGCCACCTCCGGCAGCAAGCGTGCGCCGGTGCTGGCCGACCTGCCCACCGTGGCCGAAGCCGGCGCGCCGGGTTTTGAAGTGATCTTCTGGACCAGCCTGTTCGCCCCCGCCGGCACGCCGCCCGCCGTGCTCGCCAAGGTACATGCGGAGACCATGAAGGCGTTGCAGCACCCGGACATGCGCGCCGCCATGGCGAAAGTCAGCGAGACGCCGGGCGGCACGTCGATGAACGACACCGCGGCCTTCATGAAGACCGAGTACACCAAATGGTCGCAAGCGGTGAAGGAAGGCAACATCCGCGCCGAGTAGCTTGGCACATCGGCTGCGCGGCCGCCGTGCCTGGCGTGCGCCGCGCTTTCCGTGCGCATGCGCCCCGCCTTACGTGATGATCAAAGCCCGCGCAACTGCTGGCGAGCCGCGTCCGCGCCGCGCCCGCTGGGTGCAAGCTCCAGGTACTTCTCGTAGGCGCGCCTGGCTTCCGGACGCTTGTTCAGCTTGACGTAGACATCCCCGAGATTGAGATAGGCCACCGCGCGCTTCGGATCCAGCGTGACGGTCTTCTCGAACCATTGCGCCGCCTGCGGGAAGCGTTCCAGCTTGTAGTGCGTGAAGCCCAGGTTGTTGGCGGCCAGCGCGAAATTCGGGTCGGCCTTCACCGCCGCCTCGAACTCGGCCTGCGCTTCGGCATACTGTTTTTCGCGGAACAGGCTGGTGCCGCGATCGTTATGCGCCGAGGCGCTCGTGCTGCCGCTCGCTGGCAGCACGGGAGGCGGCGGCACCGGCGTGGTGGCGGGCGCTCCACCCTGCGCGGTACCCTGCCCTGCTCCCTGGCCTGCCTGCAGGCTGGCAAGCTCGGCGCGCAGCTTGGCATTGCGCTCGGCTTTGGCGGCGATCTCGCCTTTCAGCTTGGCGATCTCGCCGGCCAGCCGGGTGGCCTCGCTGTCGAGCTGCTGTGACTCGCCACTCAGGTATTCGTCGGCGTGGCCGGTCTCGAAGATCATGTCGCCGCCTTCGCTGCCCACCAGATTGCCGAAAGCCGGGGTCTGGCGAGATAGCGTGGCGACCACGGGCGACACGTGCGCGGCCAGTTCGGAGGCGGTGATGATGCCGTCGCCGTTCAAATCCGCCTTGCCCTGCAGGCCCTGCAACAGGGTCCAGGTGAAGATCGAGTGACCGTTGGGGCCGTTGTCGGCGACCTGCTCGTCCGCGCCGCCGGCGGTGAACATCTGGCGCGCCCCGCGCCGCGCCAGCTCGCGCGCGTAGATGCCGCCGTCGACCCGCCCGCGCGTCAGCGCGAGGCCGGAGTAGCACGAGTCCATGACGAACAGCACATGCTTGGCGGGGATCGCCTCGGCGATGTCCTGCAGCTGGGTCATCGAGATGCCCTGGTTCTGGTAGTTGTCGGCGGCGGCATCGACCGGAATGATGTAGCCCAGGTCGCGCCCCGAGGGCAGGCGCCGCGTCGCGCCGTGCCCGGCGTAGAACACGAATACGCGGTCTTCACGCTTGACCTTGCGCGGGTCGGCCAGCGCGGTGCCCAGGGCCGCGATGATGTTGTCGCGCGTCGCGTCCTTGTTGGCCAACAGGGTCACGTTCTGCGGCTTGAAGCCGTATTTTTCCACCAGGGTGTCGCGGATCGCGCGCGCATCGTTCACCGCGTAGCGCAGCTTCGGCCACGCCGCGTATTCATCGATACCGATCACCACGGCGAAGCTTTCGCGGTACAGCGGCTCGCTGCTTGGGGCCGGCAGCGCGGCGTTCTCGACCACCAGCTCGCGGCCGTTCCAGGCGGCGAACTTGTAGCCCTTGGCGATCAGGGCGTCGAGCACCTGCGGCAGCGCTTCAACGGAACGTGCGTGGATATCGTGAAACAGGATGATGCCGCGCCCTTCCTTCTCCACATCGGCGACCACGCGCTTGGCGATCGAGTCCGGCACCGGGTCTTCCCAGTCGCGCGAGTCGATGTTCCACATCACCGAGCGCAGCTTGCGGTCGGCCAGCTCGGAGAGCACCTGCGGATTGCGCGCGCCGTAGGGAGCGCGGAACATCGCCGTGCGCCCCGGGCCTTCAGGCACGGCGGCGAGCAGCAGTTGCTGGGTGCTGTCGATCTCTTCCACCAGGCGCTTGTCGTTCAGCTTGGGCAGGAAGGGATGCGAATAGGTGTGGTTGGCGATCGCGTGGCCGGCGGCAAGGATGCGCTTGTCCACCTCGGCGCTGCGCGCCAGCATTGCCTTCTCGTCCTTCATGGTGCCCAGGTTCTGCCCGACCTGGAAGAACAGCGCCTTGATCTTGTACTTGGCGAGGATGGCGAGAATCTGGTCGGTATAGCGCGGGTGCGGACCGTCGTCGAATGTCAGCAGCAAGGTCTTGGGCGGCAGGTTGCGCCCGGTGATTTCGTCGGACAGGGCGCGCGCCTCTTTCTCCGGCGTCTTCGAAGGTTTGCCTCGGGTGGCGTCCGGCAGGTCGCCTTCGACGGAGCGCAGTATCTCGTCGGCCGGGTATTTATCGCGTACAAAGCCCATGTACTCGTCCCAGCCGGCACGCTTGGCCGCCAGGCCCCGGGTGGGCTGCTCGGCCAGCGCGGTGGCCAGCTCGCGGCTGTAGCGTGACTGGATGCGCACCAGATCGGCCTGCAGGCGCGTCAGGCGCGGCGGCGCCTGGCCTGGGTCGATGCTGGCGGCCCAGTCTTCCAGCACATCGCGCAGGGTGAGCCGGTCGACATCGAACAGGTCGCCGCGCTCGACATAGTCGAAAAACGCGTTGAGTGCTGCGGTGTCGCGGTTGCGCGTCGCCGCCGCCAGACCTTGCGCCAGCGCCGCGCTTTTCTCCCGCATGCCGTGGAACAGGTATTGCCCGGCGCGGGTGCGCGCCTCCGTATCGCTGGCCACCGCCGCGCTGCCGGCATCTTCGCGCAAGGCAAGTATGCGCCGCTGCGTCTCGACGATCTCGCGCGCGCCGCCAACCAGCGCGGGCGTCTGTGCCTGCACCAATGCACACAGCCCCCACGCCAGCCCCGCCGCCCAAACCCTGATGATTCTCAAGCCTTGCATACCTGCTCCACCCAGCGTGCCACGGACATGCCGGGCAAGGCGCCCAGCGCCGCGGCGCGTTCATTCACATGCGAAATGATGCCAGTCTCCCACATCGAGCGCCCGTCGCCGATGCGCGCGCTCATGCAATCCACCGTCGCGGCGGGCACGCCGCGCCGCGCAAGCTCGGGCAGGCGCGTGATGCCGATGCCTTCGATACCCACGCCCGCGTCGTTGAAGACGGCGGCGCGCGCGGCCACCGGCGCGCCCTGCCGGCCCGGCGCCGCGAGATTGAGCGCTGACGCGGGCCGGCCGCCGTGCAGGCCGCCGTGCGAACCGATGATGAGGATACGCCCGGCATCCTCCGGCTCGAGCTTGCCGACCGAGTCCAGCACCCGGATATCGACACCGGAAGCCGCGCGGATCCGCCAACGGCCATCCGCATAGGGCGGCGGCGCGCCCGGTGCCGGCGCGTGCGCGGCCAGCAGATGCGCGGCCTCCTGCGCCCTCATGCCCACCCTTACTCCGGCGCCCCCGGCCACGGTATTGCAATGGGAGATCACGCCGCGCGCCATCGCATCCTCACCATCGCCGATGCGCGCGCTCAGGTGCGATACCGCCGCCGCGGCCATGCCGATTGCGGCCAGGTAATCCAGACCGGCCACACCCGCGCGATCGCGCCCCACTCCGGCATCATTGAGAATCAATGCATGCGCACCGCCCGCCGCGCCCAGATAGGCGGCGATGATCCCTGCGTGCGAACCGGCCACCAGCACGGTACCGCGCACGGCCTCGCCCAGTTCGGTCACCGATTCCGCGGTCAATACCGATCGGCTCATACCTTGGCGCGGCCCAGCCAGTCGCGCGCCAGCCTACGCGGACTGCGGGGAAGAAAGCAGCTCGTCGAAATACCGGATGGTCTTTTTCAGGCCGTCCTCCAGCCTGGTCTGCGGCTGCCACCCGCCGAGTTCCTTTTGCGCCAGCGAGATATCCGGCCGGCGCTGCTTGGGGTCGTCGGCCGGCAGGGGCATGTGGATGATCCTGCTTTTCGAGCCGGTCAGTTCGATCACCTTGGTGGCCAGTTCCAGCATCGAGAATTCGCCGGGATTGCCGATGTTGACCGGGCCGACAACATCGTCGCCGGTACCCATCATGCGGATCATCGCCTCCAGCAGGTCGTCGACATAGCAGAAGCTGCGCGTCTGGTGCCCTTCGCCGTAGATGGTGATGTCGTGCCCCTGCAGCGCCTGCACGATGAAATTGGAGACCACGCGGCCGTCGTTCATATGCATGCGCGGGCCGTAGGTGTTGAAAATGCGCACGACCTTGATGCGCAGCTGGTGCTGGCGGTGGTAGTCGAAAAACAGGGTTTCGGCGCAGCGCTTGCCTTCGTCGTAGCAACTGCGCAGGCCGATCGGATTGACCTTGCCCCAATAGCTTTCCACCTGCGGATGGATTTCGGGATCTCCATAGACCTCGCTGGTCGAGGCCTGCAGGATCTTCGCGCGCACCCGCTTGGCCAGCCCCAGCATGTTGATCGCGCCGTGCACGCTGGTCTTGGTGGTCTGCACCGGATCGTGCTGGTAATGGACCGGCGAGGCCGGGCAGGCGAGGTTGAAGATTTCGTCCACCTCCACGTAGAGCGGGAAAGTGACGTCGTGGCGCATCAGCTCGAAGCGCTTGTGGTCCAGCAGATGCGCGACGTTGCGCTTGGACCCGGTGAAGAAATTGTCGACGCACAGGACCTCATGGCCCTGCTCGATCAGCCGGTCGCACAAGTGGCTGCCCAGGAATCCGGCGCCGCCGGTCACCAGGATTTTCTTGGAGACATCATATTTCCGCATACGCCGGCAACTCCCCTAATGATCTTGTTTCGCGCATTCCGCCGCGCCCCTCGCCGTCCATGCCCGAAAAGGGCGACGCGGCTGGCGGTGCAGGGCAAGCCGTATGTTAGCAGGCGCATCGTGCCCGACGCAGCCGGCAATGCAAAGCCGCAAAAACAAAACGGCCCGAAACAATGCTTCGGGCCGCCTGTCGCGACCAATCGCCAAGGGAGGATCAGGCGATCTTGCGCTTGGCGATCGACTGCTCGGCCAGATCCACCAGGTCCTTGCCGATCTGCGCCTTCCAGCGTGCGTAGACACGGCGGGTGGCGACCACGAACTGGTCGCGCTCCGCCGGGCTCAGGCGGGTCACCTTCACACCCAGGCCTTCGACCTGGCTGTAGGTGCTGGAGTCGGCGCGGGTCAAGCCCTTGCGGGCGATGTCGATCTCCTGCCTGCCCGCCTCGACGGCGGCGGCGCGCACGGCTTCACGGTCGGCCGGGGTCCAGGAGTTCCACACTTCCTTGTTGACCGCGAACACCAGCGGGTCGCACACATAACCCCACAGGGTGCAGAACTTCTGGCCCACGGTCTGCAGTTTGGCGGCGGTGAAAATCGACATCGGGTTTTCCTGCCCGTCGACAGCGCCGGAGGCAAACGCCGGCTGCGCATCGGCCCAGCTCATCTGGGTCGGATTGGCACCGAGGTCCGAGAAGGTTTCCTGGAACAGCGGCGAGCCGACGATCCGGATCTTCAGGCCCTTCATGTCGGCCGGGGTGCGCACTTCGCGCTTCGAGTTGGTCAGTTCGCGGAAGCCGTTCTCGCCCCAGGCCAGGGGCAGCACGCCGGCCTTGTCGATGGTGGCGAAAATCCGCTTGCCGACTTCGCCCTGGGTCAACGCGTCCACCGCCGAGAAATCGGGCATCAGGAACGGCAGGGAAAACAGGTTCAGGTCACGGATTTGCGGGGACCAGTTGATGGTGGAGCCAACCGCCAGATCGATCACGCCCTGGCGAATCGCCGAAAATTCGCGCGTCTGGTCCCCCTGCACCAGGGAGACGCCGGGGTACATCTTGATGTTGATGCGGCCGCTGGTCTTTTCCTTGACCAGGTTCGCCCAGACTTCCCCGCCCTTGCCCCAGGGAAAGGACGCCGGTACCACGGTGGAAAGCTTGTACTCGGTCTTGTACTGCGACTGGCCGGTCACAATGGCCGGGAAGGACAGCGACGCTCCGACCGCGGCAGTACCCTGAATGAAGTGTCTGCGTTTCATTGTTTAGTCTCCTCGTAAACCCGTTCTAAAAAACCGCGGCATTCGGCAGCCGCTTTCCCTACGCCAAAGCGCATCGCCTCATCGCCTCGGCACCCCGGCCGGACTATCATCGGCTCAGCGGGCCGGCCTTCCGGTAAATCCCGCCGGCACCGGGGAGACCAGGCCAAGGACGCTATTCTAGATGACTTCGCCGCCGCAAGGCCTGCATGTCGCGCGGCAAACTGCGCCGCCACAAAATAAAAACGCCCTTCGCGAACGAGGGGCGTTTTGCCGGCGCGGCCCGCTGCGCGGGCCTGGCTCCGATTACTGTTGCTTGCGCTTGCGGGCGACACCGAAACCCAGCAGGGCCAGGCCGACCAGGGCCAGGGTACCCGGCTCGGGAATCTCGACACGCAGGCCCACCGGGTTGCCGCTGGAACCGTCCAGGTTTTGCACCAGGAACGTCAGGGTGTTGTTGCCCACCTGGAACCAGCTGGCCGCGTTGTTGATGTCGAACGAGGTCCATTGCTGGTAGTTCATCTCGCCGCCCAGCGTGATGCCGGTGTAGTTGTTGTTGACCAGGACTTGCACCAGCGCGTTGTCCACCGCGAAACGGCCGTGGATGAAGAAGCTGGCAAGATCCCCGGCGGCAAGGGTGAAGGTGCTGGTGAAGCTGTAGTAACCGGCCAGGCTGGTCACCGGATTGCTGCCGGAAACGAAGGCCGGGGAAATCCAGTTCGACATGCCGTCAGCGCCGATCCACGGGCCAGCCGGGGCGATCGGCCAGGCGGTGACGACGGCGTACGCCGGCTGGGGCGCCGGGGACGGGCCGGTCGAGGAGGCACCCAGGTAGCGGACCACCCAGTTGGGATCCACGGTACCGTTGGTGGTGGCCACATTGCCGGTGGAATCCAGGCCGGTGCTGACCAGCGCGGCGGATGCGACCGACGACAGCATCATCAGACCGGCGCAAGCGCTGGCGTATGCCACCATCCGAACCGAACGCACAACTTGAACTAGAGATTTCATTTGGCTACTTCCCCCAAGGGCACTGCGAAAGAGATTTGACTAAGACAGGCTCTTATAAGCACTAGCCATGCCAGAAAAAATTCTCTTTATTTTCAATGCCTTATTTATGCCTTTGGGCTTCCCGGGATCAGGCTGTAAAGCCGGCCGACAGGTCTTGCCTATCGCTTGATGCCGGTGTCCTGAAACAATATGCCAGGGGCCTGAAGCAAGTGACTGATCTCAATTGGGCGCTCGTCATGCCACCGACATTGAGCCGCTAGCATGGCGCCTTACTTCAGGCCGAAGCGATGCATCAAGTCGTGCAAGGTAGGCCGGACTACTTCAGGCCGAAGCGATGCATCAGGTCGTACAAGGCGGGCCGGACTACTTGAGACCGAAGCGATGCATCAAATCGTACAAGGTAGGCCGGCTTATGCCCAGCAGTTCGGCGGCCTTGGCGATATTGTCATTGGAACGCGCGATCGCCTGCACCACCGCCCGGCGCTCGGCTTCGTCGCGAATCTTGCGCAGGTTGAAACGCTCGCCGTCCTCATCCTGCGCGTCGCCAAGATCGACATCTTCCGCGGTAACGACATTGCCTTCACTCATGATTACCGCGCGCTTGATCGCATTCTCCAGTTCGCGCACGTTGCCCGGCCAGGCATGCGCCTCGACGGCGCGCAGCGCGTCTTCGCTCAGGCTCAGGGTGCCGCGCCGCTGTTCGGCGGCGAAGCGCTTGACGAACGCATGGGCCAGCAGGGCCTTGTCGCCGACCCGGTCGCGCAGGGGGGGCACTTTGATGATGATTTCCGCCAGGCGATAGTAAAGGTCTTCACGGAACGTGTTTTGCGCCACGTTCGCCTTCAGGTCCTGATGGGTGGCGGCGACAATGCGCACGTCGACCGGAATCTCCTGGCGGCCGCCGACGCGTTCGATCACCCGTTCCTGCAGGAAGCGCAGCAGCTTCGACTGCAGGGGCCCGGACAGGTCGCCGATTTCATCCAGCATGAGCGTACCGCGGTGGGCCATCTCGATCTTGCCCACCGTGGTTTTGACCGCGCCGGTAAAGGCGCCTTTCTCGTATCCGAACAGTTCGCTCTCGAGCAGGTTCTCGGGGATCGCGGCGCAATTGATGGCGACGAACTTGTCGTTGCGGCGCGAGGAGGCTTGATGCACGCCACGCGCCAGCAGTTCCTTGCCGGTGCCGCTCTCGCCCAGGATCAGGACGGTCGCGTTGCTGTTGGCCACTTTCTCGATGGTGCGGCCGACCCGCAGCAATTCCGGATCGCGGGTGATCAGGCCGGCCAGCATGTCGGGCTGGCGCATGGCCTGCAGGCGCGCGTTTTCCTGCTGCAGGTGATAGAGCCGGAAGGCACGATCGATGGTCAGGACCAGCAGGTCTGGATCGAAGGGCTTGGAAAAGAAATCGTAGGCGCCGGCGGCCACCGCGCGCAGCGCATTTGCCTGGTCGTTCTGCCCGGTCAGTACGATCACCTTGGTATCGGGCGCTTCGGCAAGAATCTGTTCGAGGAGCTTGAAGCCTTCCGAGACCGAATCCGGATCCGGCGGCAACCCCAGGTCCATGGTGACCACGGCGGGCGCGACGCGGCGCACGATGGCCAGCGCGCTTTCCCGGTCCGACGCGGTATGGGTCTCGAACTTGTCCAGCGACCAGCGCATCTGGCTTTGCAGGGCAGGATCGTCCTCGACGATCAACAGCGGATTGACCACCGCGTCAGCCATGGATGGCCTCATGCACCGGCGCCTGGCCCGTGGCGTTCGCCAGGATCGGCAGCAACATTGTTATCGTCGTTCCCACACCCATCTCGCTTTCGACATTGATCCGTCCACCGAGCTCGCGCACATATTGGGCGCTCTCGTAGGCGCCGACACCCATGCCGCCCGGCTTGGTGGTCTGAAACGGCTTGAACAGGCGCTCCTGCAAAAATTCCGGCGCCATGCCCTCTCCGGTATCCATCACCTCGACCACGGCTTGATCGCCTTCCTGCCGCAGCCCTACCCGCACGCTGCCGCCACGCGCGGTGGCATCGATGGCATTTTGCACCAGGTGGCCGATGACACGCTCCACTCGCTCGTGATGCCCCTTGACGATGGGCCGCTCGCCGATCCCGATCTCGACCTCAAGACCCTGGGTGCGCTTGCCGTCCCGGATGCGCTCGATTATATGCGCCAGATCGATGCCGGAGAGCGCTTCCGCGGGCTGCGCGCCCTGGCGAAGCTGCAGCATCAGCTGGTTCATGCGCTGCACCGAGTGTTCCACGGTCATCAGCATGTCCTTCTGGAACGCGGGATTGTCGCGGTGGCGCTCGGCGTTGCGCACCATCAGGGAAAGCTGCGTGACGATGTTTTTCAGGTCGTGCACCACGAAGGCGGACATGCGGTTGAAGGCTTCGAACTTGCGCGCCTCCAGCAAGGCCTCGGTCGCCATCGACTGCGCCAGGAAAGTGGCCGCCTGGCTGCCCGCGGTGCGCAGCAGATCATTGACCTCCCAGTTGACATCCGTTGCCGTGCGGGAAGCCGCCAGCACGACAAAACCGGTCAACTCGCTGCCAGTCAGCAGGGGCACCAGCAGCCAGGCGCCTGGGGTCTGCGCAAGCCACGCCGGCAACTCGATGTTTTCATAGTGCCCGGGATTGCCATGGTGCTCCTCGAGATTCAGCACCCAGCCCTTGGCCGCCAGGAAGGCGCACAGCGGCGAAGCCTCGGCCTCCACCGCCTCCTGCACCGGCAGGTTCCACCGCGCCTGCTGGGCATAGACGCCCAGTTGCGTGTTCTTGAGCCACAGCGCGCCGGCCGGGCTCTCGACCATGTCCGCCAGGGCGCGGATCACCTGCTGCCCCATCGCCTCCGGGGAATTGCGTTCGGAGAGCACGCGCGTGAAGCGCAGCCATTCCTCGCGGTAGTCGTAGCGATAACGGAAGAAATGCTTGCCCACCAGCACCCGCAGGGTGGCCCGCGTCGATCCGGAAAACACCAGCAGGCCGAGCAGCATGGCGCCGGCGAACAGCAGCGCCAGCTGCAGGGCCCGCCCCCACTCGCCGCCGTAGCTGCGCACGTAATAGCCGACGCCGGCCACAAACAGGAGGTACAGGCCCGCGAGCAGGAGCGAAGCGGAATGAAAGGCGATCTTCTGCGATACGCGGATCCGCGCCAGCCAGCCCTTGCTGCGCGCGGTGGACAGCGCGATCAGGGGAATCGCGGTCGCGTGCACGAGGCCACGTACGCTGAGCGCGTCGGCATCGATGCGGCTGAACAACACCGCTTCGGCGTACAGATAGAAATCGAAGGCAAAGACCGCACCCAGCCCGAGGCACAGGGGCTTGATGCTCCAGCGCGTTCCCTCGATGGCGTTGCGGAAGAACTGCTCCAGCAGCACCAGGGCCATCACCACCTGGGCCAGGGATTGCAGCAATGAAAGGCGCGCCAGGGCGCCGTCCGTGTTCAACGACGACAGTGTCAGGGCCTGCATCAGCAGGCCGGTGGTGAAAATCAGGCCCGAGATCATGGCCAATGTCCGGGGCCGCGGCGCGGAGCGTTCCCTAGGCCAGATCAGCAACAGCAAGAACAGGTACCAGCAGCCGTAGCGCAGGGAGTCGCCGAACAGGTAGGCAACGAAATAGGCCGGTTGCGCCGTGGCGATGAAACCGCAACCGGCCAGGCCCCAGAGCGCAGTCAGGGCAGCCGCTGCCGCCAGTGCGCGCGCGCCCGTGCCGGCGCCGCGCCCGACGTGCGCCCGCAGGAGATACAGGCAATAGGCCGCATAGCCGATGCCTGCGATGCCGTAGCTCCAGGCGGTTAGTACTCCGATTCGGCTGTCCAATCCGGCGCGCCGAAGCTAGCGGGCTCCGTGTCCGTTCAACACCACGCCGATCGTCTTGAACAGGATCAGGAAATCCAGGAACAGCGTGTTGTTCTTGACGTAGAAAAGGTCGTACTGCAACTTCTGGCAAGCGTCCTCGACCGAGGCGCCGTAGCCGTAGCTGACCTGTGCCCAGCCGGTCAGGCCGGGCTTGACACTGTGGCGCAGGCCATAGAACGGCAGTTCGCCGGTGAGCTGCTCGACAAAGAAGGGGCGCTCGGGGCGCGGCCCGACCAGGCTCATCTCGCCGTTCAGCACATTGAACAACTGCGGCAGCTCGTCGATGCGGTATTTGCGGATGAAGCGGCCGACCTTGGTGGCGCGGTCGTCGTTGCCGGCGGCCCACTTTGGCTTGCCGTCCTTTTCCGCGTCGGTGCGCATGCTGCGGAACTTGGTGACCTTGAACCTGGTGCCATCGCGGCCCATGCGCTCCTGGCGATACAGGATCGGGAAGCCGGACTCGAGGACGATCATCACCGCGGTCGCCAGCATGACCGGCGTGGTCAGGACCAGCAGCGTGCCCGCGAAGACGATGTCGAACAGACGCTTGCAGGTACGGCGCACCAGGCCCTGCTCGAAGCCGTCGCCGAAAATCAGCCAGCCGGCCTGCAGGGAATCGATGCGGATCTGGCCGAGCATCTTTTCGAAATGGGTGGAAAGGTCGTTAACGCGGATGCCCATCACCCGGCACTGCAGCAATTCCTGCAAGGGCAGCGCACCGCCGCGGCGGTCGTTCACGGCCACCACTATCTCGTCGACCCGCAGTTCCAGCGCTGTCTGGATCAGGCTTTTTTCGGTCGACAGCAGGCGTCCACAGGATTCGCTGAGACGGTCCTCCCTGGAACTGGGATAGAAGCCCACCACGGTAACCATCGAACTGGAAGCTTCCGCGGCCGCATGCACGGACATGGCCCGCTGCCCGGCGCCGAACACGAGGACGCGATACCCCAGCGAAGGCAGTGACGGCGCCCGCGGTTCGCCGCCCCGATAGGCGAACACGCCGGCGAACAAGGCCAGGGTGGGCATGGCGATCATCTCGCCGCCATAGCCGACATGCGACATGATCCAGAGAACCATGCAGACCAGGCTTGCCGCGAGGAACATCGAGAACGCCGCCCGCGCGGCGATCTGCAGCAGGCTGCGGCTGCAGGAACGGTCATAGAAGCCGGAGCCCGCGTTGATCCCGAGGACGGCGATAGCCGCCACCAGGACATAAAAGAAGCCACCGCTTTCAATGGCGATCTTGCTGCCCGTCAGGCAGACGGCCATGCCGCCAGTGAGCGCCGCCAACATGTCGATCATGATCTGAACGATCGACGGCAGACTGAACCAGTGTCTGAAAACCCTAATCACAAAACCCCCGCGCAAGTTTTCACTTTTGTTTTTGCACTTCACGCCAAGAGACCAGCCAATAACGCAGGCCAACCAGAAAACTCATGCCGCACATCACCGTCACCCACCAGAGCGAAGCGCGACATCTACGACCCAAACCCCCCGCATTCCATAAAATTATTCACGCCCATTTATATAAGACAATATCGAAAAAACAGGCCAATTTCTTCATTCAAATGTCATATTTTATGCAATTATTAATATAATTACATAAAATTTCTCTTAAATAACAATTAATCCAAATGACAAATTCATAATAAATTATGCCATTTACATTCATATAATCATGCCGTATATCCTTCAAACAACAGCCTGATTCTCTGCCTGATTAATTACATTTATACATTCGCCAATGACCTATTTACAGCAGGTTTGCCTCGCAAAATACGCCAAATTTCCAACTATGTCACATACGCAACAATAGTTAACATTCTCCTGGCCTGCGCCGGTAAAGTTTACGAATCGCGGCCCGGTCCCGGCATGCGGACGCAGCGGACCTGAGCGGCAGCCTTGCAACCGATCGTCATGCCGCGCCCATATCGCGGCGCGGCCCTGCCTGCTTGCCATGGCGGTGCGTCGAATGGCTGATAGGAATGACCGGACCGGATGCGCGAACCCCAGGTCCGGCGCGCGCGGCGCTGAGTTCGACGACGGTTGCTCACGCGGCTGGACGCTCTTCGCGCCGTCGGCGCGCGGCCCAATCAACTGCGCTGCGCTGCGCCCTCGGTCCAGTGCCACGCGATGAGCCACCCGGCCAATGCGAGGAGGACGGTGGTGATGTCGCCATGGCGGCCGGGAATCCAGGCCTGGCCCCACTCCAGCAGCGCCGTGGTGACCAGGACCAGAAGCGCGCCGCCCATGCGTACCTGCAAACGCCATGGCGCGGGCGCCAGGACATTGGCCAGGTAGCCAAGCGCGACAAAGGGCCAGAGGCCGCCCAGGATGGTGGCGAAGCCATCGACATTGCTGCGGATCTCGCCGGCGAACGGGATCCAGTTGAACGGGTGCGTGAATCCCCGCAGAGGCATCAGTTCGGAAAAGGCAAAGCCGCCCACGGTGACCACGAGAGCCGCCCAGGCGGCCCGGCGACCGGCAAGACCGCGCGAGGCCTGCAATAGGACAAGGGCGGCAAGCAAGCCCGCCAGCGCTTCGGGAGAGAGCGTGCGTCCGACGATGAACATCTTCAGAAACAAGGTGCCGGAGGCGGCGATCGCGAACAGCGGCAAGGCCCGGCGCCCGGGCCGCATCAGCGTCACCGCCAGCAAGCCCAGGCCAAGCAGGCTGGCGCCATATACCGTGGCCAACGCGACATCGAAGCGCGCGGGCTGCTCAAGCACGAGCCAGATGCCGCGCAAGGTGCGCCTGACCGATCTCAAATCGAACCAGGGCACGAATGGGCTCAGCTGGGATAGCGCCCAGACCGCCAGCGCAAGCAGCCCGCCGTTGGCGACCGGGCTGTCGGCACACCATCGCTCGCGCATGCCACGCAGGCGCGCGGCGAAATTGGCCTCGCCATGGGCCCAATGGCAGCTGACTGCCCCCATCCAGGTTCCCAGTGTGTTGGTCAGCAGGTCGACCGCCGATGGTGTGCGGGTAGGCAGGTACTGCTGCAAGGTCTCCATCGCCAGGCTCAGGAACGCGCCGCCGAGCGTGGCGCACAGCACACCGGCCCAGCCCGTGCGCCCGTTGCCGCGCCAGTGCATCGCCAGCAACAATCCGAGCGGTATATAGGCAAGCACGTTGGAAAACATGTCGGCGCGCGACAGATCTCCTTCCGGCGGCCAGCGCATGAAACTCCAGAAAGGCGCTACCGCCGGCCGCCATCCGCTCAGGGGATACAGGCTGGCATACGCAATCAGGAGCACATACAGGGCAATCACCGTCCGGCTGGCGCCGAACATGCCCGGTACCGTGCGTGCGCGCTCCGCGGCCGCCGCAGGCGGCTGTTCGGGATGCTCGACATCCATCGCCCTCCCGCCGCCACCGGCGCCGCGATCCGGGGGTTGCGGCGCGGCGCGCTTATCTTCATTGCCACCGGTGTCGCCGGTCATCCCGTGGCCGCCCGCTCCAGCAGCCCGGCCAGGCTTCGGGTCCGCTGGGCACGCGATGCGGCCGCCACCACCGCCGCATCGGGCAAGCCGCCGCCCGCCGGCAGGCTATCGACGAACGAACGCAGGGCCGTCTCGATCGCGGCCGCCGAATCGAGAGGCGCGATCGCCGTCACCCCGGCCTTGGCCAGCGTAGCAGCGGTATCGCCGGCCGGATCGGCAAGGCCCAGGATGGGCCGCCTCGCGCGCAGATACTCATACAGCTTGGCCGGAATCTGGCTGTTGCAATTGGCCGCCTGCATGACCAGCAACCCGTCGGCCTGCAGCATCTCGCGCAGCGCCTCGCCATACGGAATGGCCGGCGCCAGTTCGATGCAGGATTCAACACCGTGAGCACGCGCCAGGCGCAGCAGCAAGGCATCGTGGTGCGAGGCCCGGAAGCGGACGCGCAGCCGCCGGGGTGTCAGCCAGCCGTCGCGCGACAGCCGGCCCATGGCCTCGAACAGCTGCGACGGATCGCGCTCGGAAGGGTAGACAACGCCGCTGTGCAACAGTAGGGCCGGACCGGCATGCGCGGCGGGCGGCGCGATGCCGGCCAGCGGCGCGAAGCTGCTCTCGTCGTAGCCGTTCTCGATCAGGACAAAGCGATCGGCCGCAAATGGATACCTTTCCTGATAATCGCGCAGTGCCCCGGGCGAGGTAAACACGCAGAAGCGCGCAGCCTCTACCGTGGCGCGCTCGATCCTGGCGAAGCTGCGCCGCAGGCCCGGGTCCTCCGGATAGTCGGCCTGCCACATCGGGTCGCGAAAGTCCGCCACCCATGGAATGCCCGTGCGCCGATGCAGGCGTGCCGCGATCAGATGCGCCGTCGGTATCGGATAGGTGGACCAGATCACCTGGGGCGGGCTCGCTTCGATCAGCCCGCGGCCTTGCCTCACACCATCGAGGCGCCAGCTGGCCCAGCGGTCCGGATTGGCGGTCCAGCCGAAGTAGCGGCCCCACAGCGACAGGTCGCGCCTGGCGTCCAGGGCAAACGCGCGGGCAACCCGCGTGCCGGCCGGTATTTCCGCCAGCGAGCGCGGATCGACCTGCTCGTATGCACGCGCCGCCGCGCTCAGGACGTCCGGCTGCCATCCCGCTTCCGGCAGATGCTGCACAAAGCGCAAGGTGCGCTGGATGCCGCTGCCGAAAGCCAGCGGCGGAAAATGAAACGCGATCATCAGCACGCGCTTCACGCGCCGCGCCCGATCCGGCCGAGCCACTCCAGCATCGCCTGCTCCGCCTGGGTACGCCAGGCGGCGGTGGAAAACGTATGGTCCGCCCCGGCGATGACCCGGCGCGTCACCGCGGGCCGGCTTTCGATGGCACGCAAACTCGGGGCCACGCGGATCCACTCGGTGAATTCGTGCGCGGTCTGGTCCAGTTCGCTCAGCAGCAGCAAGATCGGGCCGGGATACTCCTGCAGTGCCCGCGCCATGCTCGCCTGCCAGTCCGGCGCCGCCGCCGTCTCGCCGCGCGCCGCGCCGGCCAGGTTTCCGGCCAGCTCGCGGGCCGCGCGCGCGCCGGTGAATTTTCCGGACAGCACCTTGCGCCAAAAATCCACCTGGCCGAGGCGCCGCAGGTAATAGTGCTTGACCAGCGCACGCGCGCGCACGGCGTCCGAACGGGCCCAGGGATTGAGCAGGCTCATGCCCGCGATCAGGGGGTCGCGCGTGTTCCGCCAATAGATCAACGCGGCGGAAGCCCCGTCGCACAACCCGCACAGGACGATCTGGCGCAAGCCCGGGCAGGTTTCCCGGAAAGCGGCGATCGCTGCGCCGATCTCTTCCTCGGCGCGACAAAATGGCAGGCGATCGCCACCGCCATCGCCGATCCCGCAGCGGTCAAAGCGCATCGCCGCGTAGCCATGGCCGGCCAACTGGCGGGCCAGCAATACGAATTGGCGATGACTGCCAATACGGTATTGGTAGCCCCCGGCGACGATGAGCACGCCGATCCGCGCTTCCCGACTTGCGGCGGAACCTGGCGGCAGGGTGACGATGGCCGGCAAGGTCGCCCCGGCACAATCGAACAGCAGCGGCGCTTCGACGTAACGTTCGAGGTAACCTTCGGCGTAACTCATCCGGCGCCGATCAATCGGGCAACGGCGCCAGCGCCAGGGACGTGGCCCGCAGCAGCGCCGGCGCGTCCTCCGGTTCGGCCATTTGCCAGAAGGATGCGCCGCCGACGCTGGCCGCGCGCGGGACGTGGCCCGCGGCCTGCCATTGCGCCACGCAGGCAGCCACGGCCGGTGTCGGCGCGCCACCGTCTCCGGCCGCCACTTCCAGGCATTCGATACGCAGGGCCTGGCCGGGCAGACGCAGCGCCGCGGCCTCGAGTCCCTCGGCCATGCCGGGGGACAGGAGGTAGCCGGCGATCTCGATGCCCTCCCCGGCGAGCAGACGGGCACGCAGCTTGTCCGTGCCCTCCCCTTGCACGCCATCGAGCATTCGCTCGGCCATCTTGATGCGCAGGAACTGCTTGAGCGCCAGTTTGCCCGAGGTCTGCGGCTGCCAGAACAGCAGCCCGGCAATGTCCGGATGCCGCGGCAGCGCATCGGCGGCCAGCAGGCAACCGGCGCGCAAGCCCCACAGCCACAATGGCGCCGTGGCACGCGTGCGCAACCAGGCAAGCGCGGTGTCGACATCGGCAAGCCATTGTGCCCATGTGGCCTCGCCGAAGTCGCCGTCGCTGTCGCCGCAACCGAACAGGTCGCATTGCAGAACCGCGTAGCCCTCCGCAGCCAGCAGCCTGGCCTGCAGGGAGGCCATGCGCCGGGCGCGGTTGAGTTCCTCGGCGAACGGATGCAGGTAGAGCAAGGCGGCGCGAGGCCGGGGGACGCCGGCGGCGGGATGGTAAATGCAAAACCGCCGGCCTCGCTCGGTATCCAGGAAAAAATTGTCCATCCGGGGGGCCTGGAGAGGATCAGGCCGACAGCTTGGCTTGCACGAACGCGGTCAGCGCCCCGACGGTCGAAAATGCCTGCCCGGTGATCTCGTCGTCCTCGAACACGATGCCGAAGCGGTCTTCCAGCGCCGTGATCAGGTCGACCACCGCCATCGAATCGAGTTCGGGCATGCTGCCGAACAGCAGGGTATCGGCATCAAATGCGCGCGACCGGCCGCTCAGGCCCAGCGCTTCGTCCAGCGCACGCAGTACATCAGGCTGTATATCCACACCCATCCCCGCAGTCCTTGCAATCTCCGCGCGATTATACGGACTGAGACTGCGGGACCGGGCCCGCGCCGCCGCCAAGGCATCGCGGCTTGACATGCGCGGCGCGGCGCGTCTACTCTCTGGCGGCGCCGACGCGCCCTTGTCTGGCGGCGCCGGCGCGCCCTTGCGGTTCGGATGCCCGCGCGCCGGACCGCAATCCATCGATCAACACCATGGCCCCAGCCGAGCCGGCCCCATTCCCGCAAACCCGCGCACGCAGTCCGGCTGCGCCGTTCACGTTTCAGGTGCTCTCAAGCTTCGCCCAGCTGCGCGAAATCGCACCCGAGCTCGCGCAGTCCGCTCCCGGGCAGGATATTTTTTGCACCATCGGCTGGTTCGAGAATCTGCTCGCCAACGGCATGGACGCCGATGCCGTGCCCTACCTGCTGCTTGGCCGGGATGCCACCGGTCATCAATGCGTGCTGCCGCTGCTCGCGGGCGCCGGCCTGAACAGCCTGAGCAACTACTACAGCAGCCTGTATGGGCCGGTGAGCCGCACACCGGAACACCTCGCCGAATTCCTGAGCCAGGCATGCGGCGAGATCAGCCGTGCCCGGCCGCGTTGGACCATCATCAAGCTGCAGCCTTTAGCCCGGGACGGGACGCTCGCCACTACCGCGGCCGCGGCCCTCGCGCGCGCGGGTTGCTGGACCGATACCTTCTGGTGCTTCGGCAACTGGTATCTTGAAGTGGCCGGACGCAGCTTCGAGGCGTACTACCCGGGCCTGCCTTCCGGCCTGCGCCATAACGTGGAGCGCGGCCGCACCAGGCTGACGCGCACCGGAGATTGGTCGATCCGCTTGGTCAGCACACCCGGCGAAGACCTCGAGATCGCACTGCGGGAGTACGCGCGCATCTACGCGTCGAGCTGGAAGGAGCCGGAACCCTTTCCCACCTTCATTTCCGGACTTTGCCGGATGGCGGCCGGACAGGGCTGGCTGCGCCTGGGGCTGATCAGCTTGCAGGGCAAGGCGATCGCGGCACAGATCTGGCTGGTCAAGGACGACACTGCCTCCATCTACAAGCTTGCGTATGATGCCGACTTCCGCCGCTTTTCGCCCGGTTCCATTCTTACTGCGCACATGATGGCCCACTGCATCGATGTCGACCGCGTGCGCGTGGTCGACTACCTCACCGGGGACGATGCCTACAAGAAAGACTGGATGTCGCACCGGCGCGAACGCGTTGGACTGATCGCCTTCAATCCGGCCACCATCGCGGGTCTGGCGGCGGGCATGGTCCACTTCGCCAGGAAACGGCTCAAGCGCCTGCGCGGAGCCGGAGCGGCGCGATGATGGTGATGGCCAGAGGCCCCGGCCTTCCGCATGCGCGGCATGCCCGCCCGGCCGCGGCGCCTTGCCCGGCCCCATCTCTCCTCCATCGATGATGACGAGCGCCCCAATGCTCCTGCACCAGCTTGCCCTCGCTTCGGCCGAGCGCGCTCCGCATGCCATCGCCCTCACCTGCCGCGGAGAGTCGCTGGATTACGCCACGCTGGCCGGCGCGGCACAGGCATTCGCGGGCGGCCTCGCCTCGCTTGGCATGGCGCGCGGCGCGCGAGTCGCGGTCTATCTGGAGCAGCGCTTCGAATTCGTGATCGCCGCCTTGGGCATCAGTGCGGCGGGGGGCGCACTGGTGCCGGTCAATCCGGTTCTCAAGGCCGCGCAGGTCGGCCATATCCTGAACGACTGCGGCGTCGACATCCTGGTGACCTCCCCCGAGCGCCTGGCGCAGCTTGCGCTGCCCGCAGATGCGCACGCCGGCTTGCGGCACCTGGTACTTGTCGGCGCGGCGCAGGCGCAGTCCTGGCCGCCGGGCTGCGCGGTACATGGGTGGTCCGACCTGCTCGGCGCGGCGCCGGGCGCGATGCACCGGGTGATCGATGCCGACCTGGCGATGATCTTCTATACCTCCGGCAGCACCGGCAAACCAAAGGGCGTGATGGTTTCGCACCGCAACCTGGTGACCGGCGCGCAAAGCGTGGCGGGCTACCTGCGCAACCGGCCCGACGACGTCATCCTGGCGGCCCTGCCGCTCTCCTTCGACGCCGGATTCAGCCAGCTCACCACCGCATTCTGGGCAGGCGCGCGCGCGGTGCTGCTCAACTACCTGCTGCCGCGCGACCTGCTCGCGGCGATGCGCGACGAAGGGGTCACCGGGCTGACGGCGGTGCCCCCCCTGTACAGCCAGCTGGCGCGGCTGAACTGGCCCGCCGAAATAGCGCAGTCGCTGCGTTATTTCGCGAGCACTGGCGGCAAGATGCCGCGCGCCACACTGGCGGCGCTGCGCGCGCAGGTGCCCGCCGCCCGCCCCTTCCTGATGTATGGCCTCACCGAGGCGTTCCGCTCCACCTACCTGCCGCCGGAGGAAGTGGACCGGCGCCCCGATTCGATCGGCCGCGCCATTCCCGGCGCCGAAGTGCTGGTTCTGCGTGCCGACGGCAGCCCTTGCGCACCCGACGAGCCGGGCGAGCTGGTGCACCGCGGTGCCCTGGTAAGCCTGGGCTACTGGAACGACGCAGCCAAAACGCGCGAGCGCTTTCGCCCCCTGCCTGCCGCGGCGCTCGGCGGCCGGCAGGGGCATATGCTGGAAGAGATCGCCGTGTTCTCCGGCGATACGGTCAAGGCCGATGCCGAGGGCTTTCTGTATTTCGTCGGCCGCGGCGACGATATGATCAAGACCTCCGGCTATCGCGTTTCGCCAACCGAGATCGAGGATCTGGTCCTCGCAACCGGCAAGGTGGCCGAATGCATCGCCTTCGGCGTCCCCGATGAAGCGATCGGCCAGGCGGTCTGCCTGGTTGCCACGCCGGCGGCCGGCGAGGCAGCGGATACCGCGGCATTGCTCGCGATCTGCCGCACCAGCATGCCCCGCTATATGCTGCCCGCCCACGTGCAATGGGAAAGCCGCCCCTTGCAGCGAAACTCGAATGGAAAATTCGACCGGCCGGCTCTGCGCGAACGGTTTCAGGACCAGCGATCCGCCGGCGACAATCCCTGAACACGGGACGGTACCGCGACCGGCATCGACCTAGGAGTCTGCGCGGCAGAAGGAGTCGAGGAAAAAGTGGCGAAAACGCGGAGCGTGGGGCGAGCCTTTTCAAGGCAATAGTCGTTCTATTGCCGCTGAGAGTCTCGGCTCACGATACCACTTTCTCGCCGCGCATTTTTGTTTCCTGGCCGACGACCTTCTGCCGCGCGGACCCCTAGTACGCGCCCGGCGACCTGAGCATGCGCTGGCAGAGAGTGAAGAATTGATCGGCGATGGTCTGGACGTCGCGCGCCCTGGCGAACTGCAAACCCGCTGCACCCATGCGCGCCACCGTCTCCGGCGATTCCGCCAGGGCGTGAACCGCGCGCGCAATCGCCGACGGCTCATTGCCATCGACCAGGAATCCGGTTTCCCCATCCTTGACCGCTTCAACCGCGCCGCCGGCCAGGCCGCCGATGACCGGCTTGCCGCAGGCATTGGCCTCGAGGAACACCAGCCCGAAACCTTCCGTGTCGCCGTCCGGCATGGTGCGGTTGGGCATCGCGAAGATGTCGCAGCTGCGGTAGTAGCGGACCAGTTCGTCCTCCCCCACGGCGCCGGCGAATGTCACATGCCGTTCCAGGCCAAGCTCGGCGACCAGCCGCTCCAGATAGGGACGGTACTCGCCGTCGCCCACCATCAGGTAGTGGACATCCGGCTGTTTTTCCAGCACCAGGGGCATCGCGCGGATCGCCATGTCCATCCCCTTGCGCGGGACCAGGCGCCCCACCGTCAACAGGATCTTCTTGCCTTCCAGCCGGTGCCTGGCGATGATCCCGGCATCCCGCTCGCCCGGGAAAAAACGCCGCGTATCGACGCCATTCTCGATCAGGAAAACACGATCCGGGCGCAAGCCCATTTCCCGGCTCAGGGCATTGCACGTGAAGGAACTGACCGCGACCACCTTGTCGGCCGCCGCCAGGTAGCGCTTGCGGCTCTTGCCATACAGGCGCCCGCTGGTGGTGGTGGTGATCTCCTCTCCATGCACGTAGATGATCAGCCTGCACTTGAACAGCTTGCGCAGGATGGCCCCCAGCCAACCCAGCGTGACGAGCTCGCCGATGCAGACCACGTTCACGCGATGCCGGCGCATGATCCCGGCCGCATGGAAGAAAATCCTGCCGAACAGCGGCAGGTCGAGGAAGACGAACCGGTACAGGGATTCGAGCATGCTTGACGGCGGCGGCATCATCAGCGGCCTGAGCAGGTCGATGCGATCGACCGGGAAAGCGCCGCGCCGGTCCTGGTCGCGCCAGCCGGCCACCTCGCTGTTGCCAAGATGATTGCGGCTGGCCGTCAGGACGCGCATGCTGCCGCGCGGCATGTACGAGCACAGGTTCTCGTAAACGACGGCCGACCCGCCGCGGATCGGCGGAAAGGTGCTGGCCACCAGCAGGCAGTTGACCTTCTCGCTCCGGCTGGCCGCCGCCGGCGCGGTTGCGCGCCAAACCCCTTCGGGTGAAACATAATTGCGCGCCAGCTGATAGGCCAGACGCAAGCGATCCGCCGACCAGGGCACGAACCGCGGCAACTGGAACGGGTCGGTGACGCTGTCGGCGGTGCCGTTGCAGGTGGCCACCGCCGCTTCGTAGCCGCAGGCCTTGACCAGCGCGACATGCTCGTCCAGGTAATCCCGGTTCGGGCGCCCATTGGGATAGGCGAACAGGTGGACCTTCTCGCCGATGATGCCTTCCAGTTCCTCGCGCGAGCCGCCGATCTCCGCTTTTGCATCGGCCAGGCTGCATTCGGTGAGAATCGGGTGGCGTATCGTGTGCGCGCCAATCTGGAAGCCCATGCGATGCAGCTCACGAACCGAGCCGGCATCGAAGCGCGGGGGCAGTTGCAAGGGCGAGATGGCCTGCGCCTCGAGCATCTCGATGGCACGCAGGCGTTCGGGCAAGGGCACGTACTTGAGGCGCTCTTGCAGGTCCTGGGCCAGCGCGGCGCGGGCCTGCACCGAATGCAACTGCACGAAGCCCTCGAAACCGTAGGGCAATGCCGGGCCGCGGCCAGGCAAGGCGCGCACCGCGGCGATGATTCGCTCATGCCACAGCGCGGGACCCGCCAGTTGCTCGGTGGTGATGAAAAAGGTCGCCGGAAGCTTCAGGTCGAGCAGCACCGGAGCCGCGGTATCGAGCCAGTCGGCATAGCCGTCGTCAAAGCTGATGGCCAGCGCGCGCTTGGGCAGTTTGGCCTCGCGCAAGGCACGGGTGGCATCGATCAGCGGCAGGACGTTGAAACTGTCGCTGACGAACTCAAGCATGCGCCGGAACGAAGCCAGGCACAACTCGTTGGGCGTCAGCGGATCGGCAGTCCGCGGAATCTTGTGAAACAAAAGCGTGGTCAGACAGGCCTTGCCGCCGTTCGCCGAGAGCACGGAAAAAAGTTCTTGTTGGATCATCCTTGCGCTTCGGCGGGGTCCGATTCCTGGACGGGAGGGAAAGGCTGCAACGTCCGCACCGGAGGTGCGATACCTGAATCTGCAACTAAACGATGATAATATAAAGAGGTGCCGTACCCGAAGGCTCGGGCTTCGAAATCACCTTGTCGAAATCACCTGGTCCGGCCGTCTCATGAGGGCAATCGCATCACGATGGCCCGTTGCCTGTTTATAGCACGCCAATTCCGCATATCGGCAACTTACAATGAGAAGCGCTGGAAAAGCGAATGGGCCGCATCCCGCGTTGGCCCATTTCCCTGTTCGCGATGGTGAAATCCATATCGGCGGAATACCTCTTCACCGGCTCGCGCTCCGGGTGGGACGGACTCCGTTCTATGCTTACGACAGAAACCTGATCGCGGCGCGCGTGCAGGCACTGCGTGCCGCGCTCCCCGCCTCCATCGGGCTACGCTACTCGGTCAAGGCCAATCCGATGCCCGCCCTGGTGGGCCATCTTGCCGCGCTGGTGGACGGGCTCGATGTGGCCTCGTCGGGCGAACTGCGCCTGGCCCTGGACACCGGCACGCAGGCACGGCACATCAGCTTCACGGGCCCGGGAAAATCCGCCGGCGAGCTGGAGCAGGCGGTTGCCGCCGGCATTGTGATCAACATTGAATCGGAACGCGAACTGGCTACCCTGTCCGACACATGTCGGCGACATGGCATGCGCGCGAGCGTGGCGGTTCGGGTCAATCCGGACTTCGAAGTCAAAACCGCCGGCATGAAAATGGGCGGCGGCGCCAGGCAATTCGGCGTCGATGCCGCGCGGGTTCCCGCGCTGCTTGCGCAGCTCCGCGCGCCGGCCTTCGAATTCGTTGGACTGCACATATTCGCCGCCTCGCAAGTCCTCAACGGGACATTGCTGGCCGAATCGCTCAAGCAAAGCTATGCCCTGGCCTGCGCGCTCGCCGACCAGGCACCACAGCCACTGCGCTCGATCAATCTGGGGGGCGGATTCGGCATCCCTTACTTTCCCGGCGAGAGTGCGCTCGACCTGGCGCCGGTCGCGCGGCAACTCGAAGAGATCGCCGCCGATGCGGCGGCCAGGTTTCCCGATGCGCAACTCCACCTGGAACTGGGCCGCTACCTGGTCGGCGAAGCGGGCGTCTATGTCACCCGGGTCGTCGACAAAAAACACTCGCGCGGCCGCACCTTCCTGGTCACTGACGGCGGCATGAATCACCATCTTGCCGCCAGCGGCAACCTGGGCCAGGTGATCCGCAGGAACTACCCCGTGTTGCTGGGCTGTCGCATGGAGCAGGCGCCACTGCCGGAACCTGTCTCGGTGGTCGGGCCACTCTGTTCTCCCCTGGACATGCTGGCCGACCAGGTTCTACTTCCTGAAGCCGAGCCCGGCGACCTGGTGGTCGTGCTGCAATCGGGTGCCTATGGCGCCAGCGCCAGTCCCGGCGGATTCTTGAGCCACCCCGCGGTACTTGAAGTTCTCGTCTGACCCCGTCAACCGGATCCATCCATCGCCTTGAGTCCCTGCCGGCCTCGTGCCGAGCAGCGCCGAAACATGCAGCCTCTGCGCCGTTCATTGATCATCACGTTCCTTTCGACCAATTCTGGAACCGTGATCCAGTTCGTGGTCGTGATGATCCTCTCGCGCCTGCTCAACCCGAGCGAAGTGGGCATCTTCTCCATTACGTCCGTGTTCATCAGCATCCTGAGCATCTTCCGCGATTTCGGCGTGACCAGCTATATCCAGCGGGAAAAAGATCTCACCGTCGAGAAGACCCGCTCCGCCCTCGGCCTCCTGCTGACTTCCTCCTGGCTGCTGGCCGCCATCCTGTACTTCTCCAGCGGCATGGTGGCGGACTTCTATCACCAGCCGGGTATCGGCGAAGTCATGCGCGTACTCACCATCAGCTTTTTCCTGCTGCCGTTCGCGTCCTATTTTTACGCCTTGCTGGCGCGCAATCTGCAATCCGGAAGGCAGGCCGTCGTCAATATCATCAGTACGGTGACCTATGCGATCACCTGCGTCTCCCTCGCCTATCTGGGATTCAGTTACATGGCCCTGGCCTGGGCCAATGTCGTGAACATCGCGGTCACGATCCTGGTGTTCGTGTGCGTGTGTCCGCCGGGCACGCCGTTCATCCCGTCGTTCCGCAATCTCCGCAGCCCGATCCGCTTCGGCAGCGGCGCGATCCTGGGCAACCTGATCAACCAGGCCAATGCCGCGGTGCCGGACCTGGTGTTGGGCAAGCTCAGCGGCCCGCACAATGTCGGCCTCTACAGCCGCGCCAATGGACTGGTCGGCATCTTCCAGCTGATCGCCGGCCCCACCATCAATTACCACGCGGTGCCCTACATCGCCAGGCAGCATCATGCGGGCGAGCCGCTCGGGCCGATCCTGGCCAAATCCGTCGGCTATCTCACCTGCCTGGCCTGGCCCGTCTATATCGTGACCGCCGCTTTCGCGGCGCCAATCATCCACGTGCTCTACGGCGCGAAATGGGTCGAGGCCGCGCCGGTGGTCGTCTTCATCTGCATCCAGGCCGCCACCCGGATCGGCTTTTCCCTGTGCGAGCCGGCGCTGCTCGCGATCGGCAAACCGTATCTTTCCGCGGTCAGCTCCGGGGCAGGCCTGATCGTACGCCTGGCGCTGGTTCTGCTCCTGGGCGCCGATGATGTAGTGATGTTCGCGGCCGCGCTGTGCGTGGCCGACCTGCTGGTGCTTCCCGTGCCGGCCATCCTGATGGCCAGACATCTGGGCTACTCCTACGCTCTCGCGTTCGCCTCTCTCCTGACAAGCGCCAAGGTGGCCCTTCTTTGCCTGGCGGTCGTTCTTGGATTGAAGGCGCTGCTGCCCGACCAGGTGCCCGCCTTGCTGGTGGTCATCCTGCTGGGGCTGGTGACGCCCGCCGCCTGGGTGCTCGGCATCATCTTGTTCCGGCATCCAATCGCGGAAGAGGTCCCGGTGTTTCTGCGCACCATTCTGCCGGCGGCGCTGGCCGAGCGCATCGCGCCCTGGTTCATTCCGCGCGCTCGATAAGCGATCCCGGGAGGGAAGGCCTGTACCAAGGAGCCTTGGAGGCCCGCAGGCTTCCTGCTGGCCTTCCCTCCTTCACCAACCCTCGCCCTCTGGCGCTCCGTCGTGACTGTACGAATATCCGTGGCACGTCAATCAGGAGGATGATCCCTTCCGTTTCAACCTTGCGAAAAAAGGCGGCGATACGCAGCCACCATTGCGCTCAGGGCATATTTGCCGCGGACTACCGCCAGTCCCTCAGCATTGCCGCCCGCTCCCGCCTGGGAGCGCACCAGCACCTGCAAGATGGCCTCCGCGAGCTTTTCCGCATCCATGGCCGGCACCAGCGTTCCACATTTCCCATGCTCCAGCAACATGGAATTTCCGCCTACATCGGTCGCAACGATGGGCAGGGCGGTCGCCATCGCCTCCTGCAGGGTGCATGAGGTGCCCTCCGAGATGGAAGGCAGAACGAAACAGTCGAGGTGCCGCATGATCGAGGCCACGCCACCGCGCGCTCCCGGCATCCACAGGCGATCGGACATGCCGGCCTCGCGCAGGCAACCGGCTATCGCCTCGGCCTGTGGCCCGCCGCCGATGATGGCCAGGCGCAAGCTTTCGCATCCAGGTGGTTCGGCGCGCACCAGGCGCACAAACGCCTGTGCCAGCAGTATCTGGTTCTTGATCGGCTCAAGCCGCCCCACCGTGCCGACCACCCAATGTTCCGGGCGCCTGAATGGAAAGCCTTCAGGCACCGGCTCACCGGGACCGGGCGGGTGGAAAAGCCGGGTATCCACCCCATTGGGGATCAGGTGCAGGCGCTGTTCCGGAACACCAATGCCATCGCGCAGGTACGTCTGAAGCTGTGCGGAAACCGCGATGAAGCGGCTGACGAAGGGCCGGTAGAGCCGGCGCAGGATACGGAAGCGCCGGTTCCTGCCTTCCGGATCGTGGATGTCCCAGCCGTGCTCGGCATGCACACGCCACGGCACGCCGGCCAGCGCCGCCACCGGCATGAATTCAAGCGCGGCGAGATTGCACGTATGCAGCACGTCCGGCCGCAACTGGCGCAAGAGGCGAAACACACGCGGATACATGCGGAACGGCTGGCCCGGCGGTTTGTCCAGTTCGATGATGGATACATCGTCGCGCTCGATGCGCCGGGCAAATTCCCGGTCCGCCAGGGTCAATGCGATGATCGTGTGACGAAAGCCATCCTGGGGCAAGGTGTTGATCAGCTGCACCAGCACATTCTCAAGCCCGCCGGCCGCAAAGCGGTACATCATGTGCACCACGTGCGTGGTCCCGCCTGGCATGCTCACGCCGCTTGCGTCCGCGCGCCGGCGCGGGCTGGCTCGGCCCGGTCCAATACCGCGCGAAATAATTCCAGTTGGCCCTGGGAGGTATCCCGCCAGGAGAATCCTTCCGCGTGCCGGCGTACCGCCTCCCGATCAGGATAGTCCGCGAACAGGCGCTCCAATCCTTCCTTCAACGCGGCCGGAGAGCGCTCTCGCATCAGCACCCCCGCCGCCGGTGCGCTGACCACCTCCGGCGTACCCCAGATGTTCGTCGCCACCACCGGCGTTCCACAGGCCATCGACTCCAGCAGGACATTGGCCCAGCCTTCGCGGCTGGAGCACAAGACCAGCGCATCGGCGGCGCTGTACCACCATTTCAATTCGGCCTGCGGTACCGCCCCGGCGAAATGCACGCGGGCGGCTACGCCAAGCCGGTCGGCGAGCGCTTGCAAGGCGGCGCGCTCCCCGCCCTCGCCCACCACATACAGGTGCGCGGACGGCGCCATCGCCGCCAGGGCCTCGATGGCGATGTGATGCCCCTTGCGCTCGATCAAATGCCCGATCGAGAGGATCACCCTGTCAGGCACCGACGCACCGCCTGTCATGCCCAGCCGGGCGCGGGATTGGTCACGCGGCATCTGAACAAAGCGCTCCAGATCGACCCCGTTGCGCAGTACATGCAGCTTGCCGGGATCGGCCCCCAGGTCGGCCAGGCAGTCCATCAGTGCCTTGCATACACCGATGGAAGCGGCAGCGCTGGCTGCCGTTTCGAGTATGCGTTGCCGCGGGCGGGGAAACTCCGGAATCAGGTTGAGATCCGTACCACGCGCGGTGATCACAAAGGGCTTGTTCAAGGCACGCGCGACGGCAGCCGCGGCAACGCCGTCGGGATAGTAGTAGTGCGCGTCGATCAGGTCGAAATCGAATCCCTCCCGCATCAGCTTGCGCATCACGGGCAGCGCCCCTTGCGCCAGCAGGTAGGGCGCGACCGTCATGCCGATCCTGGGCGGCAGCGGATAGCGGGGGTGCGAGACCTCGATGCCGTTGCGCAGCTCATGGCGCGGTGTCGCCGCCATCCTGGCGTATTCCCCGAAGCGCGCGGCGCGAAACGGAAACCACGGCACCGGCGCGACCACGCGAGCCTCGACCTCGCCTGTCTTGAGCAGTTCGCGCAAGCGCGTCTCGACAAAAATACCGTGCGTGGGCCTCGCCGTGCTCGGATAGAGCGTCGAGAAAAGCAGGGTGCGGATCGGCCGCTTCAACGCACCTCCTCCACGCCTGCCGCACGCTCACGGTCGGCACGCCCCCGCACCGACACAGCAAGGGCAACCACACGGCGCGCGTTGCCGTCCCAGGTCAGGTTCAGACGGTCTATGGTCGCTTCCGCACCTTGCGACAGATGCCGGCGCAGTTGCGCATCGGCGCAAAGTCGCGACAAGGCATCTTCCAGCGCGCCTGCTCCCGTCGCATCAAACATCAATGCATTGCCTCCGTCAGCCAGCAGTTCCATCAGATTCGGCTCGCGCGGCGCGACGATCGCCTTGCCCAGCGCTAGATACTCCAGCAACTTGAGGGGCGAGGCATACGGCACCACCGCCGGCTGCAACGCGATATCAAATGCGGCCACCAGAGCAGGCACGCGCTCGCGCGCCACCACGCCAGTGAAAGCGACACGATCGCCAAGCCCCAATTGGCGCGCCTGCGCTTCCAGGTCCGCGCGCGCGGGTCCATCTCCAACGATAAGCAATTGCGCGTTGCGCGGCGCCTGCGCGGTCGCCATCCAGGCAACCACCCGGTCCACGCCGTGCCAGTCCCTGACAAAGCCGGTAAAGCCCAGGATCAGCCGCTCTTGCAAGCCTAGGGCCGCTTTGGCGGAGCCCGGGTCTGGAGCTGCCGCAAAATGGGCCGCGTTGATGCCGTTGTGGATCACGGTGATCCGCGCGGCGGGAACGCCTTGCGCCTGCACATCGCGCGCCAGTACGGCGGTCACCGGAAGCACGCAGTCGGCGCTGCGCCAGATCCATCCTTCCGAGCGGCGCGCCAGGCGCGCAAGGCTCAGTCCACCGTGACTGGCGCGCTCCCGCGCGAGCGGGGAGTTGACTTCCAGCAGCAGCGGCAGGCCGAAGCGGCGCTTGAGCATCACGCCGGCGAACAGGAACAGGTTGTAGCGCTCGTAGATGAAGTCCGGCGAAAATTCGCGCGCCGCCACTGCCAGTCGCCGGTACGCCAGCAATGAATAGACACATTCGAGCAGTTCGTAAGCGGCCCTTGGCAGCAGGCTCTTGAGCCAGCGCACCCAAGCCACCTCCCCTCCCATCGAGCGGCCAGCCGGCGCGCCTGGAGCCACCACCCGCACCTCATGTCCCTGGGCGCGCAAGGCGGCGATCATCTCGTCGATATGGACGGCCTGTCCATCCTGCGACGCGGTACGGTGGTGATAGAGAATCTTCATTGCGCGAATGCGATGGATGGCGGCATATCAAGCCGCCTGCGCTACTACCGGCTGGTTCTGCAAACCGGCATTGGCCAGGAACGCATCAAACATGAGCAGCGCCCACAGGGGCGCGCTGAAATCACGCATCCCCGAGAGATGCTCGGCCACCATTTTCCCGAGATAGGCGCCATCGAAATATCCGGTCCCCAGGAGACGGTCTCCAAGCACCGCCTGCTGCATGCGCGCTTTCAGCGGGCCGCGCAGCCAGCGTGCCAGCGGCACGGAGAACCCCATCTTCTGGCGATACAGCACGTCGGCCGGCAGGCGCTTGTCGAACGCATTCTTGAACAGCCATTTTCCCTCCTGGCCGCGGATCTTCAGGCCGGATGGCAGGCTCGCGGTCCATTCGATCAATGAATGGTCGAGCAGCGGCTCGCGCACCTCAAGCGCATTGGCCATGCTGGCACGATCCACCTTGGTATTGATGTCGCCGACCAGCCAGGTCTTGTAGTCGATGTACTGGATCAGCGCCAGCGGATCTTCCGTCCCGGCTCGCGCCGCGTGGCGCCGGAACACATCAAGGGCCCGGTAGCCGCCCAATTCACGCTTGAATCCATCGGAATAAAGCCGCTCCCTCTCATCGACCCGCAGCAGGGACATGCTGTGCATGTAGGCTTCGACCGGATCGAATGCCAGCGCCTGCAAGGTGGTCTTGGCGCGCAGGGGGCGCGGGGCCCAGTCCGCCTTGGGATAAAGACGGCCGAGCTGCCCGAACCAGGGCCGCCGCAGGCCCAGCGGCAGCAGCGAGCGCACCCGCTCTTCGGCCAGGTGCATGCGATAGCGGCGGTAGCCGCCGAAAGTTTCATCGCCGCCATCACCCGACAATGCCACCGTGACGTGCTTGCGCGCCAGCTGGCATACCCGGTAGGTCGGGATCGCCGAACTGTCGGCAAAGGGCTCGTCGTAGGACCAGGCCAGCAGGTCGATCAAACCGAAATCCTCGCCGTCCACCCGCTCGACCTGGTGGCGGGTGTGGTACCGGTCGGCCACCATCTGCGCATATGAAGCTTCGTCAAAGCGCGGGTCGGCAAAACTGATGGCGCAGGTGCGCACCGGCTCCGGCGATGCGCCGGCCATCGCCGACACCACGGCGCTCGAATCGACGCCGCCGGAGAGAAACGCGCCCAGAGGCACTTCGGCAACCAGGCGCACGCGCACCGCTTCGTCGACGCGCCGCGCCAGCTCTTCCGCGGCTGCGTGAGCGTCGATCGGATTGTCGAGCGAGAAGCGCACATCCCAGTAGGCCGTGGGTTCGCCCAGGGGTTCGCCGCGGCGTATGGTCAAGGTGTGCGCCGGCGGCAGCTTGCGGGCCATGCGGTAGATGCAGCGCGGCTCGGCCACATAGCCCAGAGCAAAATACTCCTCCACCGCGAGCGGATCGACATCGCGCGCGAATTGCGGATGCGCCGTCAACACCTTCAGTTCCGACCCGAAGATCAAGGTGCCGTCCGGCAGCAGCGCATAGTGCATCGGCTTGACCCCGAGGCGGTCGCGCGCCAGGAACAGGCATTGCCGGTTGCGGTCCGCGATCGCGAACGCGAACATGCCGCGCAGACGCTCCACGCAGGCTTCGCCCCAGGCTTCCCAGGCGTGCACAATCACTTCAGTGTCGCTGCGCGTATGGAATACGTGGCCCAGCGCCTGCAGCTCCGGCATCAATTCGCGATAGTTGTAGATCTCGCCATTGAAGACGATGGCCACCGATCCATCCTCGTTGAACAGCGGCTGCTGCCCGGTGGCCAGATCGATGATCGAGAGCCGACGGTGGGCCAGCGCCACGCCGGGCTCCAGGTGCACGTCTCCCTCATCGGGCCCGCGATGCAACTGGATGTCGTTGATACGCTGCGCCAGGTCGCGCGAATACTCGCGCCGGCCTTGCGTATCAAAAAGCCCCGCTATGCCGCACATGGTGATGCGCCGGCCACCAAGGCAAAATGGCCTTGAAAATTGATCCGATTCATGGCTGTCCCTTTGCCCTGCGCAATTCCGCCTCCACCGCCGCGGCGGAGGTCTGCACAAAGGATTGCAGGGCAGCCTGGCCGCCACCGGGCTGGTCCTTCGGCGCGTACAGGATGATGACGGCCGAATCGTCCGCCTGGCCCAGCAGGCGCAGGAAGGCGATGCGCGCCTTGGCCAGATAGTCATTGGCGGTCAAACTACCGTTGACCCAGTAGAACTGCCAGACCACCAGACGATTCTCCGCCCCGCCCGCGCCCACCGAAGCACCGCGCAATTCCGCGGTGCCGGCCCGGACCGGCCGGCCGTTGAACACGATCTCCGCGCTGCCCTTGTCCACCTGCGCCCAGACCGTATCCTTGCTCCGCACCAGCATGTTCTCCGAGCTGATCAGCTTGCGGGAATGGCCTTGATGCCGGTAATAACCGACGTACAGTCCAACGCTGCCTTGCGGACCCGCATAGCCCGTACGCAACTCCGCGGAAGGATTCTGGAATGCGGGGTGCCAGTCGGAGAGGGGCCGGCCGGTGGGGCGCCATGGCGAGTCCGCCTGATTCGGCACCAGCAGTTGCACGGGAACACCCTCGGCACGGCCTTCCATCAGCGCAACAGCCAAGGGGGGTAGCGCGGTAAGCAGCATGATCGCCGCCATCGTCACCCAGGGCGACTTTGGGGCAGCCGGACCTGGATTGCCCAAGGCGGCGGCAGCGCGCGGCGCCGGCGGCGCGGCGTCGGCCCAGCGGCCGCCGATCGCGAACATCAACAGGATCACCACGCCGAAAAACAGCCAGCCGTAGATCAGGTGGTCCACGCCCACGGCGAGCTGGTTGCCCGACAAATGGCCCAGCATCACGATGCCATAGGCGCGCAGCCAGTTGGCAACAATCGGGACCAGGATGGCCAGCACAATGAACGCGGCACGCCGCTTCAGGCTGTGGAAATTGAGGTACGCGAACAGCGTACCGACGGTGATCGATGCAATCAGGTAGCGAATCCCGCTGCAGGCCTCCACCACCGACCAGTTGCCCGACGGCAGCACGAATTGCAGGCCTTCGCGATACACCGGTATGCCAGACAGGCGCAGGGCGAATACGGTGAAGTCGGCGGTCCATTCCATCATGCGCGGCATGACGAACTCACCGATCGGAACCGAGAAAAACAGGAAAGCCAGGGGCAAGGCGATCGAGCCGGCGACGCGCCATCCGCACAAGGCGGGCACCATCAGCACCAGCAGGCCGACCAGCGCGAGTTGCGTGACCGCGTTGACCGCCGCCAGTTCGCCTAGCAGCCAGGAAAAAGCCACCAGCGCCATCAATATCGGCGTGCGCCAGTCCGCCTCCGGCTGCATCGGCAGCCATTCGGCGCGCTG
>Ga0307511_10000214_pt1 | contig 59060 bp, 48 predicted proteins | sample 13_EM_MG_FD_200266 | JGI IMG/M metagenome (GOLD analysis project Ga0307511, IMG submission 200266) | Populus trichocarpa ectomycorrhiza microbial communities from riparian zone in the Pacific Northwest, United States - 13_EM | ecosystem: Host-associated > Plants > Roots > Unclassified | place... | reverse complement strand
GCCGTGGATGAGGTCTCGGTCCAGTTGCCGGCCAGGGTGGGCTTCTCGGGCACCTGGAACCAGCGGCCGGTCTTGGGGTCCTGGTACTCGCGGATGGCCTTGGCCAGGTTCTGGACGTTCTTGACGATCTTGGCCCGGTTGGGGTCTGACCGGGGCGTGTAGTCGAGCACGTCGACGCTGGCCATGGCGTACCAGCCGATGGACCGGCACCAGAACTCGGGGGAGTGGTGGGTGGTGGGGTCGGCCCAGGTCTGCGTCCCGGACTCGTCGTAGGCGTGGAAGAAGAAGCCGGACGGGTCGGAGAGGTGGCTGCCGTAGGTCACGAGCTGCTTGGCCGCCTCGGCGTTGGCGTAGGCGGAGTCGTTGAAGGTGGCGCCGTAGCGCTCCAGGAAGGGCAGCACCATGTAGGTGCCGTCCAGCCACAGCTGGTGCTCACGGCTGGTGGCGTGCCAGAAGCCGCCGTCGCTGGTGCGGGGATAGGTGTCGAGGCGGGTTCGGATCTGGGCGGCGGCCTTCTGGTACCGGGGATCCTTGGTCTCCTGGTACAGCAGCACGAGCAGGTTGCCGGACTGCATGGAGTCCAGGCTGCTGAAGCTGTTGCTGACCTTGCCTCCTCCGTCGACGAAGCGGTCGACCCAGGCCTTGATGTAGTCCAGGTAGGCCTTGTCGTGGGTCCGCTTGTACACCAGGTACTGACCGTAGAGGTACAGCCCGGTCTGGTAGCCCCAGCTGCCGAGGGTGGCCGGCGTGAAGCGCTTCATGGTCGAGTCGACGACGGCCCGGGACCAGTCGGTGACCGGCTTGGGGTGGGCGTCGGCGGTGGCCGTGACCGGCAGGATCGGGGCGAGACAGGCGACCAGGACGATCCCGATCCGTCGGATCCAGCCGCTCCGCGTGCGCGGGCTGGGCATCGTGCTCCTCTCGGTGGAGCCCGCGGCGGAAGGCTCGTGGCTTGTCCCTGAACGAGTACCCCGGTCACGCCCGATGCGTCAAGGCTGGACATCGGATCTATGGTCGTAGTATTCGTCTAGAATACGTTTACATCTGGCTAGTCATCCGATGTATTGGCGTTACGGCGTTCGGGCCAGTCCGAACGGGCGGGCAAGGCTCCGATCGGTTGAACCGCACGCGGCCTACCTGCGTAAACCCAGCAGTGTGCGCAGTCCGATCGAGCACGGGACGAACGCGAGTGGAGTCGAGGCCCGGGCGGACCGGGGAGCCCCGGTCGAAGGGATTCTGGGACCGTGAGGTCGGCGGCCTGCCGTTGCGGGTCGCCCTCCCGGTGGCGCTCGCGCTGGTGACCAGCGTGGGCATCGCCGTCACCACGCTGTGGGGCGCGGGCCCGAGCCAGACGACCGCGTCGGCGCCGGTCGTGCCGACGGGGCCGTCGGTGATCACGTTGCCACCGGCGGGATCCCCGCCGGCCACCACCACCTCGGCCGCCCCCACCACGACGTCCACGACGGCCGGCACCACCACCTCGACCACGACCCCCAAGCCGCCGGCCGGACCGACGCTGCCCGGCGCGGTCGTGGCGATGCTGGACGACATCACCGCCGTGTTCGAACAGGGCAAGACCACCCCGCAGTTCGCAGCCGTCGTCAACGATCACGACGGCTGCGGCTTCAAGGCCGGCTGGGCCAGCTTCTGCACGGCCCGAGGCGACGTGTTCACGGTGGTCAGCCAGTACACCGACGACGTGCCCGACAACCCGCTGCGCCGCTACCTGCCGACGTTGCAGAAGCTCGGCGAGACCCACAGCGACGACACCGGCGCGCTCGGGGACGCTTTCGTCAACGACTGGCGGGCCACCGCCGGCGACAAGAGGTTCGACGAGATCCAGCTCCGCGTCGGCCACGAGCTGTTCCTGACGCCGGCGCTGGCGATCGCCAACCAGCTCAACATCCGCAGCAACCTCGGCGCCGAGGACCTGTTCGACACCGCGCTGATGATGGGCGCCAGCAGCAGCGACTGCGACGGCCTGCCCAAGCTGATCACCGAGACCATCATCGAGGCCTCCGGCACGCCGGTGTCCGGAGTCAGCGAGCAGACCTTCCTGACCGCCTTCAACCAGGTGCGGGTCAAGCACATGCGCAACCCGTGCACCCCCGGCCGGCAGCGGGTGTGGAGCGCGGCGGTGGACCGGGTGCAGGCGCTGCAACAGTTGGCGGACAAGAACTGCTGGAGCCTGAACCCGCCGCTGACGATCGGCGCCGACTTCAACCTGACCATCCGCACGCCGAGCGAGTAGGGCAACGCCAGGAAGGGCCCGATACTGGCGCTGGGCGCGGTGAAGGGGTCCTTCCTGGCGTTGAGCGAGAGGTTTGGTCCCTTGATCTTGGAGGGTGGCGGCGCGGGGTGTCAGGCGGTGTGGCGCTGGCGGTGGTCGGCGACGTAGACCCTGGTGGCGCAGCGGGTTGAGCAGAAGCGGCGGCGGCCGTTGCGGGAGGTGTCGACGAAGGCGACGGCGCAGCCGGGGCGGTCGCAGAGGGCGGCGCGGGAGGAGTCCTCGCAGACGAGGTGGGCGAGGCCGCCAGCGGTGTAGGCGCGGACACGGTCCACAATGGAGCCGCCGGCGACGTGGTAGTGCAGGTGCGGCGGCCGGCCGTCGTGGCGGGAGATGTAGGGGGCGCTGGCGGAATCGGCCAGCAGGCGGTTGAGCTGATCGATCCGAGCGTCCACATCGGACTCGGCGAACACCGCGCGGAGGCGCTCGCGCCAGGCCATGATCGCGCCGGCCTCGTCGGGAGTGACGGCGGCGACGGCCATTCCGTAGTCACGGAGCGTGGCCAGCACGGCGTCCGGCTCGGTCAGGTTCACCAGCGCGGCGGCCACCTGCGCCCCGGAGCCGCCGTAAGGGTTGAAGTGCACTGAAGCATTACAGCACGCTGGATCCATGACCGACGAGACCTGTCCCCGCTGCTCATGGCCGGTGGCCGAGCTGCCGCCGGAGGCCCGCCACCCGGGCCGCGGCGGCGTCGAGTACCTGCGGTGCCTCTGCGGCAGCTGGCTGGCCCGGGTCGACGGGGTCATCGTCGGCGCGACCAGGGCGAGCTGACCTGACTGCGCGAAACTGCTCGGTTTACCTACTTTCGACGCATGGACACGCAGCCGTGCCCACCCGTAGCGTCCGTTCGCGGCGACTACCCGGTGGGAGGCACCGATGGACATGGGCCGGCGACGGTTCCTCGCGATCAGTGGACTGGCCCCGCTGGCGGCGAGTGTGCCGCCGCGGAAACACCGTTTCGGCTTCGCCGCGGACGGCAGCGGCTTCGTGCTCGACGGCCAGCCGTTCCAGATCCGCAGCGGCGAGATGCACCCGGCGCGCATCCCGGTCGAGCACTGGCGGCACCGCATCGCCATGGCCAAGGCGATGGGCCTGAACACGATCTCGATCTACGTGATGTGGAACTACGTGGAGACGCGGCCGGGGGTGTTCGACTGGCGCACCGAACGCCGCGACATCGAGGCGTTCACCAAGCTCTGCCAGGCCGAGGGCATGTGGGTGCTGCTGCGCCCGGGCCCGTACGTCTGCGGCGAGTGGGACCTCGGCGGCATCCCGCCATATCTGCTGGCCACCAAGGACATCCGGCTGCGAGTCCATGACGATTCGCGGTACATGGCGGCCGTCCAGCGGTACGTCGGCGAGCTGGCGCCGCGCATCCAACCACTGCTGATCGGCAATGGCGGCCCGATCCTGATGGTCCAGATCGAGAACGAGTACGGCTCCTACGGCAGCGACCCCGCCTACCTGGCACAACTCCGCCAGCTGTGGCTCGACCACGGCGTCGGCGGCCCGTTCTACACCGAGGACGGCCTGGGCCAGCTGGAGCAGAACCACAGCAACGTCGCCGGCGGGGCGATCGCGCTGAGCGGCGGTGACGCGCCGTCGATCGCGGCCGCGCGCAAGGCGTTCCCCGCCGTGCCGGCGATGGCCGGCGAGGTGTATCCGGGCTGGCTGACCCACTGGGGCGACAAGGACTTCGCCGGGCCGTCGGACATCTCCCAGGACCTCAAGGCGTTCATGGCCGGCGGCCTGTCGTTCAACCTGTACATGGTGCACGGCGGCACCAGCTTCGGCTTCTACGCCGGGGCCAACGCCAACGACCTGTCCGGCGGCTACCAACCCGACATCACCAGCTACGACTACGCCGCGCCGATCACCGAACAGGGAGTGGCGACGCCGCGGTACCACGCCTATCGCGACCTGATCGCCGGCTACCTGAAGACCACGCTGCCGCCGATCCCCGACCCCAAGCCGACGATCGCGCCCGCGCCGGTGACGCCGGCCGTGCACGCGTCGGTGTGGGACAACTTGCCGCCGGCGGTGGAATCCGCAGTGCCGCAACCGTTCGAGATGCTCGGCCAGAGCTACGGATTCGCGTTGTACCGCACGAAGATCGCCGGCACGGGCTCGCTCGACATCCGGTGGGTGCACGACTACGCGACCGTTTTTGTCGACGGCCACTACCAAGGCGGCCTGTCCCGCCCCCTCATACCGGACGCCGAGGCGAAGAAGCTCAACGTCACCAACAACAACGCGCCGCTGGCCCTGACCACGTCCGGGACCACGCTGGACATCCTGGTCGAGGGCATGGGGCGGACCAACTACGGCCAGGCCATCGTGGACCGCAAAGGCATCCTGGAATCCGCGTCGCTGCAAGGAAACCAGCTCACCGGCTGGCAGATCTTCCCGCTGCCGATGGACGACATCGGCGCACTGAAGCCGGTGGTCACCGACCCCAGTCGGCCCGGCCTGTTCTTCCGGGCCGTCCTCACGCTGGACCGGGTCGGCGACACCTACCTGGACCTGTCCGGCTGGACCAAGGGCGTGGTCTGGGTGAACGGCAACAACCTGGGCCGCTACTGGGAAATCGGCCCGCAGTACCGCCTGTACTGCCCGGCGTCGTGGCTTCGCCCCGGCGCCAACGAGATTCTGGTGTTCGACCTGCACCAGACGACACCACAACCGATCAGCTTCGCCCGCACACTGAGCCAATAAACCTCGGGCCGAAAGGCGTGACCAGTGTTGAAAATCCTGCTCGCCGCGGTGACGGCGGCGTCCTTCCTGACGACGCCCGCCGCCACCGCCGCCGCCACCCCGACCCTGGCGGAGACCCCGCCGATGGGTTGGAACGACTGGGCGCACTACCAGTGCGACTTCACCGAGCAGACCATCCTGTCCAACGCCGACGCCCTGGTCGCCACCGGCCTGGCCGCCAAGGGCTACAACACCGTCACCATCGACGACTGCTGGATGTCGAAATCCCGTGACGGCAAGGGGAATCTCGTCGCCGACCCGGTGAAGTTCCCGGACGGCATGGCCTACGTCGGCCAGTACCTGCGCAAGTTGGGCCTGAAGTTCGGCATCTACGAGGACGCCGGCACCCTGACCTGCGGCGGCTATCCCGGCAGCTGGAACCACTTCCAGCAGGACGCCGACCTGTTCGCCGGCTGGGGCGTGGACTACCTGAAGCTGGACGGCTGCAACCTGCCGACGGTCGCCGGCCAGACCGAGGAACAGACCTACAAGTCGGCCTACGCCCAGCAGTCGGCCGCCCTGGCCAAGGCCGGCCGCAAGATCGTGTTCTCCGAGTCGGCCCCGGCCTACTTCCAGGGCGAGACCTCCTGGTACTCGGTGCTGACCTGGGTCAAGCAGTACGGCCAGCTGTGGCGCGAGGGCTACGACATCGCCACCTACGACAAGAACAAGCCGGACGCGAACCGCTGGGGCAGCGTGCTCGGCAACTACGACTACAACCACCCGATCGGCCGCTACGCCGGCCCGGGCAACTGGAACGACCCCGACTTCCTGATCGCCGGGGATGGCGGCGTGACCGCCGACGAGTCCCGCAGCCAGGTCGCGCTGTGGGCGATGATGGCCGCGCCGATGATCCTCAGCTCGGACGTTCGCACACTGTCGCCGGCCGCGATCGCCACCCTGGGCAACGCCGACATCGTTGCCGTGGACCAGGACCGGCTCGGCCAGCAGGGCACGGTGTACAGCCAGGACGGCACCACCGACGTGCTGTACCGGCCGCTGGCCAACGGCGACCGTGCGGTGGCGATCCTCAATCGCAGCGCGGCGCCGGTCACCACCAGCACCACCGCCGGACTGCCGAGTTGTTCCTACACGGCCAAGGACCTGTGGACCGGCAAGACCTCGAACGCCCTCACCGCAACGGTTCCGGCCCACGGCACCGCCATCTTCCGGGTCAGCCTGGGCAAGGACTGCGCGAAGCCGTCGCCGGTCGGCCAGATCTCCGGCACCAGCGGCAAGTGCGTCGACGACTCCGGCAGCGGCACCGCCGACGGCAACCCGGTGATCCTGTGGCCCTGCACCGGAAACCCCAACCAGCGCTGGCAGCCGGTCAACGGCACTGTCCAAACCCTGGGCAAGTGCCTGACCAACAGCGGCAACAAGGCCGTGCTGTCCACATGCGACGGTGGAAGCGCCCAGCAGTGGTCGTACAAGCTGAACGGGAACCTGGTGAACTCGGGGCTGTGTCTGGACGTCACCGGCGGCGGCAGCGACAACGCCACGGCGTTGCAGCTCTACCAGTGCGGCGACAACCAGCTCAACCAGATCTGGACGCTGCCTAGCTGAGCCCCAACGCGGCCAACGTCCGATCCAGCGCGGCCTCCTGAAGCTCCGCGCTGTACATCTCCGGATCGGCCGACGCCATCACGGCGACACCCTCGGCCAGGCCCATCAACGCCAACGCGGCCGCGGACACCTGGTGGTCCGACCACAACGGGGCGGCGGCGGCAACGAGTCGCCGGATTCGTCGCCGCCACGCCCTGGTGTTCGTGCGATGCAGCTCCAACAGCTCCTCGTCGCCGACCGCGGCGGCGAGAAAACCCAGCCACACGAAGCTTTCCAGCGTCCCGGCCTCGGTGGTGGACAGTCCCTGGGCCAGCACCGCCCGCAGTGCCGCCCGCGGCGTCGGGGCGGCCCGCTCCAACCCCTCGACCCGTTCGCGGGTCCGCGCGTGCAGCAGCTCCCGGGCATGCGTGAGCAGGGCCCGCCGGTTGGGGAACCGGTGCATCACCAGTCCGGTGGTGCAGCCGGCGGCGGCGGCCACGGCCCGGATGGTCAGGTGCTCCAGCCCCTGTGCAGCCAGCACGTCCCACACCGCCTGGGACAACTGCTCCGCGGCTCGCGGGTTCGCGGCTCGTGACATGACGGCCCTTCTGTCGTAACAGACGTTACCGTAACATCTGTTCCGTGACCACGATCGAACACCGTCCCTGGGACGACCCGGCCGGCGTCCACCTGCGAACCAGGCAGCGCGAGGAGGTGATGGACCGCTACGGCGGCGTGGACACCGAGCCCGGCGTGCACCCCAGCGCCGAGGACGTCGCCGTCTTCCTGATCGCCTTCGACGACGCCGGAACCCCGCTCGGCTGCGGCGCGCTCAGGCAGCTCGACGCCACCTCGGCCGAGGTCAAGCGCATGTACGTGGAGCCACGAGCCCGCGGCACCGGCGTGGCCACGGCCGTGCTCCGCGCCCTGGAGCAGGCGGCCGTCGGCCGCGGCTGGACGACCCTCAGGCTCGAGACCGGCGCGGCCCAGCCGGACGCGATCCGCTTCTACGAGCGCGAGGGCTACCGGCCGATCCCCAACTACGGCGACTACATCGGCTTCGAGCTTTCCCTGTGCTACGAGCGGGTGCTCAACTCCGGTGCGCCAGCAGATGTTCGATGAGGACCCGGCACAGCTCCTCCGCGGCCTCCTCGGGAATCCAGTGCGAGACGTCCTCGACGATCTCCAGCCGGTACGGCCCGGTGACGTGCTTCTCGGTCGCCAGCACGCCGGCCGAGCCGATCGCGTTGTCCTCGGTGCTCCACACCATCAGCGTCGGCGCCTCGACCGGCCCGACCGAGCCGGACAGGTCCATCGCCCGGTACCAGTTCAGCGCCGCGGTCAGCGCCCCCGGCTGGGTGAGACGCTCCAGGTAGTGCTCGACGTGGTCCTCGGGGACCTTCCAGTCGTAGATCCGGCGCAGCCGATCGGCGTTGTCGGCCAGCAGCGTCTTCTCCGCCGACCCGGCCTGCCGGAACGTCTGGATGTAGCGGGACCGCTCGTGCTGGTCCTCGTCGGTGGCCCGGGCGTGCTCGAACGCGGCCGGATGCGGCACGGAGACGGCGGTCAGGGTGCGCACCCGCTCCGGCATGGCGGCCGCCGCCGACCACGCCACCAGCGCGCCCCAGTCGTGCCCGACCAGGTCGAACCGCTGCCAGCCGAGCTCGTCGGCGATCGCCGCGACGTCGCCGACCAGCTCCTCCATCCGGTAGTCGCTGACGTGCTCCGGGCGCACCTCGGGGGAGTAGCCGCGCTGGTCCGGGGCCACCGCCCGGCAGCCGCCGCCCCCGAGCACCCGCAGTTGCTGCTCCCACTCCAGCGACGACTGCGGGAAACCGTGCAGCAGCAGCACCTCGCGGCCGTCCTCGTCGCCGCTGGCCAACGCGTCGAACGTGCCGGCGGGCGTGGCGATGCGCGTCTTCTCGATCACATGGTCGACTCTAGCGCCCGCTCCTCGGCGACCTCATCCGGCGTGAACCGCCGGATGAAGGCGTCCTGCCACAGCAGCGTCGCGCCCCACACCGCCAGCCCGGCGATCATCGCGATCAGCGCGCCGGCGGTGATGTCGGCCGGGTAGTGCACGCCGACGAACACGCGGGAGACCGCGACGAGGGCGGCCACGCCCATGAAGTACGGGCCCCACTTGGCCGACACGAAGAACCACATGGCGATGGCCAGTGCGAACGACGCCGTCGCGTGGTCGCTGGGCAGCGAGACCCCGGGGTCGTGCGTGATCAGCATGTGCACCTGGTGGGTCTGGAACGGCCGCAGCGACAGCCCGAACATCCGCACCACGACCGACAGCACCAGCCCGATGGCCAGCGTGAGGCCGACCTGCCCGATCCGCCACGCGCCGGCCGGCCACCAGCCGTCCTGCCGGGCCCGCAGGAAGGCCACCACGGCACCGGCGGCGAACAGCACGAAGATCAGGTACTTGGCGGCGAAGACCATCAGCAGGTCGAGCGGGCCGAACTCGCCGGCCAGCCCGTTGATCATGCTGAAGATCTCGTAGTTCACGCGTGCTCCTCACGTCCGTTGTCGATCAAGGATGCCGCACCTCCGGTTCACCCTGTGGACACCTAAACCACACTGCCAGGACATCTGCGATCGGGTGTGTACGGAAGGTCACACCGAACCGGATGATCGTGGCGTGCGAATGCCGTGGCATGCCCAGCTCAGTCGCCCCCGGTCTGCGGGAACGGGGTGGAGACCGGCGGCCCACCGGCGTGGCGCTGCTGCTGCCCGGCGGTCGCGCGCGCAGCCACGCCCCGGCCACCAGGTCGAAGCTCACGTACCTGCGGATGGCGCCGTTCGCCCGCGACCTGGAGCGGCATGGACGCCGCCCCGGCCTGCTGGTCGCGCAGCTCAGCTACCGGTACCGCGGCTGGAACGCGCCCGACCTCGACCCCGTGACGGACACCCGCTGGGCGCTGGATCGGTTGAGGCGGCACAACGCCCCGGTCGTGCTGGTCGGGCACTCCATGGGCGGCCGCGCCGCCCTGCACGCCGCCGACGACCCGTCCGTGCTGGGCGTGTGCGCGCTGGCGCCGTGGACCGAGCCGGGGGAGCCGGTCGAGCAGCTGGCCGGCAAGTCGCTGCTGATCGCGCACGGCGACCGCGAGCGCTGGACCGACCCCCAGCTGTCCTACGACTACGCGGTGCGGGCCAAGGCGGTCACCGCCGACGTGTGCCGCTTCGAGGTGCTCGGCGACGGGCACGCGATGCTGCGCCGGGCCGGCGAATGGACGAGATTGGTCCGAAGTTTTGTCCTTGGTCGTCTGGGCTACGAACCAATGGCCCCCTGGATCGCGAACGCTGTGCGTGAACCGTCGCCACGGGGCCTGGGGGTCCCGCTGAGCCTGGAAGGGGCCGCCGGATGAGCCAGGGCCGGATCAATCGGGGCAAGGTCGCGGTGATCGGGTCCGGCGTCTCCGGCCTGACCGCCGCCTACCTGCTGCAACGCCGCTACGAGGTGGTGCTGTTCGAGGCCGACGCCAGGCTGGGCGGGCACGCCCACACCCACGACCTGGCGACCCCGGACGGCGGCTACACGGCCGTGGACAGCGGGTTCATCGTGCACAACGAGCGCACGTATCCCAACCTGATCCGGCTGTTCCGGGAACTCGGCGTGCCGACCCAGGACTCGGAGATGTCGATGAGCGTGCGCTGCGACGGCTGCGGCCTGGAGTACGCCGGCTCGAAGCGGCTGCCGGGCCTGTTCGCGCAGCGCGCCAACCTGGTCCGCGGCCGGTACCTGCGGATGCTGGCCGAGGTGACGCGGTTCCACCGGCACGCCCGGCGGGTGATGGCCGACGAGCGGGCCGGCGACGTCACCCTCGGCGCGTTCCTGGCCATCGGCGGCTATTCGCCGTACTTCACGCAGCACTTCATGGCCCCGCTGGTGTCGGCGGTGTGGTCGGCCGGGGAGTCGGTGTCGCTGAGCTACCCGGCGCCTTACCTGTTCACGTTCCTGGCCAACCACGGCATGTTGTCGGTCGGCGGGTCGCCGCAGTGGAAGACCGTCGTCGGCGGCTCGCGACGTTACGTGGAGCGGGCGGCGAAGGGGCTGTCGGCGGTGGAGGTCTCGACGCCGATTCGCGCCGTGACCAGGACTTCGGGCGGTGTGGCCATCCGGGACGACGCCGACCAGACGCATGAGGTCGACAAGGTGGTGATCGCCACCCACGCCGACCAGGCGCTGCGGCTGCTGTCCGCGCCGACGGCGTTGGAACGCGAGGTGCTCGGGGCGTTTTCCTACTCCCGCAACGAGACCTGGCTGCACAGCGACCCGTCGGTGCTGCCGGTGAGCCAGCGGGCGCGGGCGTCGTGGAACTACCTCAAGACCGGCTGCCAGGACGGCGGCGCGCCGGTGCTGGTCAGCTACGACATGAACCGGTTGATGCGGCTGGCTTCCCCCATCGGCTACGTCGTGACGCTGAACGCGACCGACCGCGTCGCGCCGGATTCGGTGCTGGCCAAGATGGTGTACGAGCACCCGATCTACACCCCGGAGGCCCTCAGGGCCCAGCGGCGGTTGCCGGCGCTGAACGACGGAACCGTCGCCTACGCGGGGGCTTACCACGGCTGGGGATTCCATGAGGACGGTTGTGCCGCCGGCGTGCGGGCCGCCGAGTCGCTGGGCGTCACGTGGTAGCGCCCGCGCTGTACGACGTGGAGGTGGCGCACGCCCGGCGTGAACGCGTCGACTACGCGTTCAAGCACCGGGTGTTCCTGTGGCTCGTCGACCTCGACGAGTTGCCGTCGCTGCCGCGGTGGCTGCGCCCGTTCGCCCGGTTCGAGGCCCGCGACCATCTCGGGGACCCGGTGCGGAGCATCCGGCAGAACGTGGACGCTTTCCTTGCCCACCAAGGCATTCAGTGCTCACGGGTGCTGATGCTGGCCAACGCGCGGTCGCTGGGGCACGTTTTCAACCCGCTGACCGTGTTCTGGTGCTACCAGGGGGAATCACTGGCCTGCGTGGTCGCCGAGGTGCACAACACGTATGGGGAACGGCACTGCTACCTGCTGTTCCCCGACGAAAGCGGCCGCGCCCGCGCCGACAAGGAGTTCTACGTCTCGCCGTTCCTCGACCTCGGCGGCGAGTACCTGATGCGGTTCGGCAAACCCGGCCCCCGGCTGTCCGTCACCATCGCGCTGCGCCAGGGCGGAAGCACCCCGCTCACCGCGACCCTCCGCGGCCGCCGACGGCCGGCGACCCCGGCCGCGCTGGTCGGGCTGCTGCTGCGGCGGCCGTTCACCACGCATCGGGTGTCGGCGCTGATCCGCACCCACGGCATCGGCCTGTGGCTGCGCCGGATCCCGATCGTCCCCCGTCCCCAGCACAAGGCCCAGGAGACAGTGCAATGACCAAGACCAGGACCACTATTCCGTTGCCCAGCAAGGGGATCTGGCCCGGGCTGGCCACGCCGCCGCGGTCGCCGCTGCGGGCCGCGGCGGCCGAGCGGCTGTTCCGGCACGCCGTGCGCACCATCCCGGTGCGCGTGGAGTTCCCCGACGGCCGCGTGCTCGGCGCGGGCGGCCCGGACGCGCCGGTGATGCGACTGCACCGGCCCGGGCACTTCTTCCGCCGGCTCGGCGCCGACGCCAAGATCGGCTTCGGCGAGGCCTACATGGTGGGGGACTGGAGCAGCCCCGAGGTGGCTGACGTGCTGACGCCGTTCGCCGCGCGGATGGCGACCCTGGTGCCGCGGCCGCTGCAGGCGCTGCGGCGGCTCGCCGAGCGGACCCAGCCGGAGGTCGAGGACAACGACCTGGCCGGGGCCCGGGAGAACATCCACCGCCACTACGACCTGTCCAACGACCTGTTCTCGATCTTCCTCGACGAGACGATGACGTACTCCTCGGCCTGGTTCGCCGACCCGGAGCAGCCCCTGGTCGACGCCCAGCTGCGCAAGATCGACGGTGTGCTGGACTTCGCCGAGGTCGGCCCGGACACGCACCTGCTGGAGATCGGCACCGGCTGGGGCGCGCTGGCCATCCGGGCCGCCCAGCGCGGCGCCCGCGTCACCACGCTGACCCTGTCGGCCGAGCAGAAGACCCTGGCCGAGCGGCGGATCCAGGCCGCCGGCGTGGCCGACCGGGTGCAGGTGCTGCTGCGCGACTACCGCGAGGCCCACGGCAGCTACGACGCCGTGGTCAGCGTGGAGATGATCGAGGCCGTCGGCAAGGGCTACTGGCCCACCTACTTCGCCACCCTGGACCGGCTGGTCCGGCCGGGCGGGCGGATCGGGCTGCAGGCCATCACCATGCCGCACGACCGGATGCTGGCCACCGCCAACTCGTACACGTGGATGCACAAGTACGTGTTCCCGGGCGGGCTGATCCCCTCGGTCGAGGCGATCGAGGACGCCGTCGCCCAGCACACCGGGCTGCGGGTGCTGCACGACCGGGCCTTCGGCCAGGACTACGCGCTGACCCTGCGGCGGTGGCGGCGGCGGTTCCTGGACCGCTGGCGCGAGGTGGCCGGGCTCGGCTTCGACGAGACGTTCCGGCGGATGTGGGAGTTCTACCTGGCCTACTCGGAGGCCGGCTTCCGGGCCGGCTACCTCGACGTGCGGCAGTTCGGCCTGGCCAAGTGACCAGCCATCACCCGCCAGGGGGTCGTTGATCTTGGTCGTCGCGCGGTCGGCCGCCTAAGGTGCCAGGGGTGGCAACGGCGTCAGCAGAGCAGAGCCCCAAGTTCGACGTGCTGCTGTCCGGCACGGTGTTCCTGGACATCATCTTCACCGGTCTGGCCCACCAGCCGGCGGCCGGCACCGAGGTGTGGTCGACCGGGCTGGGCTCCAGCCCCGGCGGCATCGCCAACCTGGCCGTCGCGCTCAGCCGGCTGCAGCTGAGCACCGCGCTGGCCGCCGCGTTCGGCGAGGACGTCTACGGCGACTTCTGCTGGGAGGTGCTGGCCAACCAGGAGAACGTCGACCTGTCGTGCAGCCGGCGGTTCTACGGCTGGCACTCGCCGCTGACCGTGTCCATGGCCGTGGACCGCGACCGCAGCATGGTCACGCACGGTCACCCCTCGCCGGTCGGGCCGGACGAGCTGCTCAACCCGCCGCCCCCCACCCGCGCCGCCTACGTGCACGTCGACCTTCAGGAAGAGCGCTGGATCAGCGCCGTCAAGGCGCAGGGGGCGCTGCTGTTCGCCGACGTCGGCTGGGACCCCACCGAGAAGTGGGCCCCGTCCATGCTGCGCAAGCTCGACGGCTACGACGTGTTCCTGCCCAACGCCGTCGAGGCCATGAGCTACACCCGCGAGGACACCCCCGAGAAGGCCGCGCGGAAGCTGTCCGAGCTGGTCCCGGTGGTCGTGGTGACCCGCGGCGGCAACGGGGCCTACGCCGTCGACGCGGCCAACGGCGTCACCGTCGACGTCGGCGGGCTGAACATGGCCGCCCTGGACCCGACCGGGGCCGGCGACGTGTTCGGGGCCGGCTTCGTGGTCGGCACCCTGGCCGGCTGGCCGCTCGCCGACCGGGTGAACTTCGCCAACCTGTGCGCCGCGCTGTCCGTGCAGCACTTCGGCGGCTCGCTGTCGGCCCCGGGCTGGCACGACATCGCCAGCTGGTGGCGCCACCTCGGCCGCCGCGACGCCGCCGAGCTGCACTCCTACGAGTTCCTCAACAACGTGCTGCCCGCCGACTCCGCCGCCATGGTCCGCCGGGCCAGCGCCACCATCGGCCTCCGCGGCCTGAACTAGCCGTTCGCTTCCAGCACATTCGAATGTCACATGCGCGTCGTTGTCGCCTCCCCGCGTCACGTGCGGTCCACATGTGACGACTTGGGCCGACGCTAGTCACACGAGCCCCACCAGCCCCATCGAATGCCACATGTGCGCCATAGTCGCCTCCCAGAGCCACATGCGGACCACATGTGACACGGGGGAGGGATGTGGGGGCTGCGTACCGGGTCTTTACCTCTGGGGCGGTTGACTAGCGTCGTGGGGATCGATGGGTTCGCGTCGCCGGTGTGGTTCGCGCTGCTGCTCGGCGTGGCCGCGGTGTTCGGCGCCTACTTCTGGGTGCAGCGCCGCCGGCGCCGGCACGTGGTGCGCTTCGCCAACATGGCCGTCCTCGACCGGGTCGCCCCCAAGCGGCCGACCCGGTGGCGGATCGTGCCGCCGATCCTGTTCCTGGTCGCCTTCCTCGCCCTGACCGCGGCCCTGGCCGGCCCGATGGCCGAGGCCAAGGTGCCGCGTAACCGGGCCACGGTGATGCTGGTGATCGACGTCTCGCCGTCGATGGACGCCACCGACATCCAGCCGTCCCGGATCAAGGCGGCGCAGGCCGCGGCCAAGCAGTTCGTGGAGAAGATGACCGGCGGGGTCAACCTGGGCCTGATCACCTACGGCGGCTCGGCCACGGTCGACGTGAGCCCGACCACCGCCCGCAAGCCGGTGGTCGACGCCATCGACAACATCCAGCTCCAGCCGGCCACCGCGACCGGCGAGGCGATCGCCGCCGCGCTGCAGTCCATCCAGCAGTTCGAACGCGGCCTCGGCGGCCCGGCCGGCGCCCCGCCGGCCCAGATCGTGCTCATGTCCGACGGCAAGCAGACCGCCGGCCGGGACGAGTTCGCGATGGCCAAGGAGTGCAAGGACGCCAAGATCCCGATCAACACCATCTCGTACGGCACCGCCGACGGTGTGGTGCTGCTGCAGAACCAGGAGCAGCCGGTGCCGGTCGACGACGAGTCGCTGCACCAGCTGGCCGACATCTCCGGCGGCCAGTTCTTCAAGGCCGACACCAGCGACAAGCTGAACCAGATCTACGCATCGCTGGGCGAGCAGATCGGCTACGAGACGCAGGAGAGCGACGTCAGCAAGCCGTTCGTCGCGCTGGGCGCGGTGCTCGCGGTGCTGGGGGCGGCCGGGGCGATAGTGCTCAGCCAGCGCCTGCCGTAGCGAGGCGTGGCGCAACCACCACCCCCGGTCACACGTCCCTATTGTGGACAATCTGGTCTACATGGAGGTGGTCTGTGCGCGTCGGGCGTGTCATCGGGGCCGTGCTGGTGGTCCTGATCCTGCTCGTGGTGGGTGTGTTCGTCTACGCCGACTTCTCGTTGAAGCGGACCGACGCCCTCCAGGACTACGGCGGCCGGCCGGCGGCCGGCGCCGGCACGAACTGGCTGATGGTCGGCTCGGACAGCCGTGACGGTCTGACCGACGCGCAGAAGCAGGAGCTGGCCACCGGCTCGGACAGCGGTGCCCGCACCGACACCATCCTGCTGCTGCACGTGCCCAGCAGCGGCCAGCCCACCCTGGTCAGCCTGCTGCGGGACTCCTATGTGGACATTCCCGGGCACGGCAAGAACAAGCTCAACGCCGCCTTCGCCTTCGGCGGCGCGCCGCTGCTGCAGCAGACCGTGGAGGGCGCCACCGGGCTGCGCATCGACCACTACATGGAGATCGGCTTCGCCGGTTTCGCCAACGTGGTCGACAACATCGGCGGCGTGAACATGTGCATCGACAAGGCCATGGTCGACCCCAAGGCCGGCCTGAACCTCCAGCCCGGCTGCCAGGACCTGACCGGGGCCCAAGCCCTCGGCTACGTCCGCACCCGGGCCACGCCGGCCGCCGACCTGGACCGGGTCGTGCACCAGCGGCAGTTCCTGTCGGCCGTGGTCAGCAAGGTGACCAGCCCCGGAGTGATGTTCAACCCGTTCCGGGTCTTCCCCCTGGCCTCGAGCGTGCCCGGGGCGCTGACCGTCAACAACGGCGACCACGTCTGGAACCTGGCCAGCCTGGCGTTCTCCCTGGCCAGCAAGGATCTGGTGACCACCACCGTGCCCATCTCCAGCACTCCCACCATCTCCGGTGTCGGTTCGGTGGTGCTGTGGAACAAGGACAAGGCGACCAGGCTGTTCGACGCCCTCCGCACCGACGCGGCGGTCCCCACCGACGTGCTCACCGGCCACTAGACTCGGCCGGGTGCCGCCTTCCTTCCAGGAGATTCTGCGCAGCCGGCAGGCCGGCGGTTTCATCGGCCGGGAGCAGCAGCTGGCGCTGTTCGCGGAGAACCTGCGGCTGCCGGTCACCGACCGGCAGTTCCTGTTCAGCGTGCACGGGGCTGCCGGTATCGGGAAGTCGTTCCTGGTACGGCAGTTCCGCCGCATCGCCTTGGATCATGGCTTTGTCGCCGGCCACGTCGACGAGTCCGTCTACGACCTGCCGTCGGCGCTGGAGGCCCTGACGGTGGGTTTGGGGCCGTGCAAGGAGTTCGCCAAGCGCCTGGCGGCGTACCGGCAACACCGCCAGGACCTGGACTCCGATCCCACCGCCCCCGAAGGCCTGTCGTCTCTGTTGACCCGCTCCACCGTTCGGGCCGGCCTCGCCGCCGCCGGCGAGGTGCCGGTGGTTGGGGCGTTGGCCAAGGCCATGGACGCCAAGAGCGCCGCCGAGGACGTCGACCGGCTGCGGGTTTTCCTGTCCCGCAAGCTCCGCAGCCGTGACGACGTGCAACTCGTCATGTCCCCGGCCGATGTTCTCACTCCCGCCCTGGTCAGCGACCTGAACGCCGTCAAGAGGCCGCTGGCCCTGTTCTTCGACACCTACGAGCGGACTGCGCCCTTCCTGGACCAGTGGCTCCGGGACTTGTTCGCCGGCAAGTACGGCGACCTCCCGGCCGAGATGGTCTTCGTGGTCGCCGGCCAGAAGCCCCTGGACCTGAACCAGTGGGGCGACTTCCTCAGCGTCCGGACCGATCTCCCGCTGGAGGTCTTCACCGAGGAGGAAGCCCGGCGTTTCCTCGCTTCCCGCAACGTCACTGATGCGCGGGTGGTGGATGTAATCCTTGGCTTGTCAGGTCGGTTGCCGGTCCTGGTCGCTATGCTCGCCGAAACCCACCCCACGGAGGTGACGGAGGTCGGCGACCCCAGCGGCAGCGCAGTAGAGCGTTTCCTCAAATGGGAACCCGACCCCGACCGTCGCACCGCGGCACTTTTCGGTGCCCTGCCAAGAAAGTTCTCCTCTGAGGAGTTCGCGATAGCCGCAGGTTCGGCCGATCACCTATCCTGGCTCGTGCAACAGCCCTTCGTCACCGAGCAGGCGGATGGCTACCACTACCACGACGTGGTCCGCACCCAGATGCTCCGCGTCCTCCAACGCCGCTCCCCAGCCGAGTGGCGCTCCCGCCACTTGGCCCTGGCTAAACACCACCGTGAAATGCATGTGGAACAGGCCTACCACTACCTGTGCGCTGACCGGACCGCCGCCCTGCCCCAGGCGCTGACCGGCCTGATCGCCGCGTTTTCGGTCCGCCGATCCGAATCCCTGCTATGGGTCCAGGCGATCCTCCAGGCCGGCCGCGAGACGAACACCCCCGAGGTGGTCCGGCGTGGCACTGAGCTGGTCGAAGCCGTGGACTACGCCGCGTTGATCGGCCTGCTCGTCGATGACCACTCTTTGCCGACAATGGCCAGAGCCGTCGCCCATGCCGAACGGGGCGTTCTCCTTCGAAGCCGGCGTGAGCTCGATGCCGCGCTTGCCGACTTCGAGGCTGCGGTAGCTCTATTCCCGGACGACGTCAGCTACATCGGCGAACGTGGTGAAACGCTCCGCCGGATGGGGTGCCCCGCCGAAGCGCTTCCGGATCTTGATCGCTCGCTGGCTGCGCAACCCGACGATGCCTGGCTGCTAGGCTGCCGTGGCGCGGCCCTGCACACGCTCGAACGGCTCGAAGAAGCCCTCGCCGACCTGGACAAAGCGATCGAGCTGCGACCTACGTACACCTGGGCTCTCGGCACTCGCGCCGCGACCTTGCGCAAAATGGGCCGGCTCGTCGAGGCATTGGCGGATGCCGACCGGGCCATCGAGCAGTCGCCCGATTACTCCTACGGCTTGGTATGCCGCAGCATCATCCTCCTTCAAATGGGGGAGTCGGACCGTGCTCTTGTGGATCTGCAGCGGTCGATCGAGCTCGATGAGGACGACGAGTGGTGATTCACGCACGGGAAATCTCGGAACTAGCGTAGGACTTTGCCGTCCCGGACCAACTCCCCGTACATCTCCGGATCCATCGGCGTCGCCAGGATGAAGTCCAGCAGGTTCTTGGCCGCCTGCGCGGGAGTCTTGGCCTGGCTGAAGTCGTCGAACCACGGGCGTGACGTCAGGGTGTCCACCAATCCCGGACAGACCGAGGCGATTAGCCGATCAGCGGCCAGATCCTCGGCCTGGCGTTCCCGGGCCACCGCGCGAACGGCGGCCACCTGCGCCACCTTGGACGGGATGTTGATCCACTCGGGCCAGCCCTGATCCTGAGCTGTGCCGTCGTGGATGGCGGCTTGCCACTTCGCGACGACGGCCTCGACCTCGTCCAGCGAAGCGTGCTCGAACAGCGGGTGCAGCCGAGCGTCCAGGTGGTCGAGGGTGCCGAGGGAGCTGGCGACGATGATCAGGCGGCCGCCGGGGCGCAGGATGGGGGAGAAGGACCGGAGCACGGCATGGGTGGCGCCGTTGGACACGGCGATGGCCTCGTCGGCCTGCTCGGCCTGGCTGCGCTCCCGGGTCATGCGCATCGTGGCGTTGGAAATGAAGACGTCCACCGCGCCGAGGGAAGCGGCCAGCGAGGCGATGGCGGCGGAGTCGGTGACGTCGAGGACCCGGCCCTCGACGCGGGCGGCGCCGCGCACGGGGGAGGCGGCTTCGGAGACGCGAGCGGCGTCGCGGCCGGTGAGCAGGACGAGATCGTCGGCGGTCCAGCGGGTGGCGAGGTCCTCGACGAGGGCGCGGCCGATGCCCTGGTTGGCGCCGGTCACCACAGCGATGCGTGTCATGGCCACCACGGTAGGAGCCGACACGGCCATGAGTCCAACGAAAGTATGGCAACCATGGTATGCGTAAACGTCATGGAATTCACGCTGACCGGGCTGCGGGTGGTCCGGGAGATCGCGGAGCGCGGCACGTTCAGCGCGGCGGCGGAGTCGTTGGGCTACACGCAATCCGCGGTGTCCCGGCAGATCGCCGCGGTGGAGAAGGCCGCCGGCACAACGGTCTTCGAACGCAGGCGAGACGGCGCGGTGCCGACGCCGGCGGGCCGGGTAATCCTCCGGCACGCGGCGACGGTGCTGGACGCGGTCGACGCCGTGGAACGAGAACTCCGCGGCATGCCAACGGAAACCGGGCACGTGCGGATCGGGGTGATCCCCAGCGCCGGCGCGGTGATCCTGCCCCGCACCCTGACGATCCTGCGCCGTACGCACCCGGGCATCGCCGTCACCAGCCGGGAAGGCTCCACGCCGGCGCTGACCCGGTCCATCCGGGCCGGCACGACCGACCTCGCGGTGCTGGCCGCTGGCCCGCCCTTCCGCGCCCCGGACACCGAAAAGCCGGCGTTGCACGTCGAAACGCTGCTGGAGCGGGAGCTGTGCGTCGCCGTGCCGGCGACAGACCCGTTGGCGGACAACGACTCCGTGCATATCGACGAGCTGTCCGGGCGGCGCTGGATCGCCAGCGTCGGCACCGGCGACGAGGCCCTGCTGGGCGTGTGGCCGGGCCTGCCGGAGCGGGCGGAGATCGCCCACGTCACCCGGAACTGGCTGACCAAGTTCCAACTCGTCGCGGCCGGCTGCGGCCTGACCACGGTGCCGGCGTCGATGATCACGGCGGTGCCGGCCGGCGTTCGGGTGCTGACGGTCCGCGGCGGCCCGAGGGAGAGCCGCCGGCTGATCGCCGCCCACCTGCCGGGCCGTCAACCAGAACCGGTGGCCCGCGTGCTGACGGCGTTGCGCGCGGCCAGTCGGCAGGTCTGACGACACGCCGTCCGGCGGTGTCCGGCGGCCGTTCGGCGTCGAAGAATCGCCGGTGGAAGGCCTTCGGAGGTGGTTCGACGCCATGCGCCCGCATCGGCACGCCCGCGCGTCGCGGCGCCGACTCACCCACTTCCTGCTGCCCGTCCTCGTCGCCCTCCTGGCGGTCACCGCGGTCGTCGCCGCCAACGCCACCAACGCGGCCCGCACCTGCGGGGGCGAACTGCCGCTCCGAGTCACGGTGACGCCGGCCCTGCAACAGGTCGTGCAGCAGGCCGCCGACGGCTTCGAGCAGGACCGGTCGGCGGTCAACGGCCTGTGCGTGAAGGTGGAGGTCGTCGCCGAGCAGGCCGCCGACGTGGTGGCCGAGTTGCCGACCAAACCCATCGACCCGCCCGCGCTGTGGATCCCCGACTCCTCGCTGTGGGCGACGACCGCGGCCGAGAAGGACGCCGCGGTGCCCGGCGTGACGCCGAAGATCGCCCCGCACGCCTCGTTGGCCACCTCCCCGCTGGTCGTGGTCGGCGGCATGGACGAGGTGGCCAAGCTGGGCTGGTCCCAGTCCAGCGTGAGCTGGCAGCGGCTGGTCGACCCGGGCGTGCCGGTGGACATCGCCGACCCGCTGACCAACACCGAAGGCATCGCCACGCTCGGCCTCGCCGAGGGCATGGCCCCCACGCAGAACGGCGCCCCGCCGCCGGAGTTGATCGCCACCCTGCTGCGGCTGCGCGACGCCACGCAGCCCAACATCGACACCTGCTACCAGCTGATGGCCAAGGACCCGCAGACCGCCCCGCTGTTCACGGCCACTGAGCAGTCGGTCATCGCGCACAACGCCACCTCCTCCGTGCCCGCGGTCGCGCTCTACCCCAACGAAGGCTCCGTGCTGTTCGACTACCCGGTCGTCCGGGTGCTCACGGCCGCGGAACCGGATGGCACGAACGCCGCCGCCGCGGCGTTCGAGAGCCGGCTGAGATCCGCCGGCGCCGCGAAGTCGTTGAGCGACGCCGGATTCCGTGAACCCGGCGGCCGCGCCGCCTGGCCGATGCGGCAAGGCGTCCGGATGGACACCACGAACCGGCTGCCCGCCCCGACCACCGAGCAGGTCACGACCGTGCTGCGGGCCTGGGACGTGATCCACCTGGACGGCCGCACGCTGGCCGTGGTCGACACCTCCGGCTCGATGGCCGACCCGATGCCCGACGGCCAGACCCGCATCGAGGTCGCCCGCGACGGGGCCCTCGCCGGTATGTCGCTGATGCCCGACACCACCGCGGTCGGCCTGTGGACGTTCTCCGACCAGTGGAACGAACTCGTGCCGCTCGGCCCGCTGGGCAGCCAGACCAACGGCGCGCCGCAGCGACAGTTGCTGCAGCAGGCCGCCACATCGCTGCCGAGCTTGGTCAAGGGCAGCACCGCCCTGTACGACGCCGCGTTGCAGGCCTACCGCGTGCTTCGCAACGGCTACGACTCCTCCAAGGTCAACTCCGAGGTGCTGATCACCGACGGCAAGAACGAGACCCCCGGCGGCCTGGACCTGACCGGCCTGCTCACCGAGCTGCGGGCGTCGGTCGACCCCACCCGCCCGATCCAGATCATCGGCATCGGTCTCGGGCCCGACGCCGACATGGGCGTGCTGCAACAGCTGGCCGCCGCCACCGGCGGCAAGGCGTACCAGGCGCTCAACGGGGCCGACTTCCGAAGCGTCCTGTTCGACGCCCTGAGCCGCCGGCCGTGCGTCACGTCCAACTGCTGATCGATCCCATTGTCGGGCGGCATTTCGGGCAAACGGATTCGCGTTGAACCGAAGTCGAACCGCGTCCGTGTGCTGAAGTGGCACCACCGCCACCGCACGGAAGGACCTCGGCTTGTCGATCCTCACGCGCCTTCGCCGGCAGAATGACCAGGACCCCGGCGATCGCACCCCACCGTCGACCACTCGCCGCGTCCTCGCCGTCACGGCGACCGTGCTCGCGTTCCTGCTGGTCCTGTTCGCGCTGGTGGCGCCGGACGACCTGAGCAAGCTGACGCCGCTGGCGTTCGTGCGCATCCCGGTCGAGGGCCTGGTCGGCGTGGTCCTGCTGCTGCTCCTGCCGAACCGCTGGCGCAAGCCGGTGGCGCTGACCGCCGGCGCCGTGCTCGGCGTGCTGACCATTCTCAAGTTCGCCGACATGGGCTTCTACGCCTCGCTGAACCGGCCGTTCGACCCGATCTACGACTGGAGCTTCCTCGGCCCCGGCCTGGAGTTCATCCAGGGCGAGGTCGGCGACGTCCTGGGCTGGGTGGCCGCCGGGCTGGTGGTCATCGTCGCGATCGGACTGATCGTGTTGACCGCGCTGTCCGTGACCCGGCTCAGCGGCATGGTCGCCAACCACCGCACCGGCACGGTCCGCGGCGTCGCGCTGTTCGCCGTGGTCTGGCTCGTGCTGGCCCCGACCGGCGCGCAGCTCACCCCCGGCCAGCCGCTGGCCGCCAGCAACGCGGCCGCGCTGGCTGTCAACGATCTGCGCCAGGTCAGCGCCGACCTCAAGGACCAACAGGACTTCGCCCGCCAGGTCGGCACCGACGCCTACGCCGGCATGCCGCACGACAAGCTGCTCAGCGGCTTGCAGGGCAAGAACGTGCTGCTGGTGTTCGTCGAAAGCTACGGCCAGACCGCCGTGCAGGGCACCAGCTTCTCGCCCGGCATCGACGCCGTGCTCGACGCCGGCACGCAAACGTTGCAGCAGGCCGGTTTCGCGGCCAAGTCCGGATTCCTGACCTCCACCACGTTCGGCGGCGGCAGCTGGCTGGCCCACTCCACGCTGGAGTCCGGTGTGGACGTCAACAGCCAGTACCGCTACACCAACCTGGTCAACGGCAACCGTTTCACGCTGGCCCGGGCGTTCAAGGACGCCGGCTGGCGGACCTTCGCCGACGACCCGGCCAACACCCGCGACTGGGTGCCGGAGACCTCGTTCTACGGCTACGACAGCGTCTACGACTCGCGCAACGTCGGGTACAAGGGCCCGGTGTTCTCCTACGCCACCATGCCCGACCAGTACACGATGAACTTCATCCGCCAGCACGAGCTGACCAAGCCCGGGCCGTCCTTCGGCGAGATCGACCTGGTCTCCAGCCACGTGCCGTGGACGCCGTCCCCGCAGCTGGTGGACTGGGACTCCATGGGCGACGGCTCGATGTTCGCGCCGCAGGCCGCCGCGGTCGGCAAGCAGGTCAAGGACATCTGGCCCGACCAGGCCAAGGTGCAGCAGGCCTACGGCGAGACCATCCAGTACTCGCTGAACACGCTGATCCAGTTCCTGCAGAAGTACGGGGACCAGAACACGGTGATGGTGTTCCTCGGCGACCACCAGCCCGGGACCCTGGTCAGCGGCACCAACGCGAACCACGACGTGCCGATCAGCATCGTGGCCAAGGATCCGTCGGTGCTGTCCCGGGTCGCCGGCTGGGGCTGGACCGACGGTCTCAAGCCCAGCCCGCACGCCCCGGTGTGGCCGATGAGCTCGTTCCGCGACAAGTTCATGGCCGCATTCGGCGACCAGGTGACCAAATAGTCGGCGCCACCGGGTAGGTCAGCGGCGCCACTGGCCGGCCAGGCTGCCGCCGCCGTCCACCCGGATGACCTGGCCGGTGGTGTAGCCGCCGTCGTCGGACAGCAGCAGGGAGATCGCCGCCGCGATCTGCTCCGGTCGGCCGATGCGGCCGACCGGGATGCTGGCGAAGAACCGGGTCTCCTGCGGCGAGCCGACGGGGGTGTTCTGCCGGAACAGCTCCGTCTCGGTCGGGCCCGGCGCCACCGAGTTGACGGTGATGCCGGTGCCGGCCAGCTCGCCGGCCCACACCTTGGTGAGAGCGTCCATCGCGGCCTTGGCGGCGGCGTAGGAGCTGCGGTTGGGCGTGCCCAGCGTGACCAGGCTGGTGATGTTGACGATGCGGCCCCAGCCGGCGGCCTTCATCGCCGGGAGCATCGCCTGCGTCACCTGGACGGCGACGCGCACGTTGCCGTCCAGGGTCCAGGCCAGGTCGTCGAGGTCGATCTCGCCGAGCGGGGCCATCCGCGCGAAGCCGACGTTGTTGACCACGCCGTCCACATCGCCGATCTTGCCGAGCACGTCGGCGGTCGCGGCCCGGTCCAGCACGTCGACCTCGTGGAACTCGCCGGGGAAGTCGTCCGGCGCGGTGCGGGCCAGGCCGATCGGGAGGTGGCCGGCGTCCGCGACGCGCTGGGCGAGCGCCCGGCCGATGCCCTTGCTGGCTCCGGTGATCAGAAATCGCCTCGTCATGGCCATAACGCTACTGTTCTGACTGACGGCCGTACAATTACTTGACTGTTATGCGGCCATAACCCTTCGGGTATGGAGGCGGCGATGACCTTGGCCCAGCTCCGGGCGTTGCTCGCGGTCGTGGAGCACGGCGGTTTCACCGCCGCCGCCGACCGCGTCGGCATGTCGCAGCCGGCGGTCAGCCGCTCGGTGTCGGCGCTGGAATCCGAGCTCGGCGCCCCACTGCTGACTCGCGGCCGCGACGGCGTGAGCCCGACCGTCGCCGGCGAGGTCGTCGTGCGGCACGCCCGGGAGGTGTTGCGGCACTTCGACTTGATGCGCACCGAGGTCGCCGCGCTGGCCGGCGAGGTCACCGGCACGCTGCGGCTGGCCAGCCTGCCCAGCGCCACCGGCACCCTGATCGCCTCGCAGCTGCGCCTGTTCCGCAAGCGCCATCCCCGGGTCGCCGTGCGGCTGCTGGAAGGCAGCGACCACGAGGTGCGGGACTGGCTCGACCAGGGCGTCGTCGACGCCGGCGTGGTCACCCTGCCCGCGCCCGGGCTGCGGACCGCGCCGCTGGACACCCACGAGATGGTCGCCCTCGTCCCGTCCGACCACCGCCTCGCCCTGGTGGAATCCGTGTCCTACGAAGACCTTGCGGCGGAGCCGTTCATCCGGTCCACCGGCGGCTGCGCCCGCGTGTTCAACGAGGTCGCCTCCACCGTCGGGGTCCGGCTCGACATCGCTTTCGAGGCCCGGGAACCGTCCGCCGTGGTGGAGATGGTCGGCGCCGGGCTCGGCGTCAGCATCCTGCCGACCGTCGGCCTGCCCGTGGACCTCCGCGACGTCGTCACCCGCCCCCTGACGCCGCGCACCGTCCGCGAGCTCGCCGTCGCCATCAGCGCCAGCGCCTCGCCCGCCGCTCGCGCCCTTTTGGAGCAGATCGCCGGCGGGTGAATCCCAGTACGGTGATCGAATGCGCGCCTTTCGGCTCACCGAGTGGGGCAAGCCGCCGCAGGTCGTCGACGTGCCCGTGCCGCGGCCCGAGCCCGGGCAGGCGCTCGTCCGGGTCGCCGGCTGCGGGCTGTGCCACAGCGACGTCTCCCTACCCCAGCTGCCGGCCGCCGTGGGGGAGCGGCTCGGGTGGCGGCTGCCTTTCACCCTCGGGCACGAGGTCGCCGGCTGGGTCGTCGGCGACGATGTTCCCGGCTTCTCCGACGGCGATGCCGTCGCCCTCGTCTCGCCCACCTCGTGCGGCCAGTGCTGGCACTGCCAGCGGGGCCTGGATTCCTCCTGCCCCAACGGCCGGGCCGGCCGCGGCTACGGCCGTGACGGCGGGCTCGCCGAGTACGTGCTCGTCTCCAGTCCCCGGTTCCTCATTCCCCTGGGCTCGCTCGACCCCGTCACCGCCGGGCCCCTCACCGACGCCGGCGCCACCTCCTACCACGCCGTCCGCCGCATCCTGCCCCGCCTGCACCCCGGCGGCCCCGTCGCCGTCATCGGCGTCGGCGGCCTCGGCTCCTTCGCCGTCCAGTTCCTGCGGCTTCTCACGGCGTGCCGCATCCTCGCCGTCGACACCAACCCTCTGCGCTTGGAGGCCGCCACCTCGCTCGGCGCCGACTCCACGGCTACCTCCCTGAGCCGTCGCCTCGGCGCCGACGCCGTCCTCGACTTCGTCGGCACCGACGACACCATCACCGCCGGCCTCCGCTCCCTACGCCCCGGTGGCTCCTACGGCCTCATCGGCGCGGCCGGCGGCCGCCTGAACGCCCCCTGGCTCGGCTCCCTCCCCGCCGACGGCGAGGTCTTCACCTTCCAGGGCTCCTCCATCACCGACCTCCAGGACGTCATCTCCCTGGCCACCACCGGCGCCCTCCGCAACACCGTCCAGCGTTTCCCCTTCTCCGACGTCGAACTCGCCTACTCCCGCCTCGCCGCCGGCACCCTCGACAGCCCCCGCGCCCTGATCGAGTTCTGACCTCAGGCCACCTGGATCTGCCGCACCACCGTCGTCTCGTCGATATCGGAGGTGCGGACCGTGATGGCCAGCCGCCACCGGCCGGCGAACGGCAGCTCCGTGCTGCCCGCGCGGTAGCCGCCCATGGCCATGCCGGTGCGCCGGATCGGCACCGTCATCGGGCCGATTCCCCGGTCCGGCATCGACAGCTCCACGTCCAGCTCGGCGACGTCGACGCGCATGCCGGCGCTGTCGGTGACCGTGACGGAGATGATGTTCGGGCCGACCGTGGCCGGCAGCACGCCGACTCGCAGCGAGCCTTTCCCATGGGGACCGCCCGTGTCGAACGCCAGCGTGCCGTCGGCCGGCGTGGCCGGGTTCGCGGGATTGGTGTTGACCAGGGCGGCGGTCAGGGCGAGCACGACCACCGCGCCGACGGCCTCGGCGAACACCGAGCGACGGACCGCTCTCGGCCGGGACCGCAGCCAGCGGCGGGAGAACCAGGCCGCGCACAGGATCGCCAGCACCACACCGACCTTGACGGCCAACAGCCGGGCGTAGGCGGTGTCGAGCGAGGCGAGCTGCCGCCAGCTCTGGAAAATGCCCGTGGCGATCAGCACGCCGACGCTGATCAGGGCCACCCGGCTGAACCGGGCGATCGCCTCCGGCGGTGGCTTCGCCAGCAGGATCACGGCCAGACCGCCGACCCACAGCGCCATGGCGTCCAGGTGCAGCACGTCGGCCGGCAGCGTGGCCGCGCCGGCGGCGTGCCCGGAGATCGACCACGTGAGCGCCAGGCCGTTGAGCAGCACCGCGGCGATCGTGCGCCGGCCGAAGGGAAACGCGTCGGCGATCACCGGCGCGGTCAGCGCCAGCAGGGACAGCCGCAGCGCCAGGCCCGTGCCGAGCGGGATGCCCAGGGTGACGGCCAGCAGACCGCCGTCGAACACGTGGTCCAGGCCGAGTCCGGCGCCGTACGGGCCTTGCAGCAGCGCGTCCGCGACCGTGGCGACAGCCAGCGCCGTCCAGCTGCCCCAGATCAGGCGGCGGTCGATGGAACCCTTGGGCCAGCAGAGGAAAAGGAATCCGAGTGAACCGGCCAGCCCGGCGAACGCCAGGTAGCCGAGCACCCGGAAGATCCAGTACAGCACCGAGACCGTCGGGCCGGCGTTGGCCGCCGCCGTCGCGGCCGCGACCGTCGGACGGCCGACGGAGAACGTGAACGCCCCTGACACGGGATGCGAGTCCGCCGACACCGCGTGCCAGGAAACCGTGTACGTGCCCTGTGCCTGCGCCCTGATCGCGACACCGACGGTGTCCGCCCGGCCGTCGACGTGCCCCGCGTGCCCATCGTCCACAGTGGACCCGTCTGGAGCGAGGACCTGGATGCCTTGCGCGACAACCTGGACCGGCTCGCCGAAGCTCAACGTCACGCTGGCCGGCGGCGTTGCCAGCGTGGCCGACGGAGCCGGCTCGGTGCCGAGCAGCGCCGCGTGCGCGGCGGCCTGGCCGGCGCCCGCGAGCATCGCCGCGAGGACGCCGGCCAGGATCACCAGCACGATTCTCATCGGGCCGGGCGGTTCCGTAGCCAGGCCGGGGCCGCCACAGCCCCGGCGGCGAGCCCGACAACGGTGCCGGTGACGCCGAACAGGTCGGTGATCGCGCGTCGCATGGCTACTTGACCGGGATGTACGGCCGCATCATCTCGTTGTCCTCGTGGTCGAGGATGTGGCAGTGCCACACGTAGCCCGGGCCGGCGGTCGGGTCGAAGGCGAACCGGTTCACGCCCGGCTGCGCGTCGCCCACCGCGGTCTCGGTCGGCGCCCACCGCGCCAGCACCCGGTTCACCATGCCCGGATTGATCTTGAAGGTGTCCTTCCAGCCGGCCTCCGCCGGATCCGGCGGCAGCACCGGTCCGGTCAGGAAGGGGCCGATCGCCAGGTTGCCGCCGAGCGCGCCGTCCGCGTTGGGCGTCAGGTAGTCACGGGGCGGGCCGTAGCCGGGAATGATCTGGCCCGCCGGGTAGGTGGTGCGGCCGAAGGAGCCGTCGCACTGCTGGCCGGCGAAGGTGCCGCCGGGGAACGCCGCCGCCCAGGCCGCGCGGTAGCCGTCCACGTCGACGGCCTGCCGGTTGAGCACCTGGAACTGGATCAGGTGGATGTGGATCGGGTGGGCGTCGTCGGTGATGTCCAGCAGCTCCCACTGTTCCGTCGCGCCCACGCGGGGCAGCTCCGTCATGAACGCCGTGCGGGTGGCGCGCGAGCCCGGGATCGGCGTTGTCGTGCCGTCCCGCAGGCCGTTCCACTTGCTGTTGTTCAGGAACGCCTCCAGCGGGCCGTCGCTGACGTCCGACACCGCGCAGTCGACCGTCTCCTGTTCGAAGACGACGAGCTGCCGCTTCACCGTCGGCCGCACACCCGCCGCGACCGCGCCCGTCGCCGGGTTCGCCAGCCGCACGATCGCCGGCGGCTGGCCGCCCCCGCCGCGCAGCGCCGCCCCCGACGCCGGGTTGTAGCTGGTGTCCGGGCCGGACAGTCGCTGCGTCACGTCGAACCGCATCAGCTGGCCGTCCAGGTTCGGGTCCGGCGGGCCGCCGCTCGGGTACGGGAACAGGCCGTCGTTGGTCAGGATCAGCGACCGGCCGCGCAGCCCGCTGAAGTCGATGATCACGTCCGCCCGCTCCGACGGCGCCAGGAACAGCTTCGGCGCGTCGGCCCTGGCCGGGTCGTTGAGCTTCACCGGGCGGTCCAGCAGGCCGCCGTCGGTGCCGATCTGCCAGCACACCACCGCCGAGGGCGGTGTCGTCGAGGACGCGTTCGCCGGGTCCGTCAGGTTCATCCGCAGGAAACGGGCGTTGCACGCGTTGAGGAACCGGAAGCGGTAGCGGCGGGGCTCCACCGCCAGCGTCGGCCAGGTCCGGCCGTTGACCACCATCGCGTCCCCGAAGAACTCCGGGATCCAGAACGGGTGCGCCAGCGGGTTCGACGGCGGGCCGTTCAGGTCCGCGTCCGGGCTGCTGCCGTCCGGGAAGCGCAGCTGGCCGTTGGTGTCGAACAGCCGGTCCTGGAGCATCAGCTCCACCTCGTACGCGCCCGCCGGCAGCCGCAGCGGATTGTCCGGCCGGCCCGTGTCGAACTTGTCCCGGACCAGGTAGAACGCCGACAGGCCGCTCAGCACGTTGATCCTGGTGATGCCCAGCGCGTGGTCGTGGAACCACAGCGCCGTCGCCGGCTGCGTGTTCGGGTAGCAGTACACCGCCGCGTTCGCCGCCGCCGCGCTCGCCGTGCCGTAGTCCGGGCCGTGCCGGCCGTCCGGCGTGAACCACGCCTCCGGCACGCCGTCGAAGGTCGACGGGACCTCCGCCCCGTGCAGGTGCACCACCGCCGGCATCGGGCCCGTGTACGGCTGGGACGCCTTCACCACGCCCAACGGGTCCGCCCAGTGGATCGTCTGGTCGATCGTCAGCAGCGGCTGCACCCGGGAGCTTCTCGGGAGGCTGTTGACGTACGTGATCGTCGTCGGCGTGTTCCTCGTCGCCTCCACCGTCGCCCCCGGCCACGAGGCCGGCTGGCCGTCCACCTGGTAGGCCCACACCCACGTGCCGTTCGCGTGGTCCGGCGGGTACATCGAACTCGGCAGCACCAGTTGCGGCGCCTCCACGAACCTCGTCGTGAACGTCGACCCCGACACCCTGCTGCCCGCGAACGTCCGCAGCGGCGTCACGTACTTCGGGATCCTCGCGCTCGGCAACGGCGTCTGCGTCTGCGACACCGCCCCTGGCGCCGCCGGGCTGCCCACTGCCGCCAGTCCCCGCGCCGCCGGAAACGCCACCGCCCCCGCCGCCGCACCAGCGATGAGCAGTTGCCTTCTGCTGATCCGTGCCATGAATGGCCTCCGGGCTCTCGCTTTCCCCGGCCGGCACACTATCCACGGCCGGGTTGACCCAGATATGGCTGGAAATCCCCAGGAATGGGGAGAACACCTAGGAATGCCGGGCAATGCGGCGAACGCCGGGCGCTGCGGCCCGCACACCCCACCCTGTCGGACCAGTGACTCTCGCTGCGGCCTCGCCTACCGTCGGACGTGATGGTCGACCTGGAGATACACCCCGTGCGCCCCGACGAAGCGCCGGCACTTGTCGCGGCAGGCGGCCGGGCCGGATACATCGCCGACCGCCTGGCCCGGCAGGCGGCCGACTGCGGCGTGCTGCTCGCGGCTTGGCCCCACGGCCGCCCTGTCGGCAGCGTCTACCTGTGGCTGGAGGACGCCGAGGAGCCGGAGCTCCGCGAACACCTCCCCAGCGTCCCGCTGATCACCCACCTTGAGGTGTTCGAGACCGACCGCAACCAGGGCTTCGGCAGGGAGCTTGTCCAGGCCGGAGAGCAGGAGCTCCGCCGCCGACAGTTCGCGACCGCGGCATTGGCCGTCGAATACTCGAACAAGCGAGCCGTGCGCTTCTACGAACGCCTCGGCTACCAGGACTGGGGACGCGAGTTCGTGGACTGCGTCCGCCGCGACTGGCACGAGGACGGCACCTCCACCGACACTCCGGAGAAGTGCTTCGTGTTGACGAAGTCGTTCGTGAAAGATCCGCGAGACTAAAGGGTAACCTCTAAGGAAACGCAAGTACTACCAGTACAAATTCAGTACGTGGCGGTTGGCGGGATCCCCTTTGGTGGTCTTGTCGTGCTGGTCTGGACCGTGCTGGACATTTTCCTCGGCGAGTTCCCATCACTGCCGAGCTCGGCGCTCGCCACGCTACTTAGTCCTAATCGCCGCTGAAGATGGCCGTCTCGCCGCGCCACCGGCTCGGTTCCTCCAACATGTCGAGGACTTCATCGTCCAAGTTTCACTCTACCGACCTGTGTAAGATCGTCATTCATCGATCTTTGATCGGCGTGCTCCGCGACGATGTGCGACGCTTCTAACTCGACGAGATTGAACTCGCCTATTCCCGCCCTGGCCGCTGGTGTTCTCCACGTTTCCCTAGAGGCCATTGAATGCTACGTTCGCTACGCTTGCTTTGGAGGCGGGGGTGGCTTGGGAACAAGTAACAGCCCTGATCGGTGCCTAAGGTCAAAGGTCGCTCACCACGCCGGCTTCACCAACAAGCACCTGGGTTTTGCGATCACCGGACTGCTTGGCAGTGCCTACCGTCTCGGCCAAATGACAGACGACCTGCGCGGCTGTGGATGGCCTGCTTCCTACGGCGGCTACCTTGCGGCAAACCGCTACCGGGCACACGCCGACGGCCTCCGTGTCGTGATCCTCCACACGACGATCTACAATAGGCTGCCGGTCGCGCTCACCGCTGCTGAACAAACCGCAACGTCAGCCGTGCTGAGAGCTGCGGTGATCAACAGCACCTGCCGGGGGCGATGCCTACGTCGCGCACACCTGCTTGCGTGGCCCACCTGGAAACTCTACGGATATGTGAAGGATCTACGAGTGCAGTTGATCTAGTCGCATCCGGTGCGTCATGGACGACCCGAACGGGCGCTTGTAATTGGTCGTCAAGTAAGGCATTTTAAAGTTGCCCATATTGCCGGCGATCTTAAGAAGGAGGTTGGCGGGGGTGTGCTGTCTAAGCGCTACTGATGGGAGGCGAGGCTCTCGTGGCCGAGCGGCATTACCGTCATAAGTTGAAGTTCGGTGTGAGTAGGAATTCGTTGGTTTTAGGCGAGTCCTTCGGTGCTCGCAAAGTGCGACGCCTGTCTAAAGTATCGTTCCCGTTCTTTGATGCAGTTATTGTCCCGTCTGCGCGAGGCGCTGACAGCGTATTGCGAGCTGCTGTTAGTGCCCGCAACGCCGGTGCATATCTCGTGGTGCTTCCTAGCCGGCGCACGACAGTGAGCTCCACGATTGACATGCTTGCAGATCATGGTTGGCCCGAAGGATCTTACCTCGTTGCAAGTTTGGATACGGAAGCGCTGTTCCGTTTGTCGCTCAATAGTATGGGAGAGCAATTCGCTGCGGCCGGTTTTTCTGATGTGGCCTTGAAGCGGAATGTTGGCTTGATGCTGGCGCGAACAATGGGTTGGAAATCGATTCTTTTTATCGATGACGACGTACAGGCTATGAATTGGAGTCAGCTGCGCAAAACGGCGGGGCTCCTGCGTGGCATCGACAGGGGTGGGTGTTCGCGAAGGGCGGTGGGGTGGGCGTTTAGTGATTTTCCGGATTTCTCTGTTGTCGGGCATGCGTTGAGGTTCGGCCGTGACGTCGAAGCTGCCCTGGCTGGTGGTGGGGCTCTCGCGGTGGACTGTGATTCTGTGTTGCCCTTCTTTCCGTCAGTTTACAACGAGGACCATCTATTTCTTCTTGCCCTGTTGTTAACGGATCCATATTCGGTGGGCCTTGCCGGCTCGCTAAATCAAGATGAGTACGATCCGTTTGGTGACACAAGAAGGGGGGTCTATCAGGAATTTGGCGATGTCCTTTCTTATGGTCTCTATCAGCTCTTTTTTGAAGAAATTTCCATGGATGTTGCGGGCCTTCCTGACTATTGGGCCGCGGTGCTGGCGTATCGCCGTGTTTTGATGGGGCATTCCACTGCTCGATTGCTTCAGCTTGGAGTTGAAAATGGTGTCGAATGTTTACGAATGGCCGAGGAGCAGCATTGTGATGACTGGCCAAATTTGCTTGCGGGATATTTCTTGTCATGGATCGACGATTTGCGTTCCTGGGCCGGGATGCTAGACGCGCTGCCGCAGGTTGGCAATGTTCGGCAGGCTGCCGAAATGCTTGGACTGTCTCTTTCTGGCAAAGTGTGCGAACTTTGACATAAGATTGGTTATCGGCGGTTTCTCGTCAGTGTCGACTGACTGCGTCTAAGAAGATTTACCATCTTGATCAAGGTTGACATGAGGTGGCGGAACGGGTGTGACGAGTGGAAGGCTGGTGTGATAGCTGATGTATATGAAATATCTTCTGTGGCGCACGATTTGCGGGCGGATTACGTCGAAATTGAATGGTCAGCTCTGTGTAACGAAGGTTGGCTGATATTGGAAGAGTTTTGGTTCGGCGGACTTCACTTTGGCTCCGAGCTTTGCTGAAGTAAAGTGCGGCTTAGGTAGTTGCGATATGTGTGACGCTGCGTGGCTTGAGGGTTAGTGCAATTTGATGGTGTAGTCCCCGCATCGAGATCGATACGCTTCAGGGTGTCAGCATGGGAGGGATTCGCGATGTCGAACGGTCAAGGCGCGGATCGAAACGATGTAGGTACTGCAAATGAGGTGTCCGGGTCGATGGGTGCTGTAGTGCAGGCTGGCTCCATCGCCGGTGGGGTTCATCTGCACTCGGCGTCGCCGTCGCCGATCCCACCGCCGCATGAGCTGCCGCCGGACGTGCACGCGTTCACTGACCGGGTGGATCAGCTAGCGGAGATGGACCTGCTGCTGGCGTCGATCGAGGGATCCCCGGCGACGGCGGCTGTCGTCATCTCGGCTGTCTCGGGCACGGCGGGTGTGGGAAAGACGGCGTTCGCGACCCATTGGGCGCACCGGGTGAGCGGCCGCTTCCCCGATGGTCAGCTGTACGTTAACCTGCGTGGCTTCGATCCGGCAGGTAGAGCCGTCACCGCGCAGGAAGCGTTGGCGAATATGTTGCGTTCGTTGAACGTGCCGGTCGTTGACATTCCACACGAGTTGGACGATCGCGCGGCGCGGTTCCGAAGCGTGACGGCGGGTAGGCGTATGTTGATCGTGCTGGACAACGCGCGGTCCGCAGATCAAGTGAGACCATTGCTACCTGGTACGTCTTCATGTCTGGTACTTGTCACGAGTCGGGACACTTTGCCTGGTCTGGTGTCGCGCGACGGCGCCAGGCGGATGAACCTCGATTTACTGCCGGAAGCGCAGGCTGTCGGCCTACTTCGGGGGCTGATCGGCGAGCGTGTCGACAACGATTTGCAAGCAACCCGGGAGCTGGTACAGCATTGCGCCCGGCTGCCGCTAGCGCTGCGGGTGGCTGCGGACCTCGTCCTGTCTAATGAAGGGGTGCCCCTGTCGGAACTGGTTGCTGAGCTTGCCGATGAAGAGAACCGTCTCGATCTCCTGGACGCCGGTATGGATCCGTACACAGCAGTCCGTGCGGTATTCTCCTGGTCGTATCGGAGTCTCACTGAGGAGGAGGGGCGGGCGCTTCGCCTTCTCGGCCTGCACCCCGGGCGCGATTTCGACTCTGTCGGGGCCGCAGCGCTAATTGGAACGGTGCCTACGCGGGCAACTAAATTGCTCGACTCCCTCGTTCGTTCCCACTTGGTCGAGCGCACCGCTAACAAGCGCTATCAGATGCACGATCTGCTCAGGGTGTACGCCGCAGACCTGGCTTCGCAAGAGGAATCTGAGGAATCCAAGGAAGCGGCTTTGGGGCGACTGCTTGATTCGTTTTTGCAGAGGGTGGCGATGGCAATGGATGTGGCTTTCCCGCAAGAAAGGCAACGTCGACCAAATGTCCAAACGGCCTCGCAGATACTGTCTTTCGATACGGAAGCGCAGGCGCTGTCATGGCTTGAAGCGGACCGGGCAACGGTGCTGGCGTTGGCGGCTCGGGTGGCAGACAGCACGTGGGCGGTCTATATAACGAAGTTCTCGGGTATAATTTCTCGGTTCTTGGATGTTCATGGTCACTTTGACGATGCTGTCACGCTGCACTCCTATGCGGTGTCGGCCGCCCGGCGGCAACGAGACGCCGTGGAAGAAGGACGTGCCCTGCACAATATCGGGACCATCTATCAACGCCTAGGCCGCTACCAAGACGCAGTGGAACAACTTGAAGCTGCGTTGGCTGCTCTGCACGGTGCTGGTAAGCGCGGTTTGGAGGCTGTTGCCGGTAGCGACTTGGGTCTAGTGCTGTTGCTGCTCGGTCGGTACGACGACGCGATGCGACGACTCGACCAAGCACTTGTACTGTTTCAGCGGCTAGGCGACCCCACCGGTCAAGGGCAAGTTCTGAATAACATGGGGCTAGCGCTGGTTCGGCAGGGAAGTCTCGGCGAGTCGCTCGACTTCATGCAGCAGTCGCTTGTGTTGTTCCGCGTGACCAACGATCGCCCACGTCAAGGGTATGCGCTGAATGATATCGGCGTGGTTTTCCGTCGATTGGGTCGCCGTGTGGAGGCACTTGAACAGCATGGCGAGGCTCTTCTCGTTGCGCGCGAGGCTGGCGACCGGGCGCTCGAGGCAGCGGCATTAAATGGCATGGGTGTTGTTAATCTATTGGAGGGTGGCTTGAAATCGGCCTTGACTTATCATCAGAAGGCGCTCGACATCGCCGTTGCCATTGGGGATCGATATGAGCAGGCTCAAGCTTTGGAAGGCCTTGGTGACGTGTACTATCGACAGACGCGGACAATCGTGGCGCGTGAACACTGGGGGCGGGCCTTGCTTGTTTACATCGAGCTGGGGGCGCCAGAAGTTGATGGCCTACGTCAACGCCTAGCGTGCTTGGAAGCGTAATCTTGTGTTGAATGGGGGTGTTTGGTAAGGAAGGTGGCGACGGTCGTGGTGTGGATGACCGTAATAGCTCAACCGTTTGTATTCGACCATTGGTAGAGGCGCATTTCGGGTCTCGTCCAGTCTGGCGTCAGCGTGTGGCCATGTATGATCCTCACCTTTGTGAGCAGGCTGAAGCCTTCGCGTTCGTAGAGATTTGCGCGGACGTATTCGTCGTTGCGACTCCGAAATCGGGCATCTGTCAGTGCGCGGATCATCCCGTAGGTTCCGCGGCCGAACGTGCCGTTGCAGATTGTGAGAGTGCGTTCGTTGTTATACGGGTTGGGGCCGCGGTAGAAGTGTGCGACGTCCTCGATGAGCACGTTGCCGCGGAGCACCGGCCGGAACGACTGGCCACTGGAGCCGTCCACGACCTCGAAGCCGCCGGGATCGTCGGTGTCCACCCTAGTTATCTGCCGCACAGGAGGCTTTACGTGCCGCAGCACGTCCTGGGTCAATGTGTTCCAGTCGACGCCTCCGAGCAGCACCAAATGCTTCGTGTAATCGTCCTCGACGAGATTGTCCGAGGTCGTGAAGGTCACCAGGCTCTGCGGGTTGGTCATGCGCAGGTGGCCGAACAGTTCGATGAGCGCGTCCGGGTCGGCGTAGGTGTACAGCTCGATGTAGTCGGCGTCGCTCGGATCGGTGAACGATCCAAGCCGGCTCGCGTACTTGTCAGGCAGCGGTGCGCAGACGATGAGGATGTCCTGGTCTACGGGGAAGTGCCACATGCTGTCCGAGGCGCCTGTTGGACGCGTTGCCGTGCCCGGCTGGCCCAAGGCCGCCGACCGCAGCTCGGTCAGCTCGGCCCGCAGTTCCTCGTACCGCGTGCGTTCGATGTCGGTGAGCTGGTCGATCTGCAGGAGCTGGGGCTCGTCCTCCTCAATCGACCGTGGGGTCGCGAAGAACCGGGCGTACGCCTCGAGTCGAACCACCGGTGGCGTCTTGGGGGTGGTGTTGCTCTCCCACGAGGAGATCAGCGGCACGCTGGTGGATCGCTCGGCGCTGAACGCCTGGGCCACCTGGGCCTGTGTGACGACCTGTTCCGGCCATGTCTCTTCCCGCAACGCCCTCAGGCGTGCAGGTAGAGCGCCATCTGGGACAACGGTCGACTGCACAGCGGTAACCCTTCAGTTAACTTCACTCTACCCGCTGAAGCTCGCAACATACACCACCGGCAAGGTGGCTTGAACTGGGGGAAGGGCTAGCGTGTCGTCCCTGGTCGGCCAGTACGGTGGCCAGTTTTTGCCCCCCTTGCCGATCTGGGTACATGGCTCTACCCTGAACTTCACTCAACTTAGTAAAATTCAGTTCCAGTGGGTGAAGTTCAGGAGGTGGTGTGATGACCCACCAGGCCAGGCAGCCACCGGCGGCCCGCCGCCCAGCCTCTTCCGGTTCACGGCCGGCCACGCTGGCTTGGGCGTCTCCACACCGTCCCTGACTCCGCACAACCCGCAGTCGCCGGGGGTTCCCATGAACAGTTCGGATCTCTCCATCGTGTACGCCGTCGCGCTCGTGCTCGGCATCGTGCTCTTCGTCGCCGTCATCCGAGTGCTGATCCGCATCTTGTCGTCCGTGCAGAGCCTGCTCGGCACGGGCGGCAAGGTATTCGCCGGCATGCTGCTGGCCTCGACGGTCTGCGGCGTGCTGCTCACCGCCGTCATGCTGGCGATGGCGCGGGTCTGACCCCTCGACTACGACGCGACCGCGTTGTTGTCGGCGGGGAGGCCGGTGGGCGCGGTGGCGGCGGAGGCGGCGACGGAGGTCGGGGTGACCAGGGAGCTGCCGGAAGGGCCGGCCTGGACGGCCATGTGGGTGCCGCTCTTGCCGAGCATGGTCTGCCACGAGTCGAACCAGTCGGTCCAGCCGTCGCCGGGAGTGCCGGCCAGCGGGCTGCCGGTGACGGTCACTGGGTCGCCCATCAGCTCCTCCTGGTAGTAGGCCTGGGCGGCCTCGGGCGACATGTTGACGCAGCCGTGGCTGACGTCCTCGGAGCCCTGCTGCCCGACCGACCAGTAGGCGTCGTGCAGGTAGTCGCCGCTCCAGGTGAACCGCACGGACCACGGGACCTTGAGGTCGTAGTAGCCGGGGCCGCCGACGGGGATGTCGGACGGCTTCATCTCGACGGGGTTGCCCTTGTCGATGGTCAGGTAGGTGCCGTTGGGGGTGTCGTGCCCGGGCTTGCCGGTGCTGATCGCCCAGTCGTACTGGAGCGCCCCGTTCTTGTACACCTGCATGCGGTGCGTCTGCGTGCCGGCGACGACGATGAGGGAGTCGCCGATGCTGAACGTCTGCGTGAGCTCGGCGGCCCCGTACACGCCGGGGGAGACCTGCACCCCGTTGAGGTGGCCGTCGAAGGAGATCTTGGTGTTGGCCGGCCAGTACTCCCGCGGCCGGAAGTCCACGTGGGTGTCGTCGGCCCACGACCACGCCCCGACGACGGGGTTGGAGCTGGTGACCTGCAGCGCCTGCTCGACGGCGGCCTTGTTCTGCACCGGCTTGTCGAAGGTCAGCATGATCGGCATGCCGACGCCGTAGGTCTCGTTCTCACCCTCGTAGATGTGCGTGTGCACGACGCTGGCCGGGGTGAGCGTGGTGAACGTGCTGGAGCCGGTGGTGGTCTTGCCGGCGGAGTTGGCCACGGAGGCGGACACGGTGTAGGTCTGCGACACGTTCAGCGTGCCGGTGCTGGTCCATGTCTTGCCGTCGGCGCTCAGGCTGCCGTTGACGTGTTCGCCGCCGGAGATCTCGACATCGGTGATCTTGCCGCCGTCGGCCTTGACGGTGATGGGCGTGTCGGGGGTGACGTTCTGCCCGTTGGCGGCCGGGGTGATGGCCACCTTGGCCGACGGTGGTGGCGGCGTGGTGCTGGTGGTCGGCGAGCCGGCGCCGGATCCGCCGGAACAGCCGGCGACCAGCAATCCGCCCACGGCCACCACGATCGCCGGCCACTTCTTCATCACGCCACGTCCTCCCGAGAACACTGCCACCGGTCGATCATCCCGCGCCGAGGCGCGGATCGCACGGCCCTTCAGTGCATCGGACGCCACTCGGGCCGGACGGGTTGCTTCCCCCGCCCGGCCCGTTCGAAGATCACCGCCAGGTGAACGTGGCGACCGCCTTGGCGGGCAGCGTGTAGCTGAACGAACGGCCGTGCGCGGACACGTTGAAGGTACGCGAGTTCGTGGCGTCGGCGTTCAGCACCACCATCGCGGTGGATCCGTCCGGATTGCGGAAGGCGACATCCTCGATGTCGCCCGGCCCGAAGGTGTTCGAGTCGATCCGCACGGCCCCCGGCTTGACGAACTTGCTGGCCTGCCCGAGCACGTAGTACTCGGCGTTGTAGGACACGGATCCCGTGGTGTTGTCCACGGTGACCGCGCCGGTGCAGGTGGTGCAGTGCATGGTCGGCCCGCCGCTGGGGTCGAGCGCGACGTTCCATGTCACCACCGACTTGGCCCAGTTCCGGGTGCCGCCGATGATCAGGTGCTCGGTCTGCCAGTCCAGCGAGTCGGCGAACGTGTTGGCGCGGTTGGCCGACTGCGAGCCGGAGCACTCGGTGAAGTAGGCGTCCTTGCGCGGGAACGCGTCGTGCACGGTGGACTGCGCGTCGGGATTGCCGCCGTAGCAGTGCCAGGCCACGCCGGCGGTGTACTGGGAGGCCTCCGCGTCGGCCAGCACCGTGGACGGATAGGTCGTGTCGTCCCAGTTGTGGTCGTACGCGAGGATTCCCGTGCGCAGCCCGGCGGAGCGCAGCGCGGGGCCGAGGTAGTCGCCGATGAACCGGGCCTGGTCGGCCGCGGTCATGGTGGCGCCCGGATAGTCGGCGGGGGAGTACTCCGGCTCGTTCTGCGCCGACAGCAGCGACACCGGCACGCCGGCCTTTCCGTACGCCTGCACGAACTTCACCAGATAGTTGGCGTATGCCCGAAGTGTCTGGTCGTCGGTCTTGACCGAGCCGCCGATCATCGAGCCGCTGGTCTTCATCCAGTCCGGCGCGCTCCACGGCGTGGCCATCACCGTGGTCTGCGGGTTGAGCCGCAGCGCCTGGCGCAGGATCGGCAGGATGTAGTCGCGGTCGTGTGCGACGGAGAACCGGGACAGCGTCGGGTCGGCCGGCCCGCTGTCGTAGCTGAACAGCGAGCGGGAGAAGTCGGACGCGCCGATCGGCTGGCGCAGGAAGTCCAGCCCGATGCCCCGGCGCGGGTCGAACAGCTTGGTCATGATCGCGTCACGCTGCGGTGAGTTGGCCACCAGCCACGCCGACGAGTCGGTGAACGAGGCCCCGAACCCGGTTATCGACTGGTATCTCTTGGTCTCGTCGATGCTGATGGTCGGTCCGCTGGCCGGGCCGCGACTGAAAACGGCACCCGGCAACGGAGTCAGCAGCTTGCTCTGGTCCGCCGTGGTCGCCCACACGGACACCGCCGTCCAGGGCGTGGCCTGGGCGGTCGCTGCTAACGGCGTGCCCAACACAAGCGTCGCGGCCATCGCCGCCGCGATCGTGGCACGGGACGTCATCGGCCCTCCTGAGGTTCTGAAACAAAATGGAACAGAACTGGAACAATTTGCCGGCGGCGACAGCAAAGCAGCCCCTCGTCCGCACTGTCAACGCCACCCGCGGACCATCGACGCCCGCCCTCTGCGCCTGGTCAACGCCGCCCGAATTCAGCCCAGCTCGAAAAAGGCGCTCATCCAGGTGCTCGGACCGGGGTTCGGAAAACGCTCTCCCGGTTACACTGACCGAATGAAACAAAGGTCTGTAACAAGTGGCTAGGAAGGCCGGCGGGCGGGCCACCGTGCGGGACATCGCGGCCGACGCCGGGGTGTCGATCGCGACGGTCTCGCGCGTGCTCAACGACAGCGACGACGTGGCGCCGGGCACCCGGGACCTGGTGCTCGCGGCGATCGAGCGGCTGGGCGGCCTGGCCCCGGTGCCCCGCGCCCGCCGCAGCCGGATCGCCGAGGGCGCCGTCTACGTGCACTGCCCGTACGTGCTCGCCGACTACTTCGGACTGATCGTCTCCTCCATCGCCGAAACCCTTGACCTGCACGGTCGCCGGCTCACGCTGAACGCGGGAGAGGCGGTGCAGCGCAAGTCGGTGCTGCCCGGCCTGCCCCTGATGAGCGGCGTGGCCGGCGCGATCATGCTGCTGCCGCCGGAGCCGGGCGAGCAGCTGGTGACCCTGCGCGGCTCCGGTTTCCCGTTTGTGGTGGTGGATCCCCGCACCACACTGCCCCGTGACATCGCCGCCGTCTCGGCGGCCCACTTCACTGGCGCGCGCCGCCTCACCCAGCACCTCGTCGAGCTGGGCCACCGTCGCATCGGCTTCATCGGCGGCCCGGACAACTGGCTCGCCGCCGACAGCCGCCGCGCCGGTCACGCCGCCGCGCTGTCCGAGGTCGGCGTGCTGACGTCCCCCGACCTGTTCCGCAGCGCCGAACCCACCACTGACAACGGATTCCGGGCGGCCACCGAGCTGCTCGCCCTGCCGGACCGCCCGACCGCGCTGATCGGCTTCAACGACAAGATGGCGGTCGGCGCGATGGCCGCCGCGGCCCGGCTCGGCCTGCGCGTGCCCGAGGACCTCTCCATCGCCGGGTTCGACGACATCGACCTGGCCCGCGCCACCAGTCCGCTGCTGACCACTGTTCGCCAGCCGCTGGAGGAGATGGGGCGCATGGCCGTCACGCTGCTGATGCGCCTGCTGGAGCGCCATCAGCTGGAGGCCCTGCACGTGGAGCTGGCGACGGAGCTGATCGTCCGCGGCTCGACCGGGCCCGTATCGGCCTAGAGTCACTGGGCATGTACACGGACGCCACCGCCGCCGCGATCGCCCGGGCCCGCCAGCACGGCGTCGGGGATCTGTTGCACCGCACGGCCCGCCGGCACCCGGACAAGCTCGCCGTGATCGCCGGCGACCTGCGCGTCACGTACGCCGAGTTCGACGCGGCGGTGAACCGCTGCGGGAGAGCGCTCTCCGAGCGCGGTCTGGGCAAAGGCGACCGGCTGGCGCTGCTGTCGCATAACTGCTGGCAGTTCGCGGTCCTGGTGTTCGCCACGGCCCGGCTCGGCGCCGTGCTGGTGCCGGTGAACTTCATGCTGGGCGCCGACGAGATCGCGTACATCCTCACCCACGCCGGCGCGACCGGAATGGTGTCGGAGAGCGCTCTCCGGCCGACGGCCGACGAAGCCCTGGCCAAGGCCGGCGTCGAAGGCGGGATCCGCGGCTCGATCGGGCCGGCCCAGGCAGGCTGGGAGGACGTCGACGCCTGGTGGCGCGAGGGCGACGACAGCCCGATCGACACGGCGGTGGCCGACGACGACCCGCTGCGCCTGATGTACACGTCCGGCACGGAATCCCGGCCCAAGGGCGTGCTGCTGTCGAGCCGATCGCTGATCGCGCAGTACGTCTCGTGTGTCGTCGACGGCGGGATGACAGCGGACGACGTGGAGCTGCACTCGCTGCCGATGTACCACTGCGCGCAGCTGGACTGCTTCTTCTCGGTGGACGTCTACCTCGGCGCCACCTCGATCATCCTGCCCGCCCCGGACCCGGCGACCATGCTCGCCACGATCCAGCGCGAGCGGGTCACCAAGCTGTTCTGCCCGCCGACGGTGTGGATCTCGCTGCTGCGCCACCCGGACTTCGACCGCACCGACCTGTCCAGCCTGCGCAAGGGCTACTACGGCGCGTCGGCCATGCCGGTGGAGGTGCTGCGCGAGCTGCGGCGCAGGCTGCCCGACGTGCGGCTGTGGAACTTCTACGGCCAGACGGAAATGGCCCCGGTGGCCACCATTCTAGGCCCGGACGAGCAGCTCACCCGCCTCGGCAGCGCCGGCCGGGCCTGCCTTAACGTGGAAACGACGCTGGTCGACGGCTTTGGCGAGCCGGTCCCGCCCGGCCAGGTCGGCGAGATCGCGCACCGCAGCCCGCATGCCGCGCTCGGCTACTACCGAGACGAGGAGAAGACCGCCGAGGCGTTCGCCGGCGGCTGGTTCCACTCCGGCGACCTCGGCGTGATGACCGAGGACGGCTATCTGTCCGTTGTGGACCGCAAAAAGGACATGATCAAGACCGGCGGCGAGAACGTGGCCAGCCGCGAGGTCGAGGAGGTCGTGTACGAGCTGGACGGCGTCGCCGAGGTCGCGGTCTTCGGCATCAGCCACCCGCACTGGATCGAGGCCGTCACCGCCGTTGTCGTGCCCAGGGCGGATGCCACCCTGACCGCCGGCGACGTGCACGCCCACGTCAGGGAGCGCCTCGCCGGCTTCAAGCGCCCGAAGTTCGTGGTGCTGGCCGACGCGCTGCCCAAGAACCCCAGCGGCAAGATCCTCAAGCGCGACCTGCGGGCGACCTACGCCCATCTCGCCGGCGACGAATGAACGCTACTGCCCGATGAAACGCCCGTTCCCGAGCGGCCACCGCGTCGACCACGACAGGATGTCCTCGTCCGGCACGCCCGCGGTCCACAGCACGGCCTGCCGGATCAGCTGGCGGAACCAGGGATTGCCCCAGGCGCGGGGATCGTGGCCGAGAGCGGTGTAGCAGACGCGACCTTGGCCGTGCTGGCGCACGTAGGCGATGGGCTGCGGCCCGTCGGGGGTGTCCCGTTCGGCCAGCACCTCGATATCGGACTCGCAATCGATCAGGTAGTACTCGTCGTCGATGGCGAAGTCGGCGAGGTGGCGGGCGACGGGGTGACCGGCCTTGACCCGGACGTCGAAGCGGCCCTCGGAGCCGGCGTCGCCGTGCGAGAGATACCGCGAGCCGACCAGCTCGATACCGGCTTGGTCGGCCTCGACGCCGCCGGGGCCGAAGCCGAACAGGTTGCTGGCATGGATGGCGACCAGGCCCTTGCCGGCGGCGACCAGGTCGGAGAGCGCTCTCTGTTCCGCGGGCTCGAACCGCGGGCCGGAGAGGTAGAGCACGTAGACGTCGGCCTCGGCGGTGGCCGGCATGGGATCGGCGAAGCGGTGCACGCCGACACCCCGGGCCGCCGGCAGCCCGGCCTCGGTGACGATCTCCTGTAGCGCCAGGGCGGCGCCGATCAGGTCATGGTGCAGGTCGGTCCCGTCGACCAGCACCAGCGTGGACGGAATGGCGCGCAGCTTCACGCTGGCCGACGCTACCGACAATACACAGCGTCGACAATACAAAGGGCAGTCCAGAGTCATACCAGTTGAACCAGAGCGGACCGTGGGCTACCGTCGGTGTGGTGCCGACCACGATCCTGACCAGTCACCTCGGCTACGACTCCGCTGGCAGCAAGAAGGCCGTGCTGCTGCACACCGAACCCACCGAGATTCGCACGGCAGCGTTGGTGGGCGCGGACGGCATGCGGCTGGAGCTGACGCCGGGTCCCGCGGTGACTGTGGACCGCTGGTCGGTCGGCGCCTTCCGCCGTCTTGACTTCAGCGGTGTCCGCGAGCCGGGCACGTACCAGGTGGAGATCGAGACGGCGGAAGGCGTCCAGCGCGGCGCGCCGTTCGCCATCGCGGACAAGGCCATCCCGGCCACCGCGATGTCCGACTGCGTCAACTACTTCCGGGCGGTGCGCTCCACCGGCGAGATCGACCGCAAGGACCGGGCGGCCAAGTTCTACGGCGACGACTCGGGTCGCACCGTCGACGCCCGCGGCGGCTGGCTGGACGCCTCCGGCGACTTCAGCAAGTTCCTCAGCCACCTCACGTACACCCGGATGATGAGCCCGCAGCAGATCCCGTTGTGCGCCTGGGCCTTCTTCGCCGCCCGGGACAACCTGCGGGCCAACGACGACACCCTGGCCGGCGCGCTCGGCGCCAAGCTGCGGGACGAGGGTCTGCACGGCGCCGACTTCCTGGTCCGCTTCCAGTCGCCCGAGGGCTACTTCTACACCGGCATCTTCGACGCGTTGACCAAGGACCTGACCGAACGCGTGATCAACGCGCCGCTCCAGGACAGCGTGCGCACCCAGCGCTGGCAGGCCGCCTACCGACACGGCGGCGGCCTAGCGGTCGCCGCCCTGGCCCGGGCGTCGATGGCCGAGGTCAGCGGCGACTTCACTCAGGCCGAGTACCTGCGCGCGGCCCGCCGTGGCTTCGACCACTTGGAGGAGCACAACACCGAGTACAGCTTCGACGGCACCGAGAGCGTCATCGACGACTACTGCGCGCTGCTGGCCGCCACCGAGCTCGTCGGTGCCGGGGAAAGCGTTGTGGCGCAGGCGGAATCCCGGGCCCGGGCGCTGATCGGCCGCTACACCAACGGTCCCGGCTTCGGCTATCTCGTCGGCGACGTCGAGGGCCGGCCGTTCTTCCACGCCGCCGAGCCCGGCCTGCCGATCGTCGCTCTGCTCCGGTTCGCCGAGGTCTGCGCCGACTCGCCGGTCGCCGCCCAGGCCCGCATCACCGCCCTCGCGCTGGCCCGTGACGCCGTGCGCCTCAACGAGGAAGTCGACAACCCGTTCGGCCTCGCCCGCCAGTACGTGCAGCCGAAGGGGGAGGAGCCGCGCACCAGCTTCTTTTTCCCGCACGGCAACGAGACCGGCTACTGGTGGCAGGGCGAGAACGCCGGCATCTGCTCCGCCGCCTACGCCGCCCTGGTCACCGCCGCCCAGCCCGAGTGCGACGACCAGCTGCGGCAGCGCCTGCACGTGCTGGCCGACGACCAGGTGCACTGGGTGCTCGGCCTCAACCCGTACGACAGCTCCATGTTGCAGGGCCGCGGCCGCAACACCCCCGAGTACCACGCCATCTTCAAGAACGTGCCCGGCGGCATCCTCAACGGCATCACCGCCGGTTTCTCCGACGAGCACGACATCGACTTCATGCCCGCCGGCCCGGTCGCGGCCGGCAACGCCTGGCGCTGGGCCGAACAGTGGATCCCGCACTCGGCCTGGTTCCTGCTGGCCGCCTCAATGTTGCGGTGACAGCCGCCGCAACGCCAGCACCACACCGCCGGCCACCGGCGGCACCTCCAGCAGCCGCAACGTGAGCGAGGGGTAGAAGTCGGTCAGCTTGGCCCGCAAGCCCTCGGCCAGGCGCGGCTGCTCGACGATCACGCTGCCGGCGGCGACCACCGTGTCCCCGACCGCGCCACGCGTTTTCAGTTGGCAGACCAGGAGTTTCAGGCTGCGGGCGGCCTCGTCGACCACGCGCCGGGCCAGGGTCGAGCCGGCGTCGGCCGCCTCGAACACCGCCACCGCCGCCGGCCCCCAGTTCTCTGGCGTGGGGAAGTCGTTGACCGCACGGGCCAGGCCCGGCGCGTCGGCGACCGCATAGTGGCCCAGCAGCGCCCGCAACAGGCCGTCATCGGGCCGTCGATCGTCATACGCCGCGAGCGCGGCCTTCGTGGCCTCACGCGTAATGGCCGGCGCACTCGATTCGTCCCCGAGCACCCATCCCCAGCCGCCCGCGAACAACACCGTGCCGCTCGCATCAGCCCCGACCGCGATGGACCCCGTGCCCGCGATCACGCCGATGCCTTCGGCCAACCCCGCCGCCGGCACCAACAACGCCGCGTCGTTGACCACCGTGGCGTGCACCCCCAACGCCGCCACCGCCTCCGCCAGCTCGAGGCAGTGCTCCTGGGTGTCACACCCCTGCGCCCCGATGCCCGCCGCCACGACCTCGTCCGCCGCCGACACCGCCAGCGAGATCACCGACCGCAACCATCGCGCGGCCGCCGCCACCGGCGACGCCGACCACGCGTCCGCCGGCCACTGGTGGTCGCTGACCACCTCGCCGTCCAGCGTCGCCACCCGAACCGCGACCTTCGTGCCCCCGACGTCGACCCCGACCACAACTCTCATAGTCCTGGCACCTTGATGTCGTTGTTGTGGAAGACGAACTCCTCGATCGCCACATCACGCACGGCGGCGACGGCTTCGACCAGGATCTGCACGGCGACGATCTGCGCGATGGCGGCCTGGGACGGGGGCAGGGTGGGCAGGCGCACGGGGTGGACGAGGGGACCGGCGTCGAAGTCCTCGGCGGTGAACAGGACGGCGGGATGGCCGGCGCCGGCAAGGGTTTCGGCGATGGCGAGCTCGCGGTCGCCGCCGAACAGGACGTGCACGCCACCGCCGGCGGACTCCATGGCGCCGTGCAGGTACTGCCGGGTGCTCATGCCGGTGGACGGAATCCGCGCCACCTCACGGAACAGCAGCGCGCCGGCCTCGGCGGAGCCGACGAACGGACCGGCGCCGACGAAGTCGGTGGAGGTGGCGGCGGCGAAAAGCGGGGCCAGGGCGCGAATCTGCGGCCCGAGGTCCCGGTCGACGGCGGCGACCACGTCACCGATCCGCGACCAGCGCTCGTCGACGCGTCCGCCATGCCAGGCGTCGGCGATCAGGCCCAGCGCGGCGACGGTGGCGGTGAAGCCGACGGTGGAGGCGTAGCTGTCGGCGATGTTGCCCAGGTCGACCAGACCCGACGCGAGGTCGGCGATCGGCGAGGGCACCACGTTGACCACGGCATACCGCTTGGCGAACGGAATGGTCTCCAGCACCGCCAGCGTCTCCGCGCTGCGGCCGCTCTGCGACACCCCGAACACCGGGTGGCTGCTGGGCGGGAACGGCAGCGGATGGTCGCCCGCCCCCAGCCGCCACGAGTGGATGCCCCGCGCCCGCAGCGTCCACACCGGCGCGCAAGCGGCCGCGAGGCTCGCGCCGATACCGACGAAAACCGGTCCAGGACCGGAAAGACGACCCCCAGCGGCCAGCTCCGCAACCGAGCTCGCCAGACGGTCGACCGCCGCCGCGAGGTCCGCCGCCTGGGTGGCGCGGGCCCGCGTGTAGGCGATGAAGCCGTCGATCATGTCTGCTCCCCCGCGTTTCTGGTGAAAGACGTGCGCAGCCGGTAGCGGTCGCCCGCGTACCGGATGGTGGACGACAGCAGCGGGCGGCCGGCCCGGTCGCGGACCACCTGCCGCATCTGGAGGATGGGCGTGGCCTCCGGGACGCCCAGGTGCTCGGCGACGGCGGCGGTCGCCGGCCGGGCCTCGATCGTGGTGTCCGCCTGCGCCAGCAGGAAACCGCGGTCGGTGACGATCTCGTAGAGGGAGGCCGTGGTGAAGTCGACCAAGTCGAAGCCCTCGGCCACGTCGGCGGGCAGCAGCGACTCGTCGACGGCGATCGGCACGCCGTCCAGGCGGCGCACCCGTTCCAGGCGGAACAGCGGTGTGCCGGGGGCGATCTGGAACGTCTCGGCTTCGTCGAAGGTCGCCGGGGCGGCGGCCGCGCGCAGCACCTCGGATGTGGGCGCCAGGCCCATCCGCCGGGCGGTCTCGGAGAATGACTCGAGCGTGTTGGGCCAGTCGCCGCGCGGCGGCGCGGTGACGTACCAGCCGCGGCCGTGAGCCGAGCGCAGCACGCCCTCGTCGACCAGCGCGGACAGGGCCTTGCGCAGCGTCACCCGGGAGATCGACAGCTGCTGGCACAGGTCCCGCTCCGGCGGCAGCCGCGCGCCGGGGCGCAGCTCGCCGTCGGCGATGCGGGTGCGCAGCAGCGTCGCCGCCTGCGTCCACAGCGGCTCCGGGTAGGCGGCGGGCAGCACCGGCTGCTCGGCGGTCACGCTGGCCCCTGCATCGGCTCGTACCTCCTGTCGGCGGATGACCAGAATACCAAGTGGTATTACTTTGGTCTGGTATCGGTCTGCTCGATGAGTCGATCGAACGCGGAATCCAGGTCCTCGTCGACCGTCCGCAGCCGCGGCTCCTTGTCGTGGTGGGCCACCAGCTCCCGGGCGCCCTCCGCGAACGACACCGCCGGCGCGAAGCCCGGCACCAGCGAGCGCAGCTTGCCGGTGTCGAAGAACATCGAGTGCCGGAAGTCGTGCTCCAGCACGTCCCGCCAACCGGGCAGCACCGCGCCGATGTCCTCGCTGGACCGGTGCCGCAGCACCGGCCGCCGCACCCCGGCCGCCGCCGCCAACTCCAGGTGGATCTGGTCCCACGTCAGGATGTCCCCGGACACCACGTTCACGCTCTCGCCGATGGCGTGCCCGTTGCCCAGCAGCGGCACGAAGGCCCGCGCGAAGTCCCGGGAGTGCATTAGCGTCCACAGCGAGGTGCCGTCGCCGTGCACCACCACCGGCCGACCGGCGCGCATCCGCTCGATCGCGGTCCAACCGGCCAGCACCGGCACCACGGTCCGGTCGTAGGTGTGCCCCGGCCGCACGACGGTCACCGGGAAACCGCTCTCCCGGTACGACTCCTCCACGAACGCCTCGCAGGCGATCTTGTCCCGGGCGTAGCCGAACACCGGCTGCCGGCGCGGCGTCGACTCGGTGACCGGCAGCTGCGGCACCGGCCGGGCGAACACCGAGCAGGTGCTGATGAACACGTACTGCCCGATACGCCCGTCGAACACCTCGGGATGCGCGCGGAGATCGTCCGGGGTGAAGCCGACCCAGTTCACCACCGCGTCGAACTCCTCGTCGCCCAGGACCTCGCGGAGCGCGGCGCTCTCCCGGACGTCGGCCCGCAGCGTGCGGACCCCGGGCGGCGGCAGACGCTTCGGTTCGGCGCGCGTGAGGACGGTGACGTCCAGGCCGGACGCCACCGCCTCGTCCGCGCAGGCAGAGCCGATCATGCCGGCCCCGCCCAGGAACAGCACCTTCATCGCGCCCCCAGCGAGAGTCCGTTGCCGACCAGGTGGTCATAACTGCGCCGCAGCGCCTCGAACGTGTCGATGTGCAGCCGCTCCAGCTCGACGATGTGCCAGCGCAGCCCGGACGGCGTGGAGAGCGCTCTCCGCCAGTCGATCCGCCCCTCGCCGATCGGCACCATCACGTCGTCGGAGTAGCTGACGGCCGGCCCGTCCTTGATGTGGATGAACCGCACGCGGTCGCCGAGCCGGCCGATGATCTCCGCCGGATCGGCCCCGCCGAGCACGGCCCAGTACGCGTCCAGCTCGACCAGCACCCGCTCGTCCAACAGCTCCAGCAGCAGGTCGTAGGCCTGCACGCCGTCGAAGAACTGGGAGAACTCGGCGAAGTGGTTGTGGTAGGCGATCTTCATGCCCCGGCCGGCCGCGTGCTCGGCGGCCACGTTCACCCGCTGCACCCCGCGCTTGATCGAGTCCGGTGAGTCGAACTCCTCCCGCTCCATGCTCCACACCAGGACCTCCGCGCCGAGTTCCTGGTTCTGGTCCAGAATGGACTCCGCGTCCGGGCCGGCCGGGAACGGCGCGTGCGCGCTCGTCACGGCCAGCCCGGCCGCGTCCAGCGCGTCCCGCACGCGCGCTGGTCCGAAGTGCTCGACCAGGCCGTAGGTCTCGACGCCCCGGTAACCGATTTCGGCCAGCCGGGCGAATGTGCCGTCGAGATCGGCGCGGGCCTGATCGAGCACGGTGTACGCCATCACGGCGATGTCGGCGGTCACGCGGGCTTCAACCTCAGTGCCACCACCACGTTCGGCACGGCGGTGAAGTAGGGGTTGTTCGGGTCCGGGAAGCCGGTCACCCGCGCGGTGCTCCAGCTGCTGTAGGCGCCCCAGTAGAACATCGGGATCCACGGCAGCTGCTCCACGAAGACCGTCTCGATCTTGTTCAGGATCTGCTGCCGCGCGTCGTCGGTGGTGGCCAGCGGGTACTGCTTGAACAGGTCGGCCGCCTGGTCGTCGCGGAACCGCTCGATGTTCTGGAACGACGGCGTGGACTGGCCGATCGGGTAGTACAGGTTCGGGTTCATGGTGTCGTTGTAGAAGGAGAAGGCGCGCGGCGGCGAGCTCACCGGGTAGCCCATGGTGGAGTCGAAGTCGCCCTTGGCCGTGCGGGGGTTGATGTCGTCCACAGTGGTCGTGTCGATGTTCAGCTTGATGCCGATGTCCTTCAGCTGCGACACCAGCACCTGCACGCGCGCGGCGATCTCGGTGTAGGAGGCCGGGAAGCTACAGCTGAACTCGACCCGCTTGCCGTCCTTGGCGTAGTAGCCGTCGCTGCCCTTGGCGTAGCCGGCGGCCTGGAGCGTCTGCTCGGCCTTGGCCTTGTCCTCCACGAGGTCCACGTTCTTGTACTGCGGGGACACCGAGGACTGGTAGGTGGGCAGCGGCAGGCCGGTGACGCTGGTGGCGGCCTGTTCGCCACTGGCCGCGGCCACCTGCTTCCGGTTCACGCCAAGGCTGATCGCCTTGCGCACGGCGATGTCCGACAGCGGCCAGCGCTCCAGGTTGGGGATCAGGCCGTCGGTGCCGGCCCGCGGCGCCCAGAAGTGGTAGTTGGCGCTCTTCGACGTGAACGTCTTGTCCGCGTTGGCGATGTAGGTGCCGGCCCAGTCGGCCTGGCCCTGCACCATGGCGTTGGTGATGGTCGAGTTGTCCTTGTACGGCACGAACCGGATCGCCGCGATCTGGGCCTTGGGCTGCCAGTAGTCCTCGTTGCGCACCAGCAGCAGGCTCTGCGCGGAGAACTGCCCGACCTTGAACGCGCCCGTGCCGACCGGGTTCGGGTCCTGGTAGGTGGTCGGGTCCTTGACCGACTCCCACAGGTGCTTGGCCACGATCGGCGCGGACACGATGCTCGGGAACAGCTGCTCGGACGGGTCCTTGAAGGCGAACACGACCTGGTTCGGGGCCGGCGAGCTGACCTCGCTGGCCGGCACGCCCTGCAGGTTCAGCGCCGGGAACCTGTTCAACAACTGGTAGCTGAACACCACGTCATCGGCCGAGAACGGCTTGCCGTCGGTCCACTTGGCCTTGTCCTGCAGGGTGACCGTCAGCGTCCGGTTGTCGTCCGACCACTGCCACGCCTTGGCCAGCCACGGGATGTCCTTGCCGATGTCGACGGTGTTGACCTGCACCAGCGGCTCGTAGATGAAGCTGCCGTTGTAGGTCACGCCGAGCGCGGTGTTCTCCAGGAACGGGTTGAACACCTGGGTGAGGTTGTCCGACTGACCGGCGACGGTGATGGTCAGGCCGTTGGCCGACGAGCTGCCGCCCGACGAGCAGGAGGCGAGGGCGAGGCCGCCCGCCGTGGCGAGCATCCCCGCCAGCAGGCTCCTTCTGGTGATCTGAACCGGCGTGGTCACTGAGCATCGGCCCTTTCTGGTGCGGCGGGCTCGGGATTGTCCGCGTACAGCCAGCACCGTGCGGTGTGGCCGTCGGCGAGTTGGAAGGTCGGCGGCGTCTCCTGCTTGCAGCGAGCAAGGGCGAACGGGCAGCGCGGGTGGAACCGGCAGCCGCTCGGCGGCGAGATCAGGCTGGGCGGCTGCCCGATGTCCTTGACCCGCTTGGCATCCGTGCGGGACGGGTCCGGGGCCGACGAGATCAGCAGCTGGGTGTAGGGGTGCGCGGCCTGCTGCGTGACGGTCTCGGACGGGCCGGTCTCGACGATCTCGCCGGCGTACATCACGGCCGTGTCCGAGGCGAAGTAGCGGGCCGAGGCGATGTCATGCGTGACGTAGAGCATGGCCACGTCCCGCTCCTCGGTCAGCCGCCGCAACAGGTTCAGGATGCCCAGCCGGATGGAGACGTCCAAACTGGACACCGGCTCGTCGGCCAGGAAAACGTCCGGGCTGGCCGCGAGCGCCCGCGCGATGGACACGCGTTGCAACTGGCCGCCGGACAGCTCGTGCGGGAACTTCTCGGTGAACTGCCGTGGTGGCACCAGATTCGTCTGTGTGAGCAGGTCGTCGATCACGGCCAGCTGCTCGGGGCCGCGCTTGTCCTCGTGGTGGATGGACACCGCGCGGCGCAGCGTGCTGGCGATCGAGGCCACCGGATTGAACGAGGCGAACGGGTCCTGGAGGATCAGTTGCACCTTGCTGACGTGCTCGCGGAACGCCTTGCCCCGGGTGGCCTGCACCGTCTCGCCGTGCAGCCGGATCTCGCCGCTGGTCACCGGGTAGAGCTGGGCCAGCAACCGGGCCAGAGTGGACTTTCCCGAGCCGGATTCGCCGACCAGCGCGGTGATCCGCCCGGCGTACAGCTTCAGCGACACGTTGTCCACGGCGTGCACCACCCGGCTGCCGCCGCGCCTGATCAGGCCGCGCACCGGAAAGTGCTTGGTGACGTCGACGGCCTCCAACACCGGTGCGGTCATGCGGTCTCACCAATCTTGACGGCGTGGTCGGAGGAGTAGAGCAGGCAGGCCGCCTGGGAGGAGCCGATCTGATACAGCTCGGGCTCGTGCTCGGCGCAGGCGTCGAAGGCGACCGGGCAGCGCGGCCGGAACGCGCAGCCGCTGGGCAGCCGCCGCAGGTCCGGCGGCGAGCCGGGAATGCCCGACAGCTCCCGCTTCGGGCCGCTGAGCGTGGGGAACGACTCCAGCAGGCCCCGGCTGTAGGGGTGCTGCGGCCGCTGGTGGAAGTCCTCGGCCGCGGCCAGTTCCACGATCTTGCCGCCGTACATCACCGCGATCGTGTCGGACATCTCGATCAGCAGCGACAGGTCGTGGGTGATGAACACGACGGAGAAGCCGAGCCGGTCCTTCAGCTCCATGATCTTGTCGATGATCTGCCGCTGGATCACCACGTCCAGCGCGGTGGTCGGCTCGTCCATCACGATGATCTCCGGGTCCAGCGCCAGCCCGACCGCGATCATCGCCCGCTGCCGCATGCCGCCGGACAGCTCGTGCGGATAGGAGTTGGCCCGGTCGGCCGGAATGCCCACGATGCCCAGCAGTTCGACCACCCGGGCTGCCCGCTCCGGCGCGGTGCTGCCGGGCCGGTGCGCCACCAGCGCGTCCTCGATCTGCTCGCCGACCCGCATGATCGGGTTGAGCGCGTGCATCGCCGACTGGAAGACGATGGACAGCTCCTCCCAGCGGAAGGCCCGCAGCTGTTCGTCGTCCATCGCGAGAACGTCCACAATGGACCCGTCGGCGTTGGTGTAGCGGATCTCGCCCTGCGGGATCTCGGCCGGCGGCTTGTGCAGCCGGGTGATGGCATAGGCCAGTGTGGACTTGCCGGAGCCCGATTCACCGGCGATGCCGAGGACTTCCCCGCGCCTCAAGGTGAACGAGACGTCGTCGACGGCGGTGACGGCGCCGTAGTTCACCTTGAGGTTGCGGACTTCGAGGATGACGTCCGTGCTGTCCGCGGTGAACGGCGTGCCCACCGGCCGTGGCTGCCTGGGCCCAGACCGCCTTGACGCGGCACGCTTGACCCGCTTGGTGCGTGTGCGGGACACCTGCGCCCGCTGCGCCTTCTTGGTACCGACGCCGGCCTGGCGCAGTCGGGGGTTGATGAACTCGTCGATGCCGAAGTTGACCAGTGACAGCGCGGTGCCGATCAGCGCGATCGCCAGCCCGGCCGGCACGAACCACCACCAGGAGCCGGTCAGCAGCGCGCTGTCGGCCTGCGCCCAGTAGAGGATCGTGCCCCACGACCACTGTGTGACGTCGGTCAGCCCGAGGAACGCCAGGCTGGCCTGGGTGAGGATGGCGGCGGTGACCGTGCCCAGGAAGGCCGCGGCGATCACGGCCAGCTGGTTGGGCAGGATGTCCCGCAGGATGATCTTCGACGTGCGCTCGCCGGTGGCCCGCGCCGCCTCCACGAAGTCCCGCTTGCGCAGCGACAGCGTCTGCGCCCGCAGCACCCGGGCGCCCCAGGCCCAGCCGGTCAGGGAGATCACCAGGATGATGCCCAGCGACCCGCTGTGCGGCAGGTAGGCGGCCAGGATGATGGTCAGCGGCAGCCCCGGCAGCACCAGGAACACGTTGGCCAGCAAGGACAACAGCTCGTCGCTGGTGCCGCCCAGGTAGCCGGCGGTCACGCCGACCAGCACCGACAGGATCGTGGTGATCACCGCCGAGCCGAGGCCGACCAGCATCGAGGCCTGCGCGCCGTAGAGCATCTGGGACAGGATGTCCTGGCCGTTCTGGGTGGTGCCCAGCCAGTGCGCGAACGAGGGGGGAGCGGTGGCCGCGTCGCTGACCGCGGACGGGTCGTAGGGCGCGATCCACGGCCCGACCACCGCGAGCACCACAAAAACCAGGGTGATGATCACGCCGGTGAGGGTCAGCGGCTTGCGCAGCGCGCGCAGCCACAGGCGGCCGGCCGCCGGCTCGGCCGGCTCGGTCTCGGCGAGGACCGCGGGTTGAATCGCCACCGCTCAGCTCTCCCTCGTCCTCGGGTCGAGGAACACGTAGACGACGTCCGCGAGCAGGTTGGCCACCAGCACCATCACGGTGATCAGCAGGAAGATGGCCGACATCAGCGGGTAGTCCGCGGCCTGCGCGGCCTTGAACAGCGTCGTGCCCAGGCCCGGGTAGTTGAACACCACCTCGGTGACGATCGAGCCGCCGATCACGAAGCCCAGCGACATCGCGAAGCCCGACAGCGAGGGCAGCATCGCGTTGCGGGCCGCGTACTTGTACATGATCCGCCGCCGCGACAGGCCCTTGGCCTCGGCCAGCCGGACGTAGTCCTCGGACAGCGTGGTCACCATCATGTTGCGCATGCTGATCAGCCAGCCGCCGACCGAGGTGATCACGATCGTGGCCGCCGGCAGCACCGCGTAGTACAGGGCGCTGGCGATGAAGTCGCCGGAGAAGCCGATGGTGGTGTCCACCGAGTAGCCGCCGGACAGCGGGAACCAGTTCAGCGTGATGGCGAAGACCAGCACGATGATGATGGCGAACCAGAAGTACGGGATGGACGACAGGAACGTGGTCACCGGTATCAGCGAGTCCAGCCAGGTGCCGCGTTTCCAGCCGGCCAGGATGCCCAGGCCGGTGCCGATCACGAAGCCGATCACCGTGCACGCGGTGATCAGGGCCAGCGTCCAGAACATGCTCTGGCCGAGCACGGTCCCCACGTCGGCCGGGTAATAGGCGTAGGAGATGCCGAAGTCGCCGGTCACGATGCTGTGCCAGTAGTTCAGGTACTGCGTCCACAGGCTCGCGTCCGGCTGTCCGAACAGGACGCGCAGCGCCTGGATGGCGGCCGGGCTGAGCTTGCCGTGGAACTGGTTGATCAGGTGCGAGGCCGGGTCGCCCGGCATGATCCGGGGGATCAGGAAGTTCAGGCTGATCGCGACCCAGGCGGTGAGCAGGTAGAAGCCGAGCTTCCTGAGCACGGTGCGCATGGCTCGGCTCCCTTCACGCCCTGACGGACGACGTACCAGTTGCAGACCACGGCATACCAGAGTGGTCAGGCGGAACGCTACTGTCTAGCGGCTGAACAGAGTAGTGACGCTATGAAAACGTGATGCGACCATCGTGTGCGGCGTTCGGGCGTGCGACAGGTCACCAATCCACCGCATACCACTTCAAACCACCCGGAGACGAGCATGAGACTCAGCCAGCTGGTCGGCCCGCGCACCTCCAAGGTCGTCTCGCTGCCCGATCCCGTGCCGGCCGCCGACCAGGCGCTGGTCGAGGTGCTCGCCTGCGGCGTCTGCACCTCCGACCTGTCGGCCTGGCGAGGCCACGACCCCAGCGCCCCGCCGATGCGCCTCGGCCACGAGATCGCCGGCCGGGTCGCCGCCGTCGGCGCCCAGGCCACCCGCTGGGCCATCGGCGACCTCGTCACTGGTCTCGGCGGCGAGGGCTTCGCTGACCTGGCCGTCATGGACGCGAACGCGATTCTCCCCATCCCCGCCGGGATTTCGCCGGCCCACGCCCTCGGTGAGCCCGTCGCCGTGCTGGAGGAAGCGCTCTCGCGTTCCCCGTCAGCGGCCGGCCTCCGGGTCGCCGTCGTCGGCCTCGGCTTCATGGGTCTCGGCCTCGTGCAGCTGGTCAAGCGGCACGCCCCGGCCCTGCTCATCGGCGTCGACCCCGACCCCTCGCGCCGCCAGAGAGCGCTCTCCCTTGGTCTCGACGCCGCGTTCGCTTCCGACGCGCTGCCCGCCGACTACCTGGGCGCCGGCCGCATGGATCTGGTGCTGGAAGCCACCGGCGTGACCCCGGGTCTGGCCACCGCCGGCTCCCTGGTTCGGCCTTTCGGCACCCTCAACGTGATCGGCTACCACCACGCCGGCGAGGCCAAGATGGACATGGACCTCTGGTACAAGGGCGTCACCGTGGTCAACGGCTTCTGCCCGGACCGCACCCGCACCATCGGGGCCATGGTCACCGTTCTCGACCTCATCGCCCAGCGCCGGTTCAGCTACGCCCCGCTGGTCACCCACCGGTACACCCTGGACCAGGTCGACGAGGCCTTCACGGCGATGGAGGCCGCCGGCCCGGACTTCGTGAAGGGCGTGTTGGTGGGATGAGGCCTGGTCAGGGGTGCGCGCGGCTGAAGGACGTGCGCAGGCGATAACGCTCGCCGGCGTAGCGGATCGTCGACATGAACAGCGGGGACTGGTTCGCGTCGAGGGCGAGCTGGTGCATCACCAGCAGCGGCTCGCCGGGGTCGACCTCGAGGTGGCGGGCGGTGCGGTCGTCGGCCTTGGTGGCCTCGATGGTGGAGTCGGCCCGCACCGGCTCGACGCCGGCCTCGGCCAGCGTGGCGTACAGAGAGCGCTCTCCGAAGTCGAGTTGCCCGATGCCGGGCACGAGGCCGAGAGGCAGGCGGGTCAGGTCTAGGCCGATGGGCACGTCGTTGAGCAGCCGGACCCGCTCCAGCGTGAACAGCATCGTGCCGGGCGCGATGCCCAGCCGCTCCGCCTGGTCGATGGTCGCCGGGTCGACCCGGTTCTGGAGCACCTGCGAACGCGGCGTCAGCCCCATCCGCGCGGCCGTCTCGCTGAACGACTCCAGTGTGTTGGGCCATTCCTTGCGTGGCTGCGCCGCCTTGCTGACATACCAGCCGCGGCCTCGGGAAGCGCTCAGCACGCCTTCCTCGACCAAGTGGCCCAGGGCTCGGCGCAGCGTCACCCGGCTGATGCCGAGTTGCTGGCACAGCTCGCGTTCCGGCGCCAGTCGCATGCCCGGCTTCAGCACCCCGCGCTCGATCTCGCCCCGCACCAGCGCGACCGCCTGGATCCACAGCGGGTCCGGGTAGCCCGGCAGGACGGCGGACGAGTCGCTCATGCTTCGGGACCCCAAGGTCGGCGGCGGAAACAGCGGGCGCTCCAGGATAGCCACGGCTCCCATGCCCTTCCAGCAGGCGCGCGGGTGGGCGGCGCTGGTTAGAGTCGGGCGGTGACGGTGATCTACGGCTGCATGGGGCTGGGCGGCACCTGGGACGACGCGTCGGTGACCGCGGCGGACATCGACCTCGCGGAGCGGGCGGTGCACGCGGCGGTGGAGATCGGGGTGACCTGGTTCGACCACGCCGACATCTATCGGAACGGCAAGGCCGAGTTGGTGTTCGGCGAGGTGCTGCGCCGGGACCCCGGGCTGCGGGACCGGGTGAAGATCCAGACCAAGTGTGGGATCAGGCTGGGGGAGAGCGCTCTCCAGGCCTACTACGACCTGTCCAAGGCCGCGATCCTGGAGCGGGTGGACGCCAGCCTGGACCGGCTCGGCGTGGAGCGGGTCGACATTCTGCTGCTGCACCGGCCCGATCCTCTGATGGACCCGGCCGAGGTCGCCGAGGCGTACGGCGAGCTCCACGCCGCCGGCAAGGTGGGCTCGCTGGGTGTGTCGAACATGTCCGCAGCGCAGATGTCCTTGCTGCAACGGCATCTCGACGAGCCGCTGGTCGCCAACCAGCTGGAGATGAGCCTGCACCGGCGGGACTGGCTGGAGGCCGGCGTGCTGGTCAACCACCCCGAGGGCAGCGGGCTGAGCTTTCCCGAGGGCACCATCGAGTACTGCCGGGCCCACGCCGTCCGGATCCAGGCCTGGGGTTCGCTGGCACAGGGCATCTACAGCGGTGCGCGGCGCGGGGAGGCCGATGAGGCGGCGTATCGGCTGGTCAGCGCCATGGCTGCGGAGAAGGGCACGACCGCCGAGGCCATCGTGCTCGGCTGGCTGATGCGGCACCCGGCCCGGATCGAGCCGGTGCTCGGCACGTCCAACCCGGACCGCATCCGGGCCTGCGCCGACGCCGAGGCCCAGGCCGCGGCGATGACCAACGTCGAGTGGTACGCCCTGTGGACCGCGGCCCGGGGAAAGTCGGTGCCGTAGCGGGCTGGTGCTGGCGGCGGTCGGGTCGCTGACCGTGTTTTCCGGGTGGCTCCGGGTGG
>Ga0307511_10000213_pt1 | contig 59090 bp, 65 predicted proteins | sample 13_EM_MG_FD_200266 | JGI IMG/M metagenome (GOLD analysis project Ga0307511, IMG submission 200266) | Populus trichocarpa ectomycorrhiza microbial communities from riparian zone in the Pacific Northwest, United States - 13_EM | ecosystem: Host-associated > Plants > Roots > Unclassified | place... | reverse complement strand
TCGTCTCCCCTCCGAATACACGCCGCCATTCCCTACCGCTGCCGGTGGTGCCGCGCCTCCCGGCGACCACCACAAATCCCCCCTCCCCGCACCACCTCCACCCACAGGCGAAGTCTGGTGCGAATGAATATGCGAATGAGTGTGTGCATGAGAATGAGGTAGATGTGGCAACTGTGGTGATCGACTAGGCGTGATATTTGCCGAATCCCTAGCTACATTCATCATTTGTGAGCTATAGCTATGAAGCTGTTTCACTAGATCAGAGGCGGTGTATGTAGATACTGGGGATACAGTTGCTGCCGGGGTAGAGTGAATTTGGGTGCTGCTGCTGGGGGAGGTGGCTGGTAATGATATTGTTGTATTTATGTTGAGAGGTGGGATGCGTGATGATGGCGGTGGGGGGGATAGAGCTGGGAGTTGTTGTAGTAATGTTGATTGTGGTGGGTGTGGTAGTTGTGTTTCGAAACGAGATTCAGTAGCGACAGATGAGGCGGTGGGTTTCCCATATCCACCGGCGCTCCTTCGGATATCTTTCTTCCTCGTCCCCATCCCCATTGATGTTGAGGGAATAAACCGCTCCTTCTGAGCCATGGGGGGCGTCGACCGGAAGCTACTTGCGTCGGTCATCCTCTGCGCCATCGGCGGCATACTATCCCCGGAAATCTCAGGGCTATCCTGCGTCCCCACTGCACCTATCTTCGTTGGGGTGGACCCCTTCGATCCACTTCCTAACCTCCCCTTCTTCCCCACAAATAATATCTCCTCCTCCTCTAATGGGCTCTCTTTGTCATGTTGCCCCCCACTCTTCTCCATCTTTCGACCTCTTCCTTCCTCCTTCTCCTCCTGAAACAGTCGTAAATCCTCTTCGTCCTCTTCACTAACCGTGCCACCTCTCGGCCCAACAATCGAGTCAACCATCCTGTTCATCGCAACCATAACGCTCGCACTCTCACTGGGTGCCACACTGCCCACGACTGAACCACCACCTAGACCAACCATTAAGCTTACAGGCCTCTCAACCTGCGGCTGGACAGGAAGCATTTCTGGTGGCATATCCGTGAATTCCGGGCCTTGCTCGGGCCTGGATAATGAGTTCAACCCTGCAGGCAATGAAGAGGGGAGGATAGAAGTATTCATCCCGTCTTCTTGGTAGATAATCGTGCCATCCACGACCGCGATTGGGACAGACGGGTTTCTACAGAGCGTGAGCCCATCTTCGAGGAGGAGTAGCACGCGGGAGAGCTGCTCCTCATTAGGGTGAACTCTATATGGGGAATTCTTGTCCTGTTTCAGGAGCGGGTCCTCTGTTGCATCCGCTTTGAGGTATTCATCGCCTTTTGGTGCGCCAGCTAGCGGGAGGAAGCCGATGATGTCTTCATCCTCCTCAAGCATGTAATCAAGGCGAGGTAAAGTATTCACGTTGAAGGTTGCAGCGAGCAAGGTGAGTGTGTTGGCATACGTTTGCCAGAGCTGTTTGGTCTGTACTGCTAGAGATGTGTCGTCAATCGTATTGCGTAGCTTTTCGTAGGAGACTAAAAGCCATTTCGAGTACAGCCGTAAAGCAGGAAGCATGCGTCTACCCACAGTGGAGACATATTCTGTGGGGTTCGTTGGCTTATCTCTATTGACAGTAACCCGTTCAAGTTCCGGTTGGAAGACAAGAAGGAGAGTGTTGAATGTTTGTACGTTGAGATTGAGGAAGTTATTTAGTGCTTGGATTGCTCCTCGGCCTAGTAGCCCCTAGTATATAAGCTGCTGCTACCCCAGAGGGAGGAATGTCTCCGTACCAGGCCTTCTATTAGCGGCGTACGCCTCAGCTGCAATGTTGATCAAGACCAACTTGCTCAACATGCCTTCCGAAAGCAGCCTTTCTTTTAGATCCTGCGTCAACTGTGCCAACATTTCCCCTTGGAGTGACTCGTGAACCTCGGCATTCCTAGAGCCGTAGATTTAGCATTACCCTCAACCACTGCAGTTGATAAATACGTACTCCTTTTCATTGAAATAACTCGCATGCAACCTGGTAAACAAGCTCAACAATTCTGAAATCTGTTGCTCTTCCTTCCTCACTAAATTTGCACCCAGCTTTCCACTCCTGTATGCTTTCAATATTTTCTGAAACCCAAGTCCCAAGTTATTCCCAGCCTCAGGAAACGGCTCCTTAACCGAAACCGCGCGGTACAAGTGATATGTCGCGGATAGACTGCTGCCATCACTCATAGAGATTACAGCAAGTTGGTTATGGGGGGAGCCTGATTCTGGAACAAGCTTTTTGGCGAGGTCGTAATATCCAGTTGCAGGGGCCCAGTTCTTTTCTGTCGAGTTACCAACTTCCCGGTAGCGGGAGAGGTCACCGAGAATGACTAGACAGCGATGACAGGAGCGAATGATGAGTCGCTTCAATTCGGGAGAGGGGGTTATAGGTTCATCCGGTTCACTGACTGGAATGATCGCCCGCGTTAGCTCACCCGCCATATACTGTCCATAATGGCATATCTCACTAGTGAGCTTGAACTGCTCCACCACCGGCTCCAGCTCAAAAACCCCAAAATGGGAAGCCAGCCTCTGAATAAACCCACGATAGAACTTCGTCGTGGCCTTGATGAAATTGATGAAATTCGTGAGCATCTTCCGTAGCTCTACTGGCTTCTTATTCCCGGCAGTCTCGCGTAGCTACAAAATCGTAAGCCATGTCGATGCCGGAAAAGTCTAAACCGCACGACATACTTTATGTATGTTCCGCCTATATCTTTCGATAACCCTGTGGTGCTTTGCCCATATCTTGCCTTCGATGTCGCGAGCAATGGCATATTCGAAGTTGAGGAATATAATATCCTGGTAGTTATTCCGAATTCTTGCACACTATATGTCAGGCCAGTTTAAAAATAGTGGTAGGAGACCTACTGGGCTATAGCAAAATCTATGTTTCGCCCAAGGGCCTGATCTTTTAGATTGTCCTCCAAGTCAGTCTCCCAGCGGGCTGCACATCTGCGAAGGCATCAGTCCTAGCTTCATAGGTAGCACATTATTCCACAGAAAGGGCCACGCACAAATAGAGCTCTTCCACTTGCATGTCGATAGATCGAGAACCCTCCATGTTTGAGTAGGGCCGATTCGAGAGGCCGTAGGTTGTTTGCTACCAGCCCTCGAAACTTTGTGCAGCGATGGAATGGGTGTCAGTTATGACGATGATGCGGTAATAGTAGTGTTCGGGACTTATTTGCACACATCCCACATGGCATCTCATCACCGTGCGTCGGTATCCTACGTTGGTGCACCTGCCGCAACAGATGAGATGTACTCTATCTTTTAAGTCGTGCAGTGTGCGTCAAGTGGCTGCTCAAGTGGCTGCTTCGATGCTTGACAAGAGAAACACGCTCCCACGGGTCGCGTGAACTACTTTATTTAAAACCAGGCTATTTAGGTATTCTACTAGTTTCACTTCGTCACTGAGATCAGGCCCACTGGACAAAGGCACTACCTAACGTAAGCACACGCCTGGACTATTTTGCTTTGGAGTAGAACAATGACAGCGAGCAGTAGTCAAAAAAAACGATCTTACTATAACTCCCCAAGTACTGGCAGGCTAGAGAAGGGATCCCTCTAGGCATAGGGCACTAGTCTTGTTGGGATTTCACCATGCCACAAGACCCAATCTCCAAACAAACTGGAGCTTTCTACTTGTACTCGTCATACCCAAGCATGATATAGCGATAGCTTCTTATTAGGATATTGGAACAAAATGGAGGTATTGTCCATGCTGCAACAACTCCATATCTATCATTAAGAAACACTCATCTCCAGCCTCAGTCGTCCTGAAAAATCACATTGTTTATCACGAGGGATGCAATTTTCCTGAGATCATGAAATCTTGAAGGTTGATGTGAAAAAAACAGAGCTCAACGCCATTAGAAAACTAACTCTGCAGGGGAACGAGAATAAGGAAAACCACCCATCCAGCCTCCGCACAAAACCCACAGGATCGAGAGGAACCTGACAGTTCTTTTTGCCCCGGTGTAAATTTTGCTAATTTTGACATCACCGAAAAATCCTGCCCCAACCCAAGTCGAATAACCCAGAACCTGTGAAACCAAAGTACAAGAAAAGAAAGGAATATGCTGTTTTAGTCCTTGACCTTCTGGGTACCACGGAGAAGACCAGTACGTCTGGCGGCAATGAGACTGTATAACGAAGAAATGTCAGTACTGTGCGTATGCGTAGGGGGTGGAAATAGGAGTATGTACCCAGCCTTTTGACCCTGGGAGGCGTATCGGGAGATAGTCGACGCTTTACCAATGTGTTGATGGTTACCACCTCCGTGAGGATGGTCGACTGGGTTCATGGCAACACCACGAGTTTTGGGCCAAGTGTTTCTCTTGACTTTGTACTTGTGCATTGCTCGGGAGGCCTTGAGCAAAGGCTTGTCGGTCCTTCCACCACCAGCAACGATACCAATCATACCACGGGCCTTCGATGAAACGACCTTCTTGGATCCAGATGGGAGCTTAACACGGGTCTTTCCCTCCTCTGGGTTGTGTCCAATAATGGTAACGTAGTTTCCGGATGTCCTTCCCAAAGCACCTCGGTCTCCAACCTTCTCCTCGACGTTGGTGACAACGGTACCCTCAGGGAGGGATCCAAGAGGAAGAACGTTCCCAACGGTCAAAGAAGCCTTCTTTCCAGCGTAGATGAATTGCCCAGTGTACATTCCCTCGTTGGCAATGAAGCTAATTTACCCACATGTCAGCCCCCAATTTCTTCCCTCCCCCCATAATTAGTGTAGCATACGTTTCGTGGTGGAGCTTGTATTTGTATGGGTCACGGAAAGTAACCCTGGCGAGAGGAGCACCACGACCAGGGTCGTGGATGATGTCCTTCACGACACCTCTGATGTATCCATGACGCTCAGCGTAGTCGAGGGTCCTGAACTTGGCGGGGTTCTTTCGTAGACGGGTGTGGGCGGCTATTGCAAACCGTCAGTATGGCCTTTAAGGAGACTGGTGAAGCGGAATTCCGACGTACTGAAAATTGAACCGGCACCCTTCCTCTGGTTTCTGATGACTCTTCCCTATACCGACGTCAGAACCACTATTCCATCTATCCGCTAAAAAAACCCCCGAGTCGGCCCAGAAGATCGCTATTCGCATTGAGTTCCGGTGTTGTGGGCACTCACCATTGTGATTTATGGCCCGCGGCTGGGAGGTTGCTGCTGGGATGGTTGCTGCTGGTTATTTGTCGTTAGTTGTCGATGTTGGTCCCAAGTCCTCCAAATGGAACTTCATAGGTTGTGTGGCTTGGCAGTACACCATTTTGGCTAGGCGAACAATTCCTGGTCGTGACCGCTCGGTGCGCGCTAGGGTTGAGCCCTCCCAAATTACACTTCTGGGTTGGCCAAGACTGACAACTTTTGGCAATGCACATGACCTCAGTGCAATATTTATAATTGTTTCTCAAATAACCAGACTAGGAACTTTACTCTCCAACCAACGTCTTCCTTGAAGTCCTCCAACTTTTTTGGAATTGTCGTGAAACCCTCAAGGTTTTGAACCTCCTTCCTCAGTGCTTCCTTCATTTGTTCACTCCTAGTGATAACCAACGCATTCATTTCAATATCCAAGGAGTATGAGCGCCGAGTATAATTAGATGAGCCGATGAGCGTAATGCTTGGACTCTGTTCCCCAGGCATATTTACCCAAATACCTAGGGTTCCTTAGACTTAGGCTACCGAAAAGGGTATCAGGCATTTTCTTACCTTTAGCATGGTATGTCCAACCATCCATTTCTCCGACCATACCACGCCTCCATTCCTTCAATATGATGGAGTTTTGCTTCCCAGCCGCGTAAACATCGGCAAGAAATCTACCTGCCAATAAGCTATAACCAAGAGGGAGATTGCCAGATATTCCTGCCGAGCCGAAAAATCCATTTGCATGAGGGTGTGCAGTAATGATGCTACCCTGTTTTGATGTTGAGGCAAGCAATATTGACTTCAGGGTTGGGTGTATATTGAAATAGCCAGCAGTAAATGTCCAGCTAGCCTCGGAAAAATCCGGACGTGCAAGGAGTAGGAGGACCTTCGACAATCCAACTATTTCTGTAGATGTGTCTATTGGATGAGAAAGTGGCGTGAACTGCCCCAAGGGATACACAACTGTGTCTGTGGATCCGGTCCCGGTATTTCCAACTTCCCGCTGCTGGGATGGCCGAAGAAATGGACCAAGTAGGGCAGAGGCAGAGGCCTTGAACTCTTGAGGCCGTTCTGTCGGCTGTGGCGCAGGATTCGACGCGGGCCATATCAGTTTGTACCCTTGCTCGCTTGCTTTGTCTGGGAGAACTTTGTAACTGATTTGACCGACGATTTGTTGGATTCTGGCATAATAATCTGTGATATTCTTGTCCGAAAACAGATGGTATCTGTCTTGCCGGTTCGTGAAGTAGTCCGTAGAGAGGTTTGCACTATGGCCTAGTATAAGTAGATAAAGAGACAAGGAGGCTGACTGAATGCGTACCCAGAGAGTATCACTTCATCGTCGAATCCATAGAGCTTCATATGCTGTAGACCCCAGCCCTCATTCAACCTCGCGGGTATAAACTTCTTTCTCCACCCAGTGAGTACTGGTGAATGATACATTCGGATCTCCACTCTATCCTCTCCAAATTCTTCCACCAGTGGAGCAAGCAAGGAAGCGCATGAGGCCCTTGGGGACTCCCGGGTCCCTCGTAAAGCATCAGACAACACGGAGACCTTCAGGCCTGGCTGGTTTTGCAGCGCCTGTCGCAGTGTTTCGATCTGCACAGGTCAATCAGTTGATTTGATGTCGGCGAATTGGAGTAGCGGGTGACCAACAAGCTCGTGCTCAGAAGCTCCAATGTAGAGGGTTGATAAAAACACACGATGTTTAGCGTTCAGGATTTTTTCCTAGAACATATATCAGCTATGATCCCCAGAAATTGACCACGGGGCTTGGTAGATCGATACCAGCAAGTTCGGTGTACCTTGAGGACTGAGTAGAAATCACCAGGAGCCATGAGGATTCTGATTTGTCCTGCATTAATGTCGAACCTTGGAGCGAGTTTATCCAGGTCAGATGTCAAGCTTGCCAGCGCCGGGGCATAAGCAGGCGCTGGGTGTGGTGGGACTGTCGGGGGGGTGGTATGCAATAGTCGCTGGGGACGGGTGCGAGCCAGGCATTTGCAGCTCCTTGTGAATGCCCTCAGCCCGGGGCTGCGGGATGACGCGAGCAGTAGCATTTCGGATTTAATTCGTTGGGTACTGTACAGAGTGCAAGATTTAAGGTGAGGTTATCTGGATCCTTGGCGAATCAAATTCTCCTTTGTTATCAGCGGATCAGATACCGGTAAGTCTGGCATGTCCAAGCGGTTGTTTCTCTTCGGAACGGGAAGTGTGCCCCTACGGATCTTGATCAAACCCTGATCCCTGTGTCAGTTACATCCCCATGCACCAGACTTCCCCATGCAAATGCACAAGCTTCAGGCTCGAATTGTTCTCGTACATCCCCACAGCAGCACTAAAGCACTTAAGTCATACCACACTTGCCATAGCTAGATAGCACTTACTGTCCTACTTATCTCAGGGAAGCAGTTGCCTGGTCGCGCTGTACCGGTAGCCTGTACTCCGAATCTGCTAACAGCTACTACTTAAGTAATAAGTTCCCGTTTTTGATGGATATGTATACATAAAGCTCTGACTGAAATCGTTACGATATCGCTCCACCGCCTTCATTACTATTTTGCTCATTCGATCTGCCCAAGCTACGTGACGTGACGTCTACGTACCAACTGGTCGACAATAGTCTTTGGGAAAGAGCAATATATCACGGAACTCGCCTCTTTCCAACGAGTCAGGTTCATTCGCACAGCTCATCGCGAAAGCAGAAAGGCCCCGTGAGAGAAGAAGCAAGCTCCCAGTTTGGCATGCACTTCTTACGGTGCGAAAGGCCTCACTGGAGAGGCGATGATTTCAGTCAGTGTATTCGAAGAGAGTATGTTCCGATTACACCTCTCCTTCGACCGGGTCCATCACGGTATGCTAATTCTACTTCCTTCCGTGGCCTAGTGTTTTTGAGGCTCTTCTCCCACTGTCCGTAGCCGGTATTTCGGTACTACTTCTCGTAGTTGAAAGCGTGCGCCGGATATTATCTTCTCGGAAACAGAGTGGTGGATACCAGCAATTGCTCGTTGATGACACCATTCCGCCACAACCAGTATACATTGATGGGGACACAGATGAGGACGAAGATGAATTCGCCGAGCACCTTTCGCTACGACTGACAATCAGCAAGCCTCCGGAATCTGAACTTAAGGTCGATCGGCCAAAGGGGGAGGTTTTGTTGGTGGGACTTGAGGAACTCGCAATTTTGGGAATGGTTGGTGTATATGTTACGGAGCTGGTCACTGGTGTGTACGATGAGCGGAAGCATGGGGAGAGGGCTGCTCGGGCAGGTTTGGCATGCTGGGTTAGTCCACTATGACTCGAGTAGATACAAGAAGCTGACTGAGGTGCTAGATCTACATACTTATATTGGCTACCGCTCGTCTAATATTCAAGAACAAGTCTCGGTTTCCAATCAGCCATCTCTGGGCCCATACTGCCTTTCTATACATGCTCAACTTCGCTTTCATCACTGTCCCATTTCGGGCAGCTCTAATCCATCCGACCTCGCCTCTTGCACGTGGCCTTATAATCGCAGAATTTGTTCTCATTTCTATACTCTGTACAATTGCTTTTTCCAGTCGGTGGGGGAACAAGCCAGTCGTACAAGAGGTTCATGGGGGAATGGAACCTTCCCGAGAGCCTTTGGCTTCACTTTTCTCTCTTATGACCTTCAGCTGGGTGGACTCGATCGTGTGGAAAGGATATTGGAAAAGCTTCGAACTTGAGGATGTGTGGGCCTTACGTGCGGACGACGTTGCCGCTGTTGTGCTATCTACCTACCGTCAAACAAAGTGCATTGCCTTGCTCTCATAGTGGGTATGACTGGCTAACACGATACACAGGAAAACTACATCTCTAGCACTTCATTTACTGAGACACTTCGAGCGTGATTTGGTAATCCAAGCCACCTGGGCCGTAGTACAGGCAGCCTTTTCTTTCGCTCCCACTCTACTTCTCCGAGTCATCCTCGAATATGTCGACGATCCTGGAGATACTCCCCAAAACGTGGCATGGTTATTTGTCATACTACTGTTTGTCACTGCTGTCATTTCCGCAATCGGCAGTGGACAATCCCTGTACATTGGTAGAAGGATCAGCATCCGTTTACGGGCAGTGATTATTGGAGAGGTATATTCCAAAGCTCTCCGACGGAAGGCAGCTGCAGGGTCGGATAATGTACTTGGCGAAAAGAAAGACTGCAAAAATAAAGATGGAAAAGGCGAAGAGGTCGAAGGTGGTCAAGCGAATAATGGAGCCATCATAAACCTAATGTATGACACGTTCCTATCTAATAAAAGCCATCCTACCTAGTACTAACGTTTCCTATATAGGGCTATTGACTCTTTCAAGGTGTCCGAAGTTTGCGCCTACCTGCACTTTTTAGTATGTATATCTGGTTCTCACATTGTTCTTCTAAGTTCTCACCCTCTCGATCTAGGCTGCAGCCGTACCTATACAAGTTATCATAGCAGTCACGTTACTTTATCAAATTCTAGGCTGGAGCTCCGTCGTTGGTATTGCTGTGATGGTCTTGCTTCTTCCCATAAATTATTGGATCTCTAGTCGCTTCAGCAGGATTCAAAAAGAAATCATGGCAACTACCGACAAAAGGATTCATGCTACTAATGAGGTACTTCAAAATATCAGGATTATCAAGTTCTTTGCGTGGGAAGAGCGATTTGCACAAGTTATTAGTGAATCACGTACTGCGGAACTGAGGGCCCTCAGAGATCGTTACATTTTGTGGGCAGTTTCTGGTATATACTCTTATTGATCTATTATTTGACACAGCACTAATTCAAGGCTCTAGCTACTGTTTGGTATGCCTCTCCGATTACCATTACATTTTTCAGTTTCTTGGTGTACACCAAAGTTGAGGGTAAAGACTTGAATGCGCCCATTGCGTTCACTGCGTTATCCCTTTTTAACGTTCTGCGGGTACCATTGGATCAACTCGCGGACATGATAACCAACGTGCTACAAACAAAAGGTACCACAAGACACCTATTCATAGATTGCAGAAGTCTTACTTACTTTACGATGTTTTAGTCTCCGTTGATCGCGTTGAAGAATTCTTAAAAGAGGAGGAAACCGAGAAGTATCATCAATTGAAGCTTTTGCCTGAAGATGAAGAAGGGCCTCACCTATTGATTGGTTTCAAGAACGGTACCTTTACCTGGGGAACGAGTTCCTCAATGAATAGAGCGGGGTCTACTTCTGCCTTCATGCTTAGAGATCTTAATGTCAATTTTGTCCCTGGGAGATTGAATATTATTGCTGGCCCGACTGGTTCAGGAAAAACGTCAATGCTCATGGCATTACTTGGCGAGATGACGTTACTAGAAGGAAGGGTCTACCTACCTGGATCTCATAGTAGAGAAGATCTGTATCCCAACCAAGTCACAGGTTTGACTGAGTCCGTTGCTTATTGTGCCCAACAAGCGTACGTGTTTAAGCTCTTTCTCTATCCTCACATGATGCTAATTCACACATAGCTGGCTGGTAAATGATACAATCAAGGCGAATATTCTTTTCGCGAGCCCCTACAATGAACAACGCTACCGTGAGGTTCTCATTGCTTGCTCTCTTGAACGCGACTTGGAAATTTTTGACGCTGGTGATGAAACTGAAGTTGGGGAGAAGGGAATTACTTTATCAGGAGGGTACGTACGCTCCTCTCTTGGCCTTAGGGCCCGCATTAGTTGACATGCAACAGTCAAAAGCAGAGGATCTCTCTCGCCCGTGCTCTCTACTCGAATTCGGCCTATATCTTGTTGGATGACTGTCTCAGTGCCGTAGACTCCCACACGGCGAAGTGGATATTTGAGTATTGTATCATGGGGCCATTGATGGAACACCGGACATGTATACTGGTTACCCATAACACAGCATTGTGTGTCCCACGGGCGAGTCATGTGGTTGTGTTGGACAATGGTCATGTCGCTATGGAAGGCAGCCCAATTGCGGTAATCTCTTCTGGGATACTAGGCGACAGCGACTTGCTGAAAAGTTCTATATCAAATCCTGTGTCGCGACTCCATTCGGCTATGCCATCCCGTGTGCCTTCCTTCGTTGATTTATCAGAAGCATCTCCAGTGAAGCCGATAGGGCCTGTGACGGACACAAACGGACAAGCTAAGAATAAAGCTGCAAAGGGGGCGAGTGATGAGACCAAGACCGAAGGTAGTGTTGATTGGAAGGTCTATCGGTTATATTTGCAATCAATGGGCGCTTGGTGGTTCTGGATACTAGTTCTGCTTTGCTTCACAATTCAACAGGTCGGCTCCATTGCAGGTTCTATCTGGATCCGTGAATGGTAGGTAACTCAGAATCGGGAAGCTAGAATGAGATCGCTGATACTTCCTAGGGCAAAACAATATGGGGATGTCAAGAACCACGTTCATGCCGCAGATTACTCTCTGTCACGGAATTGCCTTTCATCGGGCACTTGCACGATGCCCATTCCCGTTGAATTTCGGCTCAAAACCAGTTCCACAGAAAGGGATAGCGATGATATAAATGTCATGTATTACTTAACAGTATACGCTTTGATTGGATTTGCTTACATGGCTACATCACTATTGAGGGAGTGTATTGTTTTTGCAGGCAGCCTGAGGGCGTCGAGGAAAATACATGACCAACTTCTACATGCCGTCATGAGGGCCAAGTTTCGATTCTTTGATTCCACTCCACTAGGTCGCATTATTAACAGGTTCTCTAAAGGTATGGTCAATCATAAGCTATGGAGATGAGTTCGGCGCTGACCTGAAAGTAGACTTGGAGGCTGTGGACCAGGAAGTTGCGCCAGTAGCATTGGGCCTGATCCACTCCTTTGCAACTGTCATGGCTATTGTTATTCTAATTACAGTCATCACCCCGGGATTTATTGTGCCCGGAATATTCATTTTGGCCCTATATTACTTAATTGGTACCTTTTACGTCCGAGCCTCGCGCGATCTTAAGAGGCTAGAGTCCATTCAACGAAGTCCGCTATATCAACACTTTGGAGAAACTCTTGCTGGTGTGGCGACAATCCGAGCCTATGGGGATGAAAGGCGCTTCGTTCGTGAAAATCTACACAAGATTGATGGCCATAACCGGCCTTATTTTTATCTCTGGGCGTGTAACAGGTGGCTTGGATTCAGAGTTGATCTTTCGGGAGCCCTGGTATCATTCTTTGCTGGTGTATTTGTCGTTACGAATGCAGGCAAGATTGATTCTGGTCTCGCTGGTTTATCTCTTACCTATGCCATCACGTTTACGGATAACGTCTTGTGGGTTGTGAGATTATATTCGATGAATGAACAAAACCTGAACTCGTAAGTTTTTTTGTACCTGAATGTAGGAAGTTTTCTGCTAATTTTGTAAAATAGCGTTGAGCGCATCAAGGAATATCTCGAGGTTGAACAAGAAGCACCCCGTATCATCCTAGAGAAGCGACCCCCTCCGACCTGGCCCGAGCACGGAGCAGTTTCTTTCAGGAACTACACCACCCGCTATAGGCCCGACCTCGATCCAGTTCTCCGAGACGTCACCTTTGACCTTAAACCCCTTGAAAAAGTTGGTATTGTAGGCCGAACTGGCGCCGGGAAAAGCTCGTTGGCCCTGGCTCTGTTCCGCTGTCTCGAAGCAGAGGAGGGGGCGATTTATATTGACGGAACCAACATTGGTGAAATTGGGCTTAATGACCTCCGGGAGAATATCACAATGGTTCCCCAGGATCCTACTCTGTTCACGGGGACCATTAGGAGCAATTTGGATCCGTTTGGTATTTATACAGATAAGGAGATTTTCGAGACATTGAAGAAGGTACAACTGATACCAGAGGTCCCGGATACGAGTATTCCGACGACTATCGATCCTAATTCTACTACCGGGAACAGGAATATCTTCCTGGACTTGAGCAGTCTAGTAGCAGAATCAGGGAATAATCTATCGCAAGGACAGAAGCAGTTGGTATGTTTAGCAAGGGCGCTACTCAAGGCGCCAAAGGTTATCCTTTTTGACGAGGCTACTGCTTCGATTGATTATTTGACGGATTCAAAAATTCAGGCGACTATCAGACAATTAGAAAGCACCACTATAACGATTGCCCACCGCCTGAACACTATAATATATTACGATAAAGTGTTAGTATTGGATCAAGGGAGGGTGAAGGAGTTTGCACATCCTTATGAATTACTTCAGATAGAGAAGGGCTTGTTCCGGGCAATGTGTGAACAGAGTGGGGAGCTAGAAATATTAGAGGGGATGGCGAAAGAAGCTTGGGAGAGCAGGTTGATCATATGATATTTTGCCAGCAATTGGGTTAACTCTGATAATCATACTTGTTTTGGGGGGGGTTGGAAGAGCTGCAAACAAATGACTGTCATGACAGATACTTGGGTCTTGCGTTGGTTCCAGTCTTGAGAATAGTACTTGTTTTATATTGGTAATAATTGTCTTTTTATCGTTACGTTTAGTCGGTTTAACTCGCCTTGTCGGTTTTGGTCTTAGTTCGTGTGATATGTATATTCCTTATTAGCAATTATTCTTGACTCAATAGTTTGGGAGACTGGGAAATGTGAATAGCTCCCCGCTTGCAACTGATGTTACCCTGAGCTTGGTCTCCTCCGGAAGAACATGCGACAGTATACTCAGTGCTACTTCATCGTGTTGCCCAGTGCCTTGCATTCAATTTCCGTCCTAACTACTCTAGCTTTCAACTCTTCACAAATAATGTTAAAATGTGGCTATATTGCCTTGGTGGCAATTTCCAAGTCAAAACTCACCGCACGAGGTGTCAGCTGCTGGTTGAAAGTTCTTAGTATAGCTAACTTTCCTGTTCTAGTAACCACAATCTTGGCGTGCGGCTTGAAAAAATTACCAACATACATATGAACTAATGTCCTATCTCAATAGTCTGGTTGGTACGACCGCTCCTGTAGAGTATCTCAAGCGCCAGAAACCTTCAGAACACTGAAGCCGCCCAGTCTATGAATGGCTGTCTGTTACATTGAAATACCAGAAAATTTGCAGCTTTACGGTGATTCTACACAGTCTGATCTCCTTGATTCTGCTCCTGCCGACAGAAAGATAATTCTGGGGGTTACCAGATATGGTGATAGTAGGTATTACAGGGCTGTTAGTGTTGATTACCAGCCCAACGTTATTCTATTGGCTCTGCTTGGACGCTTGAATACAAGTTTGACCTGCCTGCATATTTGGAGTCTTACTTGAGGGGTGGGAGTACCTAGTCTGGTTGGGTGGGTAGCTGTCGAACAATGCAGGTTTATTTTGCATCTCGATGTTGGAACGAGTTGCCTGCACGGGACGTCGGAGACAAGAGGCGGAGGGTCGGACCGAGATCATGATGTACGAGATCGGTGTTTTTTCTTTTTCGGTTGCTCATGATATTGTGAGTGATAGGATCTGGATAGCAGAATTAATCTATTGCATAAGCGTCATAAGTGTTTAAAAAAGATCATTGCAAGGGTAATTGGCTGTTAGAAGTTCGGGTCCTCCTAGTTCATAAGTATCCGGTTCATGATCAAATACGTTCATCAAGTAACAAATTTGTATATTAGCCAGAAAAAAGAAGCAAACAAGATATTGACTCACTTGCATTAATATTGCTGCTTGGAGAAAATCTTTTACCTCATTGCAATTGACTCCCCTCTCAAACCCTCTAGCCTTTGGGAGCTTGCAACTTCCGCCAATCGACTCAATTGCTCACCAGTAGGACACATACAAACCGCACCATGCTCGCATCAAAATCAATCACTAGGGCTCTCCCTGTATTCCGTGGGGTCACCATAACCCCCATTCGCACCTACGCAATTGGCCCCGCTACGGTTCCCGCTGCGAAACTAAAGTACGTCCCCACCTCGGGCGAGTACCCACAGGGCTACAAGGTCGGCGGAATTCACTGTGGCATCAAGAAAGACGGGAAGTCTCTCGACCTAGCACTTGTCACCTCGGACCTCCCAGCTTCGGCAGCAGCAGTCTTTACCAAGAATGTGTTCAAAGCTGCGCCTGTGTTGGTGTCGAGGGATACGCTCACTAAGCGGGGAGGAAAGGGCATCAGGGCGTTAGTAGCTAACAGTGGTTGTGCGAATGCAGTCACTGGGAAGGGTGGGTTGGAAGATGCTGAGGGAATGGGTAGGGTAGTGGATCAGTTGGTGGGTGAGAAGGAGGCCAGTACGGTTGTCATGTCTACGGGAGTCATTGGGCAGAGGTTGCCCATTGCAAAAATCTACGAGGGGATTCCTAAGCTTCATGGTTTGTTGGGGTCAGGTCATGATGCCTGGATGTCGATTGCGAAGGCAATCTGTACGACTGATACCTTCCCTAAGCTTGTCTCGAGGCAGTTTAAAGTTGGTAAAACGACGTACAGAATTGCAGGGATGGCGAAGGGTGCAGGAATGATTCATCCCAATATGGCTACATTGTTGGGGTTCATTGCGACTGATGCTCCAGTGGAGCCAGAGGCGTTGAAGAAGATTATGACTTATGCAGTTGAGAGGAGCTTTAATGCGATTAGTGTGGATGGGGATATGTCTACGAATGATACGGTGGCGATATTGGCGAATGGAGCGGCCGGAGGGGAGACGATCAGGATAGGGGGAAAGGGATTTGAAGAGTTGAAGGCGGTTGTCACCGCGTTTGCAGAGGATTTGGCGAAGTTGGTGGTGAGGGATGGTGAGGGAGCGACGAAGTTCGTCACGATTAGCGTGAAGGATGCGAAGACTTTTGGCGATGCCGTGAGTTGATTGCACTTGGCGGCGAAAAGTAGACCGTGCTGATGCATTTTGACAGAAACAAGTGGCCTCTACCATTGCCAGGTCCCCACTGGTGAAGACTGCGCTTTACGGGAGGGACGCAAATTGGGGCCGTATCCTCTGTGCAACTGGTTATTCTGGTGTAGAGGGTGTTGTACCAGAGAAGACCAATGTCTCGTTTATACCCACTGATGGAAGCAAGGAATTGAAGCTCCTTGTCAATGGTGAGCCTGAGAATGTGGACGAGACGAGGGCGAGCGAGATTCTTGCAATGGAGGATTTGGAGATCTCTGTGAGCCTGGGCACTGGCGGTGGGCAGGAGGCGGTGTATTACACTTGCGACTTCTCACATGAGTAAGACAATCCTTTTCGTGGTCTTTTTTTTTAATGGCCTGTGCTAATGAGGTACAGATACGTTACTATAAACGGTGACTACAGGACATAGAGGGCAATGAAGTAGGAAAGGACTTGGGATATATATCATGGAGCAAGCTAGGTAATTTAGCAAGCCAAATCCCGTACAATGGTTTGATTTCTCTGGAAGCGAGACCAGGAGTAAATAGTCATGTATAGAAAATACCATATTGCACTTTCTCCTCGTGATTAATATATAAGCCAAATATATTGTCTGTATAAATCTGTCCACACGCAGGCGTGGTCGCGTGTTCATTTCGCTGCTTCCAGAAGCTCCCCCAATCATCTCTACCTACCCCAGATCCCGGCGAAATAAGCGGCTAAACGCCCCGGGACAATCCTATTGTCAGAGTCCCAACAACCGAAACATACTAGCGCCGTTGCTGCCAAACTTCTCTTTCCTGCCCATCTGTCCTTAACTTGCCGAAAAGAACACCAAACCAATTTGCTAGTGCGTGTCTACTTATTGAACCGCCTGTAAACCTTCCCTCTCCTCACGACACCCATTGAGAAAGGAGAGCGTGCGACCCAGAGGAAATTCCTCACTAATTTACTTTACCTATTCTTTTTCGTATTCCCAGAGCGACTGAGAAACATCTCCAGCCTCTGGTTTCCATCCACAACTTTGTTTTTATTCTTGCTGGCACAGAGTGCTGAACCGTGAAAATGAGTGGACGTAAGTTGGACACATACACTGGGGACTTCGAGCTCCGCACCTTGACTCCGGAGGTGGTAGAGAAGGGTAAAAAGCGCGGTTGGAGCTGACCATGGGGAATTGGGGACGGATAGTACGATTTCTGGATCTAATAAAGCCCTTCGTGCCTTTGTTGCCGGAGGTAATTTCCCCGGAGCGGAAGGTTCCCTTCCAGCAAAGGATGATGTGGACGGGGGTAAGCCGAGGAAGACCTTCTCAATTACTGGTGGAGCGGTAGCTAATGGAGATTGATAGTTGACATTGCTCATCTTCTTGGTGATGTCGCAAATGCCGTAAGTTACCCCTTCTCCGTTTGGGGCGCATAAGATGGCTAAGTCGATGTTTATAGATTATACGGGATTGTGTCCTCTGACGTATGTTTCCATCTGTGTCTGGTTGCGGGGTTCGGGTTCGTGGGCTCGAGCACATCGCAGGGAATGAAGCTGACTGGTTTCGGGGGTGTAGACGTCAGATCCTCTATACTGGCTCCGTATGATGTTGGCGAGTAACAGAGGTACATTGATGGAGTTGGGTATATCGCCAATCATATCGTCTGGGATGGTGTTCCAGGTACGTCGTTACCAATTAGGGGGTTGCTGGTCTCGGAGATGCTGATCTATCATATGTAGCTTCTTGCTGGTACCCACCTTATTGATGTCAACCTCGATCTCAAGTCTGACCGTGAACTTTACCAAACTGCTCAAAAGCGTATGTGGGATCGAACTGAACTTGAATTTTTTGTGGTTGAATGCTGACAGTTGGACCCAGTCTTTGCGATCATTCTCTCTCTCGGACAGGCCACCGTTTACGTTTTGACTGGACTTTATGGACAACCCTCTGACCTTGGTGCTGGTGTGTGCTTGTTGCTCATCCTCCAGCTTGTCGTTGCTGGTCTTATTGTGATCCTTCTCGATGAGCTGCTTCAGAAGGGTTACGGATTGGGCTCTGGTATCTCTCTCTTCATTGCCACCAATATTTGCGAGAACATCATCTGGAGGGCATTCAGCCCAACTACCATCAACACTGGACGTGGTCCAGAGTTCGAGGGTGCCGTTATTGCGCTCTTCCATCTCCTTTTGACCTGGCCCGACAAGCCCCGTGCTTTGAAGGAGGCTTTCTACAGGCAGAATCTCCCCAACATCATGAACTTGATCGCTACTGTTGTCGTCTTTGCGTCGGTTATCTACCTCCAGGGATTCCGTGTCGAGATTCCAGTCAAGTCCAGCCGTCAACGTGGAACCCGAGGTAGGCTTCAGATTGTGTGGTCATACTACGGAACATGCTGCTAACTTAATTGTACAGGAACCTTCCCTGTCCGTCTTTTCTACACCTCCAACATGCCCATTATGCTCCAGTCTGCCCTCAGCTCCAACATCTTCCTTGTGTCCCAGATGCTCTACAGCCGTTTCTCCGACAACATCCTCGTCCGACTTCTCGGTGTTTGGGAGCCCAAGGAGGGATCTGCTCAGCTCTTTGCTACCTCCGGAATTGCCTACTACATGTCCCCACCACTCAACTTCAAGGAGGCGCTTTTGGACCCTGTTCACACCGCTGTGTACATCGTTTTCATGCTCACCGCTTGTGCTATTTTCTCCAAGACCTGGATTGAGGTTTCTGGCTCTTCCCCTAGGGACGTTGCTAAGCAGTTGAAGGATCAGGGATTGGTCATGGCTGGTCATCGGGAGCAGTCCATGTACAAGGAGTTGAAGCGGGTCATTCCTACTGCAGCTGCTTTCGGTGGTGCCTGTATCGGTGCTCTGTCAGTTGCCTCGGATTTGTTGGGTGCCCTTGGAAGTGGTACTGGTATCTTGTTGGCTGTTACGTAAGTTTCGATATATGCTCGCTTTGCATAGACTTGAGCTAATATTTGCGTGTTAGTATCATCTACGGATACTTCGAAATTGCCGCCAAGGAGGGCGATATGGCTGGTGGTCTTGGTCAGTTCGTTGCATAAATAGGGGATGCTTTATGGGGTGCATAGTAGCGTGCGAAGTGGCACGTGGTGTAATCTACAACTAGCATGAGATTATGAGAAAAACAGGGGACGTGGAACGAGATTGGGGCTCGGGAATGGAGTTGTTGGTGAATACGATTGGTTTTTTTTTTTTTGATACATACTCGTCACCCACCTACCACAACTTTTTTTTTTCCGCCTCGCACTCTTGAACATGGCATAGTTTCTAGAGAAAAAACCGAAGGGGGGCCAAGAGGAACAAGAATGGAAGAGGGCAAAGCATGAGGGTGCATTTGACGCATGTTGCATGTTATATGTTTGTACTGTATATAATATGATCTAATGGTTCAAGATACTTCGGTTTGAGTCTGCTCTGATTTGGGTTTATAATGAGCACTCAAGAAAGATCAAGGCCTACTTAGTAGCGGACTCAGAAATGCCAGACCTGATGGATGGGTGGAGGATCATGATTTAAGAGATTGTATGTGGTACAAGCAAAATATGATGCATGCATGAATGGCGTAACGATCCGATCAAGAACCACGTGACGATACAACATGGATGCAGACTGGCTTCCAATCTTTACAATAGCCTATATACATACAAGCAATGTGAGCGTACAGTATACCATCGGTGTCTAGACAAATCTGGCACCCAGTGATCACGTTTTGTCCTAGCGGTTACACTCTCCAACAAGCAAGGCCATATTCAAAATTTGACTAATGCCCTAGATATACATATATAAATGTGTATGGGGACCAAGACAGTCAACCGAATATGACCACCACAAAGTATTTTTTTTAGGGTATGGGGACAAAACCCCTTTTCGTAATCATAGCCCTAGGTGACGCAAGGTAATTGCTTGTTTGAGAGGCGATTTTGGCTAATTTTTTGGGGTGTGAAACTACAAGACTAATGACACGGAACTATACCTACGTACAGTGCATTGTTATGTTGGGGGCCGGTACCACGTGTGCCGGAAGTTGGGAACATAAATATAGCTGGCAAGACACACTAATACTAGAATACGTAACGTTTGCATGATGGTGGTGGAAGTGGAGTCAATGACATTGTAAGTTCGTTGTGAGCAATTGGTTGAAATATACTCTAAGTAGGTAGTTACCCTGAATAGCAATTCCCGGCCCTAACTAGTAGAGCCCATATATCCAATAACACAACCCCAAAGTTACTAGCAATATTAATCCCATGAGGTTGGAGAAATTGACCCTATTAGTTACAAGTATTGGCCTTGAATTGATTGAGCAACAAAGTTTCAATACGAAGTCCCTTCAGCCCCCAAGGACTTTCACTTCCTGAGGGCAAAGCCCAAATCCAAGGGGATTCGTATAGGAGACAACTTGGCCGCTAGCAGCAAGCCAACCACGCATGGCTCCGACTCCGACTCATATTCTATACATTTCAAAGACGAAAAACTCTCTGCTAACTTGAATAGCGACGATAGCCCTTACTTCGTACCGACAATAAGTATTGCAAGCGTCGTTTCCATGACGGGGGAATTTTATATGGAAGAAGCTCGTATGGGTCGAGACTAGCGTATAGTGTGGAAATTTATATATGGGGGTCGACATCATGCTCGCAATACCTAGGCCTCTTGAGCAATGCCATGGTGCTAAGCACAAACCCTAACAAAATAAAAAGCAAAGAGAAAACCATAACAAGAGGATATCAGAGCCCATAAAAACAAGAGGTATATTACATGTACCAGACATGTCGGCCATGGTATCACATCCTAGGCATCACTTGTAGGTGAGTGTATGGGGAGTATCACTTCTGTCAAAGACCAATTGAGGATTCGATAAACTAAAAAATCGTCCGGAAACACTACACAATAGAACTTTTGATGATCTGCCTAATCATTAGAAGGAGATTTTTAAAAGTCATAATATTTATTTTCCGCATTGCTTTCTTGGGAGACTGATTCAAAATTCCACAATCACATAATCATTGATCAACCTCATCTATGGTACTTCCCCCTCGTAAATCTGGCAAGGTTTTGCTCTTTCTTATCTCCTTCCACTAATCAGTACTTCTATTGCCCAGCTTGTTTCTTCATGAAAGGTCGACATAGGGATATCCGGTAGGATACCCTGTTTCCTATGTTTGTACACACTCGACTAATGTAATCCTATTCCGTGACATGATCATATGAGGGCGACAGTATTTCCTACACTCAATGGCTGAGAAATAGTTAGCAAGATCTTAAAACCCTCAGGATGAGTTGTATGCATACGTATAGTTGCTGGGAGGGTGAATGAGCTTTCATGCCTGCTCAAAGGTTGGCCTCAGGCCTCGAAAGACGCTGATGCTGTGAGGTCTGTATTGAGAAGATAGGTGCCATGTGGGCAGGTGCATGGTACAAGCACCTTACCCTGATGGATGAGGACCCGTGCATCTTCTGAACGTTAGGTGAAGGAGGTGTCTGCTGGAGGGGGATCTAGTGGGTTCACAGATGGTGGGTTCAAGAAAGCAAAATTGGGCATTGAGTTACCACTCAGGTGGTTGACGAAGGGCAGCATAGTGGATGAATGCAGTCTCGAATGAAGGTGGAATATGTGCTTTTATCACGTGATACCAAGTATCAGGAGCCTACTATAAATTTCGATTGATCTCTTGGGGGCACATTGGACTGTGATAAAAGAAAGATCTCAGAGTCTCATGGCAGCTTAGGGCCCGGGTGGAAGGTATACGAGTCGTTGGGTGCTCCAGTCACGGCGGCCGAACTTCGTGTTCGTTTAGAATATATAGGGGCAGAATAACGGGAGACATCGTCAACTTGTCGGCAGTATATAATCGCCCTCCTGGAGCTTCAAACACGAGATGCTGGTGGCAGGCTTGTTATGTTGGGATTAGCATTAAGCGTATTGGGCTTGGGAGAATATATGACTAGCGTGGCACATTAATATTAGAATACGTAACGTTCGCATTATAGTGGTGGAAGCCGTTGCGAATTTTGGTTGTAATTGGTTGAAATTGATGAATTACTAAGTAACATAGTTACCCTGAATAATAATTTTTGGTGCTTAGAAAACCCTAAGCAGACTCCGGCACAGCCCCGAATATTGAACGTAGTTACTACCAATACCAATTCCATGAGTTTGGAGGAATTTAACACTATTAGTTACCGTGAATTGATTGAATCGAGAGGGATGGTATCAAGGCTTCCATGCTTGTCAAGTTCTTGAGGGCAAAACCCAAATTCATATAAGAGACAACTTGACCGCCAGCAGCAAGTCAGCCACGCACGATTCCGACCCCGACTCATATTTCTATATACAGTCAGGTGGCAAAAAATACCATAAACCGCCCCCCCCCCCCTGCATAAAGAGGCCCAGACTCTGCGTATTGGTGACTTTTGTATGAGTTTTGGAGTAAGACATACATTGCATCTTCATGCAGGGTATGATATTTTTTTCCGCCTCATAGCCCTAGGCTGACTGGGCGATTAGACTTCTAAAAAAAAGAATATTTTTTTGCCACCTGATTGTACTTCAAGGCGAAGAAAACCTCTATGTAGTCAGCCTAGCTAGGAGCTTCTCTCTATATAATGAGACGTATCCAAAATTTATATAAAATGGAAACATGGGCTACTAGGTACGCACCGGCACGGAGCTTGGGTTTTCAAGCATAACTCAACTATTTTGGGGTTGAATGGGCTCAAAAATATTTTCACAGGCCAAGTGGGCAAGGATCCATGTGCCTTGCTACTGGAACTATCTCGGGAAAAATATGGCTGGATACAGGAGCTTTTGGGAGGAAATATATTCATATAAGAGGGTTAGGAGGGCTGTGACTGGCTAGAATTATTGCTTTCACTTTGTATTTGAAGTCTAGGCCAATTGTATCTACAATATCTTTGTGTGCAAGTACTACTGCCCCTGGGTAGGTTTGGGGGGCGGGTAGGCAAGGTATTTCTTGGGATATCTCTGAGAGGTTCAAAATGAAGGGCCCGATATCTTCAGGCATGTAGGGAAGTCTTATTTGCCAATAATATAGAAAACCCAGTAAAACCACTGAGGCCATCCTGTTGGGCAGTAGTGCTTGCACACAAAGATATTGTAGATACGATCAGTTTAGACTTCAAATACAAAGTGAAAGCAATAATTCTAGCTAGCCACAGCCCTCTTAATCCTCTTATATTTATCACATCAGTGCCCATGTCGACATCTTCTGAATACTCCTCCAGTTTCTCTTTGTAGTATCCCATATTTGTGCCCATATTGGTTACGTTACTGCCCTGGCGGTGGAGGTGGTTTATACGAAGGTCCTTTTTGGCAATGATGCTAGCCTGAATAGCGGCGATAGCGTTACTTCGTACCGGCAATAAGTATTGCAAGCGTCGTTTTCTTGACCGGGTTTTTTTGTATGGAGGAGGCTGCGCTTCTTCGTACTGCATAAGAATTTGGGTTCGTGGTCGACATCAAGCTTGCTACTGGCAGCAGAAACTTTTAGAGTTCAAGTTATTTATCTGATGTGTAGTTCACCACAAACAGCCCACGGGCCGAAAGGCTACCCGAAGTATCTCGTGAACGGGGGTAATGTGGACAGCAGTTTAATGTGCCAGCTGTTTGGGTGATAAGAAGTCTGGGAGGAAGATTTCCAACGAGGGTGAATGTATAGTGGAATGGATTTAAGGAAAATTCCAAAGCGCAACATGTGCATTTTATATTGCCCCAATGGGCGCACGGCGGGGGGTTTGATGGGGACCTAGTCCTCATTGTCGGTGTGGTACCCATCTGCAACTCAAGTATCGCCCCGAAAGTCCTCAGCCTAACATCATAACATACCCTCATGAATCCAAAATAATAAAAGAAACAAATATGTACTAATCCTATCCCAGAAGAAAAATAGGAGAATAAACTAGGCAAGAATAATATAACAAGAATAAAAAGAAAAGGAAAGAAAAAAAAGCTTAAGAAAGTCCACACCGCCCTACCCATTACCCTCCTATGCCGCAAGGAACTCGCGATTTCTTTTTGCCCGTGATTGTTTTGTCCAAGTATCCCGTGCTAGGGCCTGATTGTAGGACCAGGTTGTGGTTCCAACGAGGATATCCCCAACTTTGTATGAATTTATGTGTGGGCGGTCGGGAGACAAAAAAGAAGAAGATGATGATGCAGAGACCGATGAGGAGGATGGAGTCCTCCGTAAGGCACGGTGTACAGGGTAATGACTGTACTGCCATGGGTATGGGGTGGGAGGTGGAGGTGATTCAGTTCCTGCTATGCTGCCTCCCGGGGTGGAAAGTGGAGTATCCGTTTGGATACTCCCTGGGGAGGTGGGTGGATTCTGGGAAGGCAAACCCCCCCGCATGAAGGTCGAGGTTCTCCGGCGACCTGGGGTCAATGCCATCGGCATTGGGGGGCCTGTCTGCCTGTTGATAGTTGGCCGCCGTGGTGTAGAGGGAGGCGGGGAGGAAGGCGGCGGGCGGGTGGGGGGAGACATTCTGAGTGTGGCTTTGAACTCAAAAGGGTTGGGTAGCGGTGGTAAATCAGAATGAATTGAGCTGGAGCTCGAGAGTGGTTTCTTTGCCTGTTATAGACAGTTGGGACCGGCGTAAGTGAGGCCTGGGGGGAGAGGAATTTATACCCCACTTCCCCTCCTCCCCCAGAGTGAATCCATCTCAGAGTAGCCCCATGACTCATGCTAACAGCTGACGACGTTCCGTCTTTTTCACCCGCGCATCGAGCTCAAGGTGTGGATGGCAAGGGTATGCAGAAATCAAATAAACAAAAGAACACGTCCTCCATATGGGCACCACAGGCCTCAGGCCATAGTAGTCCTGGGCACGGTGTCTTCGGTTCTAAACCATGGAGTCATGCGGCCAATAATTGGAAGAGGAAATTTTACGAGACATACGCAATGCTCTTCTCTATACCCCGCTTCACGTCGACAATTGGGTTGGTATGTAGGTGCAGGGTGCTATGGACGAGTAGTTGTGGTGGTTATCGGTGTTGGTTCATCATATATCCCCAAAATAAAGAAAAATAGTGGTGTGTAGAAGGCAAGGCTGAGAAAAGAGCAGTGCGATGTATCCTTTTTATCCCTGCCACTGCTACAGGAGCTTCAGCGACTAGGATGCAAAGTTCCCCCCCTGGCCACTCCAATAACCACCCCACCCACCCAGGAGATGTACATGAATTCAAAAAATAATCCAACACTCTATGAATGCCTTTGCCCACATAGCTGAGTGAAAACACAAGGAAATTTGAAATGACAAAATGGTGGTCGAAAGAACAGACAAAAGGAAAACAGATGATACGCCCAACGTTTACCCTGAACTACGATGGTAAACTTTTGTACTCCGTATGATGATCCATTTGCAGGATGTCAACAAGGCTCCAACAAGAAGGACCCAGCTTCTTCTTGTAGAAACTCATATTCGTGCTCATGTTGGTTACGTTACTGCCCTGGTGGTGGTGGTTTATATGGTGGTGAAATAGGACACCAAGTGAAAGGTCCTTTTTGGCAATGATGCTAGCGTGGATAGCGGCGACAGCATTAGTTCGTACCGGCAATAGGTATTTCAAGCCCCATTTCATAGTCTGGTTGGCACCCGTTTCATGACAAGTTTTTTGTATGGAGGAGGCTGCGTTTCTTCGTATAGAGTGGGAATTTGTATGCGTGATCGACATGAAGCTTGCAATAGTAATTGTCTGTACCAAGTACTGGGCGGCAGACACCACCCTTGAATCGCCTTTAGAGTTCACCACCAAACAGCGCCTCTCTCTACGAGCCGAAAAAACACCCGAAGTATCTCGTGAAGGAGTGTCATGACGACGGTAGTCCAGTGTGCCAAAACGACTAAAACATACAAGCCTACTAGCTCGTGGGACGTGATCGGTGTTTGGGACTGGGCCCGTATCCATATAAATATGAATACAAGGAAAAGGACTGGCTGCCAATATATATCGGCAGAAGTGCAGTTGAAATAGAATAGTGACTCGGGGGCCATTGTAAACGTTTTTGAGATAGGTCTGGAGGTAAACGAAGTTGATGGGAGGAAGGCCCATCAATAAGGACGAGTAAAGAGCCGAGCGAAAATAGAGGACTTCAAATGTATTTATCTTAGGCCATGGGAGCGGACGGCACTCGATATCCAAATTCCTTCCTCCTTTCCTTTTTTCTTAGGTGACACGCGTCAAACACGCTACACGCGTTGCTCCGCAACTATGTTATGATAAACAAAAACAGTGTCCCGGCAAAAACAGAAATACCTAGGTCATCTTAATTGAACAACGCACCTTAATCCTGCTAACGTTACTCACCAATCACCAGAGACATCCCGACCCACGCAAATGCAATCCCCGCAGTCCGCATTATTACAACCGACTTTGCTGTCTAGAATCCCGTCTTTTAGCCCATTACCGTAGAATATAACCCTAGCCTCTTCCGTAAAAGGGAATCCTAGGTGGGCTAAGACTGTGGGTGCACTGCACCTCTCTGACGGAAGGTGAGTTGCCCATTTAGGGAACTGCAAGGCAGCCGCCATCAGCCTCGACACCAGACCTCGTTTAGGTTCCCTCATCAAGTAGAATCAATTCCCCAGCCCTCATTAGTCTCGGAGCTCCCATGGCCCCCATCGTGATGGCGATGCTCCTTGTGGTAAGCTGTTTGGCCCCATGACATCCTCCGGGAACAATCCAGCAGTTCGAACACCCGAGAGAGGACAAGGCAAGAGTGTCCGGCTTGCATGAGCACAACTTGTAAGCGGCAGAATTCGGCAATAACGTCAGAAGCCCTCAATTGTTCACAGTCTATGACGTAATTCCGCGGCGAAAATTCCCAGTAAAATACTCTCTAGCATCTTCTATCACTTTCCACGCTGAGACAACAGGGAAGGGGAGTATGCCACACTCTTCTCATGCAAAGTAGTTAGCTCTCTAGTAGATTGATAGAAGGAGCAGACAGGGGTTTACCTTCATAATCCATGGTGCTTCGATAAAACCAAAGGAGAAAAGCATCCAAGTATACTGCAGTATCAACTGATAAGGAGTCGTCGTACTATCGCACTCATACCCATCAAGACCTAGCTAAGCTGAGTTAATAAGAAGTTGGCGGGAGTCTCTACGAGAGTCTGTAGCCCGCCAGACGAGGGCGGAAGGCCCCACACCAAGACATCCTCGTACAACTAGGTCCCAATTTTCAGCCAATAATCGGTAGGAAAGAGATCGAGCCAATTCTGACCAACGGTGAGATGAGAAAACGACTGTATTAATCTATATGCACGAGCTTGTAGGTAGGCATATTGCAGGAATTGGACAATAAATATGGGGAGGGTAACCAGACTAAATGGGGGTAACAGGAGGCCCCGAAGTTGGAGTTAAAAAACAAAGCGATTGATAGTTCGTATTTGAAGGGCAAAGTGATCGGTAATCAATAAGAAATGGAATATTCCGTCAGACGCGGATAACGTAGAAAATCATTGGGCTTTCTTTGGCTTTTCTCGGATTCGTTTTGTCGGGTCGATTCGCTTTACCGCATGCTGCTGAGCAATCCTATACACCCATTCATCCCAGCTGACCCACCTATCCACAACTTTGCGTAGTAGCTCCACACCTTCTTGCCCAGTGGGCACAGAAAACATTTCCCTGTGACCAGTTCCACAAAAGGGACACGTTTTCAGACCGTGGCAAACTTCCGTATTGTCTTTAAGCTCAGTGTGAATTAACTTCTCAACTTTCGCTGAGTTATGCACCTGTACCACCAGAACCAGCTCTAGATTGCAAGATTTATGCCTCTTCATTCGCTGCGCGACATCGATAGAGCGGCCAATCTTGTACCATGACTTTCCATCACTTGTTCCCGCCATCGATCTGCAAATATAGAGGTACTCTTTGGGTTTGAAATCGCGGAGGTGGGTGGTAATGGCCGATGTCGCTTCAGGCGTCAGATGCGGTGGTAGATATCTTGGGATTGCTGGTAGTCCAGGAACTCTATCAGTAAGTTGTCAAGCCCAAGTTGATTTTTTGGCCAGCTCACATGCTTCATAAATCTTCTTATATACTGCCATTTCCAGGGTATCCGCTTTTATGAACATTTCTGCGCCCAAGAGCGTCTCTTTCTTCCATCTGGGAACAATTCCAAGTTGATCCACTCGCACTGGGGGCTTTGCCATGCCCCGAGTAGCTTGGATATATTCAGTCTTGGAAGCCATGATTACTATCTGTTGTTCATGTTTTCGGCTTCGGCGCATGTCATCCTTTCGATGGAGCCTGTTCAAGCCGTACTCAGTGCGTTTAATCAAGCTTCGTGGGAGAATGCGTGCTGGAGAGTTCGGCCTTCGATATTCTGTAGCAGTATTATTTGTAGGAACGATTGGAGCAATTCTCCAGACACCATCTCGGTAGCCATTCGTAAATGTGGTGGTAAGCACCTTGTAGATATTAATTATTCTTGACACCATGGTGGTGGATTTGCTTGGTGGGGAGTATACACGTCTAGATTGAAAATATGGGGGGGAAGTAGACAAAGACAGACAATAGCACGTCTCTAGACCAAACACCAGACCAGAAATTGAGGTGAGTATGTAGCCTAACAAAGAGCGGACAGAGGTCAAGAATAGAAGAATATGCTTTGCAAGTCCAAACTCATCGAGCGATACACGAGCGAAACGAGCAGGAAGGGAGACAATTATAAGCAAAAAGGGTATCATGGGATATCTAAACAGAAGAGTTATTATATCCACTTACTGACCATTGATAACATCCTCAGAAAACTAACTAGTCACTTCGAGATGACCGACACTGTCCATCGGCTGCCCGATCAAGACCAAACCGCCAGCTGCTCAACGACCAATCAGGGGGCAGATACCCAAATATAAGCATGTGGCACAGGTAGGCGTATTAGCAACGATTGGATCCGCTGCCACAGACTGTACAAACGACTCATGTCTCACTCGCCAAGTGACTGCGCCGTCCCCTTCATGACCGGAGCTGGTGTAGCGTTGATACATGCACAGCCATTCTCGTGGAAGGCCTGATTTCAGGGTGCAGTGATGAAGGCTGCCTAGAGTAAACGGAAGGGGAAGCGCAAATACAAACGAGACCACATAGTCGGAGGAAGGTACGTAGTATGAATGTGTAGTGGCTGAGCAAGACTTGAGAACACTTGCATATGTATAAAGATCGAAATCAAGCCAGCTGTGATTATCTGCTATAGGAGGTAGGATTGGTTCATGTGTAGAAATGAGTTCAAACACAATTTTACCAAATTAGGAAGTAATTTGTGGCTTGTGGTTGTAAGATGGTGATTACCGTACGATAATCTTGACTGGACGGTTATCTTGACCTTACGGTCAGGTTGCGCGTACGCTCAGGCTGCGCGTACGCTCAATTGTGCCAAGCCAGCCAAGACTGCTTACCTAAGCACCCCGGGATCGTTTGACGTCCCAATTTACCAAATATAGCAAGTTGCTCCATCAGGAAGTCGCCTGTGTACCCGAAATCTTGGCACGGCAGCGCACAAATTTGAGCTCATGCCCCATCCCCACCATTGGACGATTCTACCAGATCTAACTGGCAAAACCTGCAAATTCGCCATGGGTAAAGCACTGAAGATGGCACGGGCTGCCCTGGGGGTAGACAAGAAGGGCCACTTGTCACTCGACCAGAAGCAAAAGCAGAATCAGAAACAAAGGCAGCAGCAGCAAAAGGGAAAGAAGACTTCACAACGGGAACAGCCAGTCCAGAAGAAGGGGAGTGGGGATAAAGAGGAAGAACAAGGTGTATTACGAATAGAGGATCTCCAAGCTTCGTCTGCCCCTGCAATAATAGGAACCGAGCTCGACAAGACCCCAATGGAATTGGACACTGAACCACAATCCACCCAACTAATACCAAGCCCTCTCCCCATCGACCCCACCTCCAACGTCCTCCTCTTTGGCGAAGGCGATCTCTCCTTCTCCCTCTCCCTCCACACCACCCACTCCTATACCCGCCTCACCTCAACAACCTACGACCCCCACCCCGTCCTCCTCGAAAAATACCCTCAATGCTCCAGCACAATTACCACCCTTCTCTCACCTAACCCAACTAATCCAAGTAACCACACAGTCCTCCATTCCATTGACGCCACCCACCCACCGAAGTCAATAACTAAACAATCCGGTTCCTGGGACGCAATAATTTTCTTATTCCCACATACTGGAGGACTCACGAAAGACCGTGATCGACAAATCCGGGCGAATCAGGAACTGTTGTTGGGGTTTTTCAAGATTGCGAGGGACTTGATTGAGCCAAAGAAGGGATGTGTAGTGATGGGAACTTTTACAGGGGAGCCATATGAGAGTTGGGATATTAGGGGATTGGCAAGGAGGGAGGGGTTTAGGGTTAGGCGGAGCGGGGCTTTTCCTTGGGATGCATTTCCTGGCTACCACCACGCACGAACACTGGGGAACATCCGATCTGGTGGTGCTAAAGGCAGGGGGAAAGTGAGAGGTGCTACTGAGGGTGAAATGGACAGTGGAGATGGTGCAGCCGGAGTAGAACGGAAGGGGTGGAAAGGCGAGGACCGCCTAGCGAGACTATGGATATTTGAGGTCGACGATGGAAAAGTGCTCAATGGCCCAAAGAAGAAACGCAAGAGAAATGTCCCGGTAGATTTTGATACTGATAGCGAGAATGAAGATGAGGTGAGGAGTCAGGCGAAGAAAGGTACCGGAAAGGGGGCGAAGAAGGTCAGAGAAGATGCCGAAGACAAGGCTGTAGCGGAGAGCAAACAATGGTTCAAGGCCCAAGTGGAAAAAGGCAAAGGCTCTAAGACCAAGAGAGCAAAGCATGGGGATAATGATGACTCTTCTGAATGGAAAGATGGAGATGTGGAAAGCCAGGAGGCGCGGTTCCGGGCGGAAGATGATTCGTGAGATATTGAGGCTTTGCAGGTATAAAAGATTCATTTTAACCTGGGCGATGTTGGGGTTTTATGGGCGATATTTTTCAAAAGGCTTTATTATACTTGTCTCTCATATAGATCTAGCGGTGTATTTATTCTGTTCTTCGAATCTGAGGTGCATACGTAATAGGGCCCTGATGTAGTACATTATTTATTTGAAGCTGTATTTACTGACCAAAGGCTACTTCTCATTACTGTTGCATAACTGAATGACATGCCTATCTTCGTAGGGGAATTTTCAAATAGAAAGTTCTCCTCACTCACCTGTGCTGATCATTCTTCCCCTATACCACTATCACTTACTTAGCTTGCTAGATGTAGATGCAGATTAGTTACCCTCAATGACGAGATTACTAACCAGACAAAACGAGAGCCGAGGCTAGGTACCCCTCAGGTAAGCCGAACGCTAGTCTGGCTCCGAACGTCATTTGCAGCATATCGAACTACCTAGGTACTCGCTAAAAGTAAGCTAAAAGTAAGCTAAAAGTGACAAGTCGAAAAAAAGTCGTGATCAAGAGACGAAAGAGGAAATTCGCATGTATTTAGAGCTCCCGTTGAAGCTCAGAGCACCTTTCTGGGGGTCAGGTGCCGAAGACTAAGCACCTTCTACTATACCATATCAGAATCATAAGCCTTTTTCTCTTGCTATCTCTCCAAAGAGATATTCACTATCCCAAACACGTATTTTCTTTCACAAGGAGAATACCGATGATGAAAAGCAAGAAGGAGATAATGTCCAACCCCTTCATATATATTCAAGCTCGAAAACCTAAAATACGAGTGCGACCCCATAAACATCCATCAATAAATATTTCATAAAAACGCAAACAGTGAAATAATACGCAAGACGCATAATATAAAATGACCGAGCAGAGTGTAATAAGAATGCGACTCTGAAAAAAAAACTAATCAAGACTGGTGAAATCAACAAAGAAACAAACTCCTCTACTCTCTGAGCGGGATGAGCGGGACACCTGATGCACAACCTCGTAGAGCTCTCTTATCTTATCTTTACCCACCCTTATCTCATGCATTACGAGATATACACCTTCCTCACCTCGCTCTCCTCATACTCCTGTGCCGTCGTTGGATCTTTAACCCACCCCGGCTTCACCCCTCCCTTTAAACTCGCCTCTCGCAACCTCTCCCTCCCATAAATCCTTCCATTCGGTAGCACCACCGGGTCTGGCTCGACACTACTCCTCACATGATGTGCATAGGGCACTCCCCTCGCCAGCTCGTTCAACTCCGTGCTACAGATAGGACATAAACTAGTTGTAGAACTAGCGGTATTACTACTGCTACTCATCGTCTTACTATGGCACGCTGGAGTCTTTAAGCAAGACAGGCCAGCAGAAAGTGCGATGTGAAGGAGTGGCGAGGACGGGAGGGAGTAGAGTGAGTGGTGGGTGGTGACGAAGAACTCTGCAAGGTGGTCCCAGCGCTTGGGAGAGTAGAGGGATTTGTAGGGTTGGAAGTTTGTGTCGGCAGAGTAGGCGAGGAGGGCGGCTGCTTTTTCGATCTCGGGGAGGTGGGTTTCGTGGTGTGGAGCGAGATGTTTCTTGGAGTAGGCGATTGCTTCAACAAGGTTTCCTGTGCGGACGAGTTCGATGTATTGTTGGAGTCGGAGGTTGAATTCCAAAGTGCTCTATCTCATGAAGAAAAAAAAAGAAGTTAGTTACTGGTGGGAGTTTGGTAGGGAGAAGTCCACTTGATAAAAACTCACCTTAATCTTCCTCAAAGTATTCCTATTCTCCGAGCACCACGCCAAACACTCCGTCGTACTCCCCCTCTTCAAACTCGTCTCAATCCTAGCGCACTGTACAAACACATCCACATCAACCAAGTCCTCAATTCCCTTTTCCCTCGCCAACATTCTCGCACTCTCACCGAATCCACTTCTCAACAACGCATCCACCAATAATCTATCCAGCCGTACCCGGCTCCATTGATCATACCCTTCATCGGCGAGACTAGGAATCGTATATAGATCCTGTAAATGCGCGATCCTTTTCTTGCTTTGTAGCATTACTTCTTTTTCTTCCTTTTGCAGAGACTCCAGTTTTCGTTTGAGGCCTTGCATGCGAGTGATCATAGTGTCGAGGGCTGCTGTAGCTGGGGTCCCGGTTACAGTTTCACTGCTGCAGAGTGTACTATCTGTGTCTGTATCGGCGGGGGAAGAAGCTTGGGCAGAGGCGATAAGGTTCGAGAGAGAGCTGGTTAGGCTGGTGCAATCCCGCTCGAGATGCTTTTGTGCTGTTTTAAAAGTCTTCCTATGGATCTCATACGGGAGCCGGAGCAACGGTTGGTCCTGTCCATGAAGAAACCCCTCAATCAGTAACTACTCAGTCGGTAACCAGATGGAAAATGCTTTGGTGAAGCTGAAATACGAAAGTGATAGCTATATTGTTGCAAGTTTGTAAATGGGACCCACCAACAACAAGTGCGACTCCGCATTCAACTTTGTGGCATCTATCGCCATTTCGTTTTAGAAGACAAATGTTCCGTTTGAGCTCTCCTTGAAACGGCTGATATTTGAGTGTGTGTTTATATGTGATTGATGTTGATGACAGGTGGTAGATGAAAAAGCCAAATGGCTCGCTACTGGTGTCTGTTGCTCGTGACTTGCCGACCTAGGCGTCAGAACTATCTAGGTTCGGTTCAGAACCAGAGAACTGTAGAGTACAATACAAGTATAGCACAGGAAGGGCTTGGTTGATTGATGAATTACACGCGCTGTGCCCAAGTAATATATAGTGCAGACTGAGTTCCCCAACCTCAGCTTGGGGAGTAAGACGTCAACAGGGCTTCAAGCGATTCAACCAACCAGCACCGGCAGCGGGGCGGCTTGCAGAATTGACAGGGATGCGGATGCGGGGCCGGCGATGCTGTTGGCTACCTACAGTTCGGACATGGGGTGGTGGAATGTCAGATCTGACCTACTCAGTTACCTACCATACCACTGGGACTTGGGGTGGGGGCCAATGCGAGATGAGGATGATGAGGATGCATGTTGTATATAGTACATGAACTTTGATGTCACATAAATCGAATGCACAGGCGTCTGCGCATAAACTGACATGTACAGCACATACAGCTAGATCTAGATATCCCAGCTGCAGGTACTTTGTACATACTTGCAGGTAGATTGGTCTGGTAGAACTTGCAAGGTGCGACCACTAAAGAGTCTGTATGCATATTGATAATAATATCGATATCACAATACCGATGAATCTCATACCCGGGTGAATTCATGAGCCCGTTAATTACTAACACCACTAGCTTCCAGCCCCTATAATACACATTATTATTCCGATACAGGAAACATTGACGTTATAACCAGATTTTAACAAAGAATTTTCAGATAGATAAATTAGATACTCTACTGTAATGCAGATCTCTGGTTTGTAATATGTAGGGCGCGGCCGTATCTTCAATATAAGAGATATAGTTCGCAACGCACCTGGAATTCCTTAGAACTTGTTCTGTATTAGTCAGCTACTTAAGTCGGGTTTGCTGTTAAGTGTCGGGTCTGTTGTTTAGTTTTAGGTTTCCTGCTCGGCGAGATTATATCTGTACTTGCTTGATATTGTTTAAGCGTATAAGAAGGATTGCCAAATAGATATCTCGATCGTAGAAAGCAATCCGAACATGCAAACAACAATCCTTGTTTTCCTACAAATCCATCCAACCTAGTCAAAGCCCCCTAACATACATCAAGCCCCACCTTCCCCATCTCTGTGCTCAACCCCTTCAGCACCGCTAGAAACTCCCTCCAACTCTCCTCATACCTCCCGCATACCCTACCCATCTTCTTTAACAAGTCTATATTCTCCATCCCGCTGTCGAAATAAAGTTCTGCGTCAAAACTGGTTCATTTGTCAATATTTATGTCAAGGCAGTCCATTTATTTCTTACCAATATTAGAAAGACTCCCCCAGCTCACTTGAATATTGCTTTCCTGTCCCTGGTAGCCGATTCCATATTCTCACAACCAGTCAGACTAAAAGCCAAGTAGATTGGTGACTGTAGACTTCACCGTTGCTTTTCTGCCAACTCGTGGTTGCAAGATGCATGTCTTCAATATACTTTGAATTGGACCCCATATAAGGAGGATTGCCGAATAAACTTCTTGTTGCCAACTTGCGATTGCTAGATAAGTAAGTGAGCATCATTGTACATATCGAATCTACGTTGGTAATATCTATAGCAAAATCGGGGTTGGTAGAAAACCGACAGCAAACAGTTTATTCGACAATCCCTCCTCTCACAGGCATCTTCAAGTAGGTACAAAAAGCCATCTCTTATACAGAATATACGCTGAACATACATGCAATTAACAAACACGAGTTGGAAGAAAGCGACAAACAATTCATCCGACAACCCCCTACATATGGGTCCAATTCTTAAGCTACTTCCCATCTTGAAGATACGTTGACCACAAGTAGCAGCCTGAGTTAGAGCAAGACGACAAACAGTTATTACTTATACGGGTCCATCTCTAAAGCAAGCAAAAAAAGCTCTTTTATCTATTTAAGACACGCTTGAACATGCGATATGACTTGGGAGTTAGACTCGTATAAGAAGGATTGCCAAATGAACTATTCTGTTGTAGTTTTGGTTTGCCACATGCAGTCAGGGCATCTCAAGTGTGAAAGGCAGCCAGAATCAGCTTACTTGGTGAATATAAGGAGGATTATCGAATAGGCTGTTCTATATTGTAGTTGTTGCTTTTGCTAAGCTTAATTATTTATAAGTTGAGTATGCTACATGCACAATTGGGGGGGGTATCTTCAGTATGAGAAACGATACTTGCCCGCAGAATCAACTTACTTGCTATTGTCGCATGTGTGCATTGTCGCTGTGCTAGACTGAAGCTACTCTCGATTGCTGTAGCTTGGTGTTTGCTCGATTGTATTTGCTGAGAGTAGAAAAGAAGGCTAGGAGTATAATCAGCATATCTCACGAGAGATCGTACTTAGTACTTGTAGAAGTAACTTACAAAGTGTTGGGGAGGAGCTGGCCACCAAGTGGAGCCAAGGCTGGTTTACCCTGAACTATTCCACTTCCGAATCTGGCAATCGCGACTCCCCTACCTGGTTGTAATCTTGCAACCAGACTACTGGCACCACTATATAAGGTCCTTCCCCCCCCTGGGTCCTTGACAAAACCCACGAATCCATGGCATGGAAGCGACCACAGGGCAACCCCGATCCGATGCGCCGAACAGAGTACCTCCCAAGTACTAGGTAGTTCTATATTATGATTAATTGAATGGCACGTTTGGGTTTGCGAACAGGTTTTACTGTTCTTACTAACCCTCTCTCGCATCTTTTCAGCTCCTGAGTGAACCCCAGGTCACATCTTGTGATCAGTAGTTGCAATTAGGGCGCCTAGGTATGATCTGCTGTACTGTGATTTGTATTGAGCCACTCGCACTATGTTCGTATACTTCATGCCTAGAAACCATTGTGATAATGAACAGTGCGCAAAAACGTAAGACCAATATGACAGAGAATGGAGGCACATATAGGGTGACATGATCTAGCAGCAGGCCATGAGTTGTATTAATTTGAGAGGATGTAGAAAAGTCGACAGGAAAATTTTAGAGAGGGCCATTCATTGGATTGGGAGAGTGTACAAACAAATAATACTCCGCTCTTCTGTATCATGAGGCTATTTAGCATCCTGCGAAAACTCGCCTGGCTGCAAACAGCCATAATAAATCCTGCTCTCGCCAGACCCATTATCTATGAGAATTGAACCCACAAGTCGATCCTCATCCTCGGGTGTTATTCCATCCCATAAGCTCGTAACACCCACCACCGGCCCTCTACTCGCGATGACCATCGGATTATATCCAGGAACGGCTCTACTATCTCCCATATGCCATTTTCCAAGCCCACCTAAGAGGGCAGCAATCGCGGGGACGAGCAGAACGAAGAGGTATCTCGAATCGTAGACATACTGCGTCTTAGTAATTGTTATTGTGTAAATGGTATGTGCAGCCGAGGGTAGCCGACCCCAAGCCATCAATGTTGCCATTTGGAAGACCCATTCTATTCGTCTAGCAACGGTGTCCGCTTGGATGTAGGCAGTTTCATCTAATAATAGGTATGCAACTGGATCATCAAATATGGAGTTTGCCCCTGTTCCAACTGCCCCTCCAGTGAAAGAGAAGGGCGATCTATTGGACTCTCCATAGATGCGTCCAATTACCATCAAGCCGATTTGTTCCGCGAGACCCTGGGTATCATTCTTGATAAACGTCATGGAGTCAAGAGTTGGAGAATTACTTCCGATTTGCGTAGCCCAAACCCACCCAAAGTGGACGTTACAGTCGACTGTTTCAGAAGGAGTAAATAGTACTCTGTCTACATTGTATTCACCGCCAAATGCCCACGCACCAAATATGTTGCAGAAATCTCCCGGAGCATTTCTCGTGTTACTCAGCGACGTTCCGCCGATGTATGATGATGAAAAATTTGCCCAATAAAACGGGCTCTCTCCCGGGTTCAATGTAGCAGTATTGCCAGGATTGAGTTGACTCTTGTATATGATTGGCCGGCTAAGCAATCCTAGTGAATCGGGGACTGGATTGGCAATCTCTACTTCAGTGGAGCTTGCCAGTGATAGGCTGATATTGGTGTAGGATTTTGCGTGGCAGTCGGCATTTAATGCAGCAAGCCTTGCCTGTACTTTACAAGAAGTGTTGCTTCCACACACTGTAGCTACAGGTGGAGCGGTAAGGTTGCTCAGGGCGACTGTAGCGGCAATCTCAGTAGGGATATCTCGATATTGACCTCCACGGTATCGGTCATTTGCAGTCGTTATATAGCCAGAAAACGGTATTGTAGAATCATCAGGGGGGACATCTTGCGTGCCGGTTATTTGACGAGACTGATTTGAAATGCCAGCGAGAAGAGTAGTGTTGACAAAGGCCATCAACAGCAGTAGGATTCCAGATATCCTCAGGCTCCACAGCCGCCCAGAAAAGAAGTACAAAATACGCTGCATTGGAGACACAGTCCATTGAGCTAGTCGTTGAACTTCCCCAAGCGTAACACCTTGGTGGTCTGCTGTTACAGGCTGTGCCAACTTCAGCCAAAGATAGTGTTCTACGCAGCGTGTCGTCCATGAACTCGTTGCTGCACTAAGGATAGCCACCCCGATGGAAACCAGTACTTGAGGCGAAGGGCCAGGAGCGAGAGGGTCGAGTAAAGACTCAAGGGAGAAAACTGTTGGCTTGAGGTATAGAAGAATAACGAAGGAATATAGAAGGAGGGAAACTAGAGCCAGTGCTAATTGGCAAAGGATATTGTATATGCGGGAATTGGTAGCAAAATGGTCGCGCATGCGCCGAGGAAAACCAGTCTTAGGCATCTTAGAAGATACAAGTGAGTTGAAAGTGACCTGTAGTAGGCAGTCACTAGAGTGGGAGCTCGACGTATTGTATCTGATATTGACAATTCAACAAGCACATGAATATACTACCTACCTAGGCGTTAATAGAGAACTATGTCAATGGGGAGATGTTCCTAACTCGGTGAGCTGAAAGGCTGAGAGATATCTATCTGTCTCATGCTAGCTCATATTGGAAACTGTCTCACTGCTGCATATTATGTAGGCTGTGTGCGTGTGAGGGTTTTAAATGTCACCCCATGCGCTATATTTTCCTTTTCATACTCATGATCATATGATTAATTTCTGCCACATGGATACGCATGGACCACTGGCGGGAAAGATATATCATACTTCATGAGGACCATGGGCGAGTTTGTTGCTGAGAGTAGAGAGTGCGCCGGCAAAACGAAATTTGTGAAAGGGAAGTTCAGCATTGTTTTGCTAAGCTACGGTGAACTATAGCTTTACCAACCAAAGTAGCTCCCCGGAGGCTAACCTATTTGCCTAAGTAGTAGACATATATCTATATTAATGTGCGGGAATACACTCGCCGGACGACAAATGAGGTAAGAAAAGGATCAAGACAGGGTCTTGTACCTATACTAATAGTGAATAACTACATTCTAGTTTCATCCCCCAATATCTAATTACTTTGCTCGACTCAATACTAGGCCTCGGGCTCAGTATGGAAGTTGGGGCTGAGCTGACACGAATTATGCTAGGCTATATAGGTGTGCAACCAGACATAGTTAGGTGGGTTGTGTAACCAGACATACGGTACCAGAACTAATTTCCATCACATTAACAGTCCCCAGTTACCCTGAATCTGAATCCACCATCAATGTAAATTTGCACCCCACTACTATTTCTAGAATAGTAAAATGTGTTATGAATACTGGGGCACGAGGCTGGGAGTACTCTCATCTAAACAACCGGAATTGATAAAGATGGAGTGAGGTTACAGTCCGATGCACAAACTCAGCCTTCCGGGTGTAGTTCATATGCAACATTCAGCCTCAAATAGCAGCAATTTTTTTTTTTTTTAAAAAAAATTCCTCAGTACCCGTATGCACACCTAGTAGGGGACGGGACGTACATATGACGAGCCACCCGTTTGGATTCAAGGATCGGCAAGTTTATCAACCACCCACCCGCACGAGGAATAAATAAATACAATTATGGGCAAACATAAGAGAACTCGTGGGTATTTATCTGTCCTGCCTGTGCTTCCTGCTCTTAAGCCGTTCCAAGTCACCCTTCATCCGCTGCTCATTGCCGCCCCCGCCAATTCTCGATCCCTATAGGTAGCGGAAGAGGCTTCCGCTGTGTCCCAGGGTTCCTCTATCTGCCCTTTTATCTTTCCTCCAGGTCGGTCGATTCAACTGTCCCCATGAATCTTGAGGGGTCCCAATTAGCTTCTCCGCTGTTGCTGTTGTGGGCACTGGGAGGTGATGTGTAGGCCTTCCTTGCTTGGGTGATCGCAGTGGCGGCATGCTGGGGAGTCGGCCTTCACTCAAATAGCAGCAATATACGCTTTATAAACATCAAACAAGAGTTTGGGGAGTTTTGGTGTCAGGCAACAGAAGTTATCATCAAAACTCTCTGTGTTCCGGGCTGAGGAGCGATTATGCAGTGCACTTATGTAATAATACACCTTCTCCACTGCACTCTGCATATGAACTCCGGAAGACTTTTTGCATAGGACTATAGTTTGTATAGTAGCAATTACCCTTAAGACTACCTGAGAACGAGCTAAATACAGACCAGTTGACATTGGCTACAGCACAAGCAGTTCCCTGGGTAGAATTACAATTAGGATAGAAAGCAGTGTTTCCCGGAGTAAGGCCTATACTCATAATCCACTGAGGTGTGCATGTGGGATGTGACATGAGAATGAAGAAGGTGGAGGTGGATGTCTAGTTTCTAATTATGGGTATTTAGGATTAGGCCTCAGCTAGGTTTAAAACCGAATTCGAAGCTAAGTGCTAAGCAGTGGGTATCCATTGCCAAAATGACTTAGAAGTAAGGAATGGACGCGTCAAGCAACATCAAAACGACGACCGTCTACTCTTCCTCAGGACCAATTCCACAGCCTCACACATCGCCTCCTTAACCTTAATCAATGTCTCCAACAGCCTAAACACACCCTGTAAATGCTCCAAATTAAACATCAACGTGAACGTCTCACTCTTCCTCAACAAAAAGCTTCCCGGAGTACAAAAACTCATCCGATAAATCGTCAAGGTCCAGCCACTCGTAATAAAGCCAAACACCTGTATCTGTCTCACCAGCTCCCAATCCCAATGCAGCCTCTCAGCTAGAATAAACAACATCCCTGCCATTGCGTCCAAGATCTTGCCCAAATCATAGCCGCCTTTAGAGTCATTGTTGAAGTTGCTCGGGGCACGGGCTGCCTCTGCTACGCCAACGTCAAATGCTTGAGAGTCGTCTCTGTAGCGGAAGAGTCCGTCGAAGCGGTGCGTGTTTTCAGGGATGAAGGAGTTGAGTTCTTTACGGGCGAGGTGGAGGTGCGGTTGGATGCCACCTTGGTAGAGGTTGTCGATTATAGAACCCCAAATTATGTCGAGGGTGCCTTCTTTTACATGGGCGTGGAGGCATTGGGCACGGGTGAAGGTGTCGATCAGGGTAAGGAGATGGGATACAGCGGTATTCACATATGTGCACACGTAGTTTTCTGAGGCTGGAGGGCAGTTAGGGGGGCGGGGACTGGTTTCGGTGATGGTACTGCGAGAATCAGTATCATTTTGGGAAATGGATGACTATATCCATGGACATACATGTAGGAAGCCATATCCTTGGCTTCTTCAAAGCGTTTAATAGTGAAATTGACCACATCTGGCAGGGCTGGCAATGCCGGTATTAATGCTCGCAGCTCTTTCCTCTGTTCTGGATAGCTTGCAAAACCATGTGCATCTAAATCAATTACTTTCAGTGATGGGAAATGTCCGGAGAGCGGTAACTTCTCGAGCCACGACTCGACCTCTGATCCATCCGCGAAACACAAAGCTTTGGACTGTGGAATCATGGGTCAGCATTGTACTTGAAATCCGCAGGTCTAAGACGGCAGCACGAACAGGCATATGTGAAGATGGCCAAACGGACTGGTATCCCGTGCCATGGTAGTCAATTGGCGTTGATACACTTTTCCCACGATCCACTGAAGGACCTGCTCCTCCAGCACCAGTCACGACACCATCATCGTTTATCCCAACGAAGGTCCCATTTCCAGAGACTTTTGCTTTGATATTGATGTGTGGGCGCTTAGTTTTCTTAAACCGTTTTCGATACTATCTGGGGGAATGCATGGTAAGTTCACAAAAAATACCAAGTTTTTGTTTTCAGTCTGGCAAGAAGTAAGAATGCATCCCAGAGGATACATAACTCATAAGGTGCCAGACACCCAACGCATGAGCTGGTAAGAAACTTGCGTTGGGACCTTCCCATGAAGCAATAGCATGGGTCGGGACTGTCTTAAATTGAGCCTTTGGATAGAATCTCAGAACTCTCAAAGCAGCAGCTCCTTTGAATAGGGAATGCATAGTAAATTCACACAAAAGATACCAAGTTTTTGTTTCGGTCTGGCAAGAAGTGAGAATGCATCCCAGGGGGGGCAAAACTCATAACGTGCCAGACGCCCAACGCATGAGTTGGTAAGAAACTTGCGTTGGGACCTCCCCATGAAGCAATAACGTGGGTCGGGTTTAACTGACTTAATTGAGTGTTGGGATAGAGTCCCAGAAACTCTCAAAGCAGCTCCTTTGACGAAAGCTCTTACGAGCGCAACTTCGAAGGATTTCATATTTCTCGGGCAAATACTCTCAGATCGCAAGACATGATCCTTGGGATTTGAGAGTATTCACCTTGCTCCCCTCCCCCCGTGGGTAAATCACAATAGAGAGGACACTCACGTTAGCCACTAATTTCGCAGCCTTCTTCCTCTCCTCCGCAGTCCCCGAGTTATGGTATTCAGTCAAGAACTCGAGCCAGAACCCATTAATATTCGACGCGTGCCACCCATCAAACTCGGACTGTCGGCAGTAAACCTCAAAGGCCCCCAGGCTCCACGCCTCAGGGGGGTATTGTTGGAAATATTGCTGCACGCATGCTCGACGAGATCGCTTGTTGCTGCGAGGCGATGGAGGTGTAGCCGACCTGCCTGGGGATGATGGTGGGTATTGGGGTTGAACGTTGTGAAGAATAGCCGACGTTGACGTTGGCGATGAGGAGTTGTTTGAAACCATCGCAAGCAACTGGCTTGGCACCAGAGTGGAGCGAAAGTGGATTAAAGTCACTTTATATTAGCAACCAAAAATGCGGTGGCTGGCAACTAGACTACGGTAGGTATGGTAGTCTGGTTGGCACTAGGCTAGGTATGGTAACGGCAACTTTAGGGTTTGGCACCAACCAGACTAGGTTTGGCGTTCTTGGCAAACTTAGGGTTGGTGCTCTTGGCAAATTTGAAAGGCGCCCCCCCCAAAAAAAGGCCCATGTGCTTACCGCACAGAAAATCCTGTACCGGTAGGAACTATCGAGACTCAGAGTGGGCCCTCGAGATCTTCAGCTTATATTGTTGGGCTGGCGTTTGTGATCCCCTGTATAGGTTTTTAGATTTGTAATATTATTGTATCTCCTCTACCTGCACTTGCTACAACCCGCACTGTAGTACTGTTAAACGTTCCCTGGAGATTAGCAGACTTTGCCAGATTAATGGTCTTGGTGCTTCCTATTGCATTAATATTTCTAGCCTGAATAAACGCAGCCAACCCTGATCCCCAAATTATTAACAAATATAAGTGAACCTGTGGAAACATAAAGTATACCGATAATGCATGGACGCCATCATAAAGCCTCGCTCCCCACAAAGACCTACGCCACCATGATATCCTCTAAAATGCTCTCCAGCTCTTCTTTCCTGAATGGCGCCCACAGGACCTCCGTTCCTTGTACATCTTTCTTCGATGTCACCATTTGATGGTCGTGGAACCTATTGATTGGCACCCGTTAGAACTCCCACTTTACCACACTTTTGGGGGCGGGGTGAAACTCACTCCTTCAATAGTGTCCTAAATGCCATATCATTACTGCAAATGAACTCCTCCACACCCATTTGATACAGCACTTTATACTCCACCCCATACAACTCGCCTCCCTCACCTGCTCCGCCTGCACCATCTTCCTCCATTGCCTGAAGCTGGTGAGACACAAGAATCCGGTACAATTCCTTCGCGTTTTGCGGTAGTGACGCAAGAACGTATTTAACACCTTTTGTCCCACCCGCACGCCCTGAGCCACCCATGTAGAGTAACTCTTCCACAGACGCTTCTGCAGAGGAATAAGGTTGGAAGGTGGTAGCGTCATGCCACAGGAAGTTGAATTGCGAGACTTTGGCGGAGTCCCATAGAAGCGGGGCCTTAATGTGGTCTGTGGATGCAACGAGGGAGACCCGAGGGTGAGAGGCCAGTCGAGAGAGAAGGGATTGGTGGCGTTCGGCGCGGAGGGATTCACCATCGAGGGAGTGGGCTATCAGAGTGATGCGGGCGTCAGACGGGAATCTCGTAGATGCGTCCTCATCGTTATCTTCATCGCTATCCCCATCATCACCTTCACCGTCAAGGAGGCCTATCAGCTTGTCAAGCATGTCATTAGGGTTCGAGCCTAGTTTCTGCCGATGTTCGGCCCCTAATATTGTCGCGAATACGTTATTGAGGATGTCTCTCGTCGTAACAGAAGGAACGTAGCCATTGACCACTACAATGTGATTTTTGGGCGAGTATATTTTCGCTGCAAACCCCATGAGTAGTTGCCGTTTCGAGCCGTATCCGTATAGCATCACATTGAACCCTTGGCCCAACTCAAAAGCCCACTGACCAAAATTCTCCCGATGTACGTCCATCAACATTGCCCGCTCATCTTCATGCGGTAATGGGTATTCCCGTAATAAGCGGTAGTAATCCCCCAGATCCAGCTGCGCCAACCCAGCCAACGTGCTATTCGAAGTTTTTGCACCTTGTCGATGCTGTTCAAAGTAACTCTCGAATCCCTCTAAAGGAGGAGGCTCATATTTCTCTTGTATCTTCTTTTTGGTCGTACGTTTCTTTCTTGGGCTCTTCCCGCCCTGTGTATTACCACCTTCCTCCTCATCTAATAAGCCATCCTCTACATCCCCTACTTCCTCCTCCTCATCAAGCCCCTCTCCTAGTCCCAATTGCGAATAGATTTTCGATGCAAGTAGATCCTCCCCCTCATCATCGTCGTCGTCGCTTAAATCTCCATTCATAGCCTTCTGCATCATAATCCTCGCCCCTTTCCTTCTTGCGGATTTATCAGCATTCCGGACAATGCCTGTGTCCCAGGGATCTCCGCCATCCTCATTATTGTTTGCGGCTCGTTTTGATGGTGTTTTGAGGATAGATTTTCGCGGGGAAGCTTGTGGGGTTCCTGTGCCCTGACCTGGAAGATTTCGTTTTCGTCTGCTCGGGGTGGAAGGGATTGGTAGGGTCGTGGTGTGGGTGGTAGCAAGCTTGCTGGGGGAGTGTTGCGGGCGAGAATGTGCACCTGTAGAGGCAGAGCCTTCGGCTATTGGGGAAAGGTACGAGGGTTCGTCGAATTGGAGCTTGCGTTTCATTAGGATGATGTTTAGGGGTCGAAATGGGGAGTTGTTGATGAGGGCCGTGTTTGGAGGTAAGTATAGGAATTCGCGATGCTTGGTTGAGGTCATACGATCTAGTCCTAATTCGTCCTACTACATCCGCTTCAAGTAGTTAGAGCAATTTAGAATTACCAAGGCGCGACTTCAGGGTAATTCTCGGACAAGCTAGACCGAAATTGGCGGCATTCAGGGTAAAGGGTATCTTATTTTTATTTTATTTAAAAAAAACTCATTACTCATGTGAACATATGAAAGTAGGAGGGGAGGGGGAACCCTAAAGCGTAGTGGAGGCCTTTTTCCGCTATCCCTATAGAGAAAATAGCGGCATCCCAATTACATAACACAACCGAGGGTACATCCTTTTATTTCCTTTCCCTGTAATACTGTATTTAGTGTTGTGCGGGGCGGCAGATTAGCTTGCCAATCCTTGAATCCACTGGGGTTTCTGGGTGGCTCGTCATACGCCCCCCCCCCTACGGGGTGTGCACACGAGTACTGGATTTTGGAAAAAGGGCCCTTTTTCTTTTCTTTTTTTTTAAAAAAAAACTAATACTCGGGGGTCGGTCTTATCTGGACCATAACGAGCCAGTCGGAAGCCCCGGCTGGGTTCAATGGGCGGGTAAGTTAATCTGCCTGCGCTGGCAAACTGGAAAAGGGCCCGAGCTCTGCATATATATGTATAAAATTATATGGAACCTCACTATATGTCAGAACCCATGCTTCTTTCCATCAGCAATTACTTATTCTACATGTAACATTGTTTCAAATCCGATTTCAGGTGCAGCTGAGATAGCTCTTCCAGTCTCAGGAAAATAATCATAAGAAAAGACCAAACTGCTAGCAGACTATCAATGTGGCGCTAGATTGATTTCTAGGCTAGTAATATCCGAAATATAGACCGACGCCTGTAACTCTAGCCCCTAGCTCTGTATGCTTTAATATTGTCAATACCAAAGTAGAAAGTTCAGGGTAACCCGAGCAATGAGAAAAAATAAGGTGGGCCCACCCGGCCCTCGGCCTGATAGTACTGCGGCGAAAGTATCCACATACCCCAAACATCCATTAGGTATTCATGCCCACGGTTCAGGATATGTAATAAGGAGCCCCTTATAAACCTCTACAAGACTTATATTTCGAGTTCAAATAGTCCTCAATTCCCATAATGTGAAGCCCTCAAAAGCTTCATCCTGTTTTATGCAACCTTATGCCTTGTACATCACTCACGCTGACAAGCCTGGTCTGAGACAAAAGACTAAAAAAAATAAGGGGGGCACGGATACTTTCGCCGGGGATACTGTACAAATATTCCCCAGTCGTGCATTTAGCGTTTCGAAAACTTTACTGACCTTGGTACCTTGGTACTTCCTCGTATCTTAGTAGGCGTTCAGTATAGCTCGTTCTAGAAATTGTGCCTCAAATCCAATCGAACCTTTCAGATTGATCTCCTCTTATTATATTAGGTGACCTCCCATATTAGATAAACTCCCTATTCCCGAATTGTGCACCCCTACTGCTAGATATCATCCCTTACTGCAAAGACCCTCTCCGAAAAAAGTATAACCCTGTACTGGGGTAAACGCAAAAGACGGTTATTTTCCCCCCAAAAAATACTCAGTACTCATATGCGGTCCCAGTAAAGGGCCCATGATAAGCCACCCAGAGCGCAAAGGACGGTGAAGGAGGCAGCCGGAGCTAGAGAGAGAGAGGTCTTCCACATGCCTGATTTGTGTGATTGGGGGGGGGTGGAGAGATAACCAAAGATTTTACGAAGCTCGGTATAGAGTACGCTACATACGATGAATGTGAATGGAAACTTATAAAAAGATGAATTACTAACCAGCTCGCTTCTTCAAATACTTATTTCTAGGCTTTATCATATATGAGAAGGAGGACGAGATGAGATTAATGATTTTTCTTTTGCTCTTGCTCAACTCACTATCTGTACATAGTTCGCGCGGGCGGCAGATTAACTTGCGGACCACCCCGGGTTTCCAGGTGGCTCGTCATACGTCCCCTTCATGGATGTTTCTGAGTTTTCAAATCAACTCCCCCCCCCCAAAAAAAGTTAGACTCGCTTGTAAACTTCTTCCGTTTGTGGACCGCAAAAGCTAAGGCTGGCTGGCTGGCTAGCTGGTAGGCATATAGCTGGGAAGGGCATCAGCGCAGCGCAAAAAATCTCAACGATTCCTATTATATTATATTCTAAAGCCTTGATTTATAGCATTGTAGGTTTAGATTAGATTGCTTCAACGAGGAGATTATTGACATCAAGTAGTACTATGGGCAGCTAATATTTGGCAACGCGTGTTCCAAAGATTAATCGATCTACGTTGTTACGCAACGTATCTGGGGTTACCTAATTGAATTCAGGGTAACAGCCATTCTCAGCCTTGCCAGGTAGTCTTCAGTGCTTCAGTTTGGCTAGTCGGGGGCGTTGAGCAAACAGAGTACAGTTGGGCATGACCAGATTGCTCGTCATACGTTCGTGCATACGAGTACTGAGTTTTAAAAACAAAACAGATTGCTTCGTTTCGTTCAGGGCAAGGGCAATCAGCCAGATCCTGTTCTGTGGAATGGGCCCTGCACCAACAGGTCGATCACCAAACACGCACTAAATATATGTATATAGGGGAAAATCTCATTTTAGCGGCAATACATAAAGCTGACGCCCATCACGAGCATCAAACTTCATGGTAGTAGTAGTATTCTCCAGGACTAGCGAGCTAGCTACTTATAAAACTAGCAGAGGACGTGAAGCCCCCTCGCCTTGTATGGACAAAAATCCAGCGCCTCTGAAGTAAACTAACCACCGCAGATTATCCCCAAAAATCACACCAAAAATCTCAACACAAACGAGGGCAAGAAGAGTATAATCCAAGTATCACAAATCACAAATCACAACACTGCCTGCTGCGCATTAAAAAGGACAGACAAAAACACAAGGGGCTAGCTAGGTGAGCACTCTAAACGAAGAGAAGTAAAAGTAGAGGCCCGGATTAGAACAAATTAAGCAGTAGCCTCCACCATCTGTGGTTGTTTCTCCAAGATGGTGTCAACGACATACTCCTTCCCGTGGGTATCCCTCTCCACAACAATCCTCGCCCCAGTCGCCATCTTGCTCGGCAAAACCTTCCAGGCATCAACCAACCCCAACTGTTCATCCGCCCAGACATTCTCCACCTCCACACCCTCAACACCCACCCCGCACAATCCACCAAGCCTCTCCCAGTCCTCGACCCGATTAATCCCAAGCTCCTGCCACACTTGCTCGAGTGCCTCAACAAGCTTGACTTGGTGCTCCTCGGTATGTCCTGGGGTAGGGGTGATGCGGAGCCTCTCTTGGCCAACAGGGACGGTGGGATAGTTAATCGCCTGGACGTAAATGTCGTGTTCTTCAAGAAGCTTATCGCTGGCTTTCTTAGCAAGCTCTGCGCTGCCAACTAGAATAGGAACGATGTGAGATGGGTTGGGTATGACTGGAATTCCTCTCTCGGCGAGCCGGGTCTTAGTCTGTCTAGTGTGTAGCTGTTGCAAAACACGGTCACCCTGGTACGAGTATTGGTATTCAATAGCGGCACGGGCACCAGCCATGGTAGCTGGAGGCATGGTAGTGGTGAAGATGAATCCAGGGGCAAGAGAACGGATCATATCGACGAATTTGGCACTGCCGGCAATGTAACCACCAACACAACCATATGCCTTTCCGAGGGTCCCGGTGAAGATGTCAATGCGATCCATCGCGGTTCCCTTGGGTCTTCCAGCAACGTGGGCCTCGTAGTCAAGATGCTCAGCCACACCCGCTCCATGGGGCCCGTACATACCAACAGCGTGGACCTCATCGCAGAAGGTAATAGCACCATATTTGTCTGCAAGGTCGCAAATCTCCTTGATTGGAGCTACGGACCCACACATGCTGTATACACTCTCAAAGGCAATAATCTTAGGGGTCTCTTTCGGGATAGTGTTCAACTTTGCTTCCAGATCCACCAAGTCATTGTGCTTGAACACCATCTTAGCAGCGCCCGAGTGACGAATTCCCTGAATCATGGAGGCGTGGTTGAGCTGGTCACTGAGGATAACACAGCCGGGGAGTTTGCTACCAAGTGTAGCAAGCGTGGCATCGTTCGCAACGTAACATGAGCTGAAGACGAGAGCAGCCTCCTTAGCATGGAGTTTTGCGAGACTTGCCTCAAGGGCGATTGCGTGTTTATTGTGTCCGGAGATGTTTCGAGTACCCCCAGCTCCAGCACCATAGGTGTCGATAGTTTCATGCATCGCCCGGAGGACCTGTGGGTTCGATCCCATGCCAAGCTACAAAAGGTTAATCTTTTGCACCACTATCAAGTCGTTCAGGGGCACATACATAGTCATTGGAACAAAACACCGTTACAATCTTGTCCTCAGTCTCCATATGCGCCTTTGGAAAGTTCTTCGCAAGGCGGTTAATGTTATTGAAATATCGGTAGCTCTTATCCTTGTGCTTCTTGTCCAACTCATTCTGATAAAACGCCTCATAGTTGAACGGCTTCCTCGTGTGAGAGTGAGTTGCGGCAACTGGAGTTGGCGCAGGCCTGCGAATGAAAGGCATTGTTGTTGCTGCATTCGCAGCCTTCATTGCCGCAGCTCCATGTGGGCAAATCCCCTTCGACGTATCGTAAACACCAGCCTTCATGTGCACACTCTCAATTGAGTCTGCCTGGGCCGGGGCCTTGGAGGTAGCATGGAGGTTGGCAGGCTTGCTGGGAACAACATAGGCCCTCTTCTGGGTCAAATTCGCACTGCAAAGGTTTGGGATTGTAGCAGTGGTAGTGCGCGCCTTGCAGCCGCCGGTGGGGCTGGTAGCAATGGTCGAAGCAGCCCTGTAACGCACAGATTGCACGGCGAGTGCCTTGCTCATGACGGGGCACCTGCGGGCAATGACTTGCAGGTTCGACATCGTGCCCCCCGCTCCACCGGCGGCGGTTGAGGTAACAGAGGTGGACAGTGCACGGAGAGTCGTGGGAGACGTCCTCTTGAGGAAGGGGCACACACGAGTGGACTGGCGGAGAAAGGAGTCCATTTCTGCGGATTGAGAGCGGAGGTTTCTGTTGGGAGTATCACCGACTGTCTGATCAATGGCACCAAACACCGGCACGCGGCAAAATATGACAATCGTGCGGAAGGAGAATTGCAAAAATAGTTGATTCTCTTTACAAATGAGTATAGGTCAAATACGGGATGAAGGATGAAAGTTTAAAGGCCGAATCACTCAGAAAAACGCAATTGTAGCCGGGCAACACAATGAGACCCCTCAAAAAAAGAACAAATACACAAGAAAAAAGTTATTGATGGAGGGATGATGTGAAGATTATAACCACTGAGGGATCCCAGACCAAGGCAGGGCAGGATCCTAGGTTTAGATTCCCCATCCCTGTCGCAGCCAATCCGATGGCCCATGATTATTCCATCTCATGTCTCGTGCGACCACCCGCCGCAGGCCCTCGTGTTGGGAGCAGCAAGTGTGGCGGCTGTTGCCCTTACCTAGGTACCTTACCTGCTGTCGCCGACGAGGTGCCGAAGCAACCCAACCAGCAAAAATAATAGCTAGCAAAGTGGTGTGTGTGAGAGTCTAAATAAACTCCACACCTACAATAGAACCAGCCCTGGAAGTGGTGATCAGCCCTGAAAGTGGTGATCAGCCCTGGGTGATGTAAGAATAACATTGAACATTGTGGAGAATGCTACCTAGTATATGCGCAATGAACCGAACTTACAGCAAAACATCGATATATCTACCCCCCCCTCACCCATTGCCTTCTCACGCCGGCGAGAACATTGTCGATATTCGGCCCTGCGTAGCGTTTCGTCTGGACTAATTGTTACACCCAAGTAACAAATCCCTTCACCGCCATTGGCCAATTGCAGGCGAATCTTGGCGTCAGGAACAGTCGATGGTCCGCCCCGTCGGCTGCATCACTCTTCCAAGCGGGAATGAAAACTAGATCGAAATTAACACAACACCTTCACACAACCCTTGCCCAGAATGCAGTGGCCACCTATGTACAGAGTATGTACCGGTATGTTACAAAAGCCGATCTAGAGTGGTGACCCTCCAAACCTCGTAATACAGTAATACATTAGTGAACACAAGGGTTACCCGAGCTGCGACGGACAGGAAGCCGCTTGTCATACTGTAAGTACAGTATGCTGTCACGAAAGAAGCCAATCGATAAACGGCTTCCCATTTAAAGTCTTTTTTCCCTACGAGTACTTATGTAATAGGAAGCTGGGAACGAAGGTAAGAAGTCGTCCAGGGCTAGGCTTTCTCCGACTCTCTCCGAATCAAAATATGAGCGGTTGGTGTTTGAGCAGGTTAGCGTTGTTTTGTGACCGAGGCAACTTAGCCGATCACGAGATTCCAATTCTTCCACCTGTATATCCATCCCCCTTCGTCTCAAACGCAGCCTTCTTTGACTTGAATTCTAGTGTACACACCTATTAGTCTGGATATAACCTATCTCATTCTCAACACCAGCAACCCACCCATAATATATTGAGCGTAAATTCTTATGGCTCAGCCCCCACATACTAAGCTTACCATAGCCTTGCATCAATTTACCTCCCAGGGGTCTTTTCGTTTCTTCGATGTTTGCCCCCAGTAGTAGTTTCCATAGTGTCGACTTGGCACCTCTTTTCAAAAAAATTTCGTCCATTTGCCTCTACCCACGACGGTTATCCCAAACAGTGAATGCAGTCGCCATGATGATCAGAGATAGATTAAACGGCTGTAACGACAGCAGTACCTGGTTTCGCCCAGGTACTGATGCCTACGTACAGCATAAGTGAGGATGTTTTCTCTGTGTGGGGCTGTAATACCCTCGTTGGAGGCGGCGGCGGAGACGTGGTAGATGAGAAGCCATCTATAGTATAGAACCCTGAATCCTTGAATTCGGATCACTATTAACTTATGTCAACCATTTCACTCTTTATCTAACCGCTTCGAAAGAACTCATAGTTGAAGACTGTTTTGTGCGTGTCGTCGCTGTTGGGCCTATTTGGTTGTTTGACAGTGCTTCCTTTCGCATTGCAAGATTGTCTTGTTTGTTGTTCTTAATAACCAAAAGAATCAAGTAGCATAAGAAACCTTAATTACCCGGAATTCCAAAATTTACATCTAACCTTTCTTCCAGCAACATCCCACCCAAGCCCCAAATCCCTATATAAATCCCCCTCCCCGCACACCGTTCTTCCCCCAACACTCTCTCTTTGCGTTTTTGGCTTAGACAAAGCGTAGTATCTATTACTTTTCCAGTTTCAAATCACTGAAATGTCTTCCAACGCGGAGACGTTTGTTGAATAATCGTATTTTTTGTATATATATATTTTCCCGGACCGAGGAGCTCCCTGTGTCTTTTTTTATATATATCTATTAGTCTGGTCTAGTGTAGGCCTTGGTATTGCACTGCTTCCAAGTGGGTCTGGTTTTGCGTTGAGTGCTAGCCCGCTCGCTGAGCTGGGATAAGGGTTGTGCGTTAGCACCGACGGCCTTGATCTCGTGCCCGGTAGTCTGAGCACCGCGACCTAGTTACTAATGTACCATAGATTTCCGATATCTTCAACCTAATAAGAAATATTCCTATACTCTCACTCCCATATCCCTCCTAATCTTTCTTCTACTTCATTTCCTACCCTAGTTCTATTCGTCTTGATGTTAGGTATTTCCACAAGAGGTGGCATTACCCTGAACTCGTGGCCCAAGCCACACCCACCAAAACTACAAAGTTCGTCTGGTTAATAAGCCTGCATACAGATTTAGTCCCGCCAATTGCACTACGAAAAACCAGACCTTAATACAGCCGAGTACATATTGAGGCGTAGCTTTAGATATGCAAATTCTCATTCAACATGCTCACCACCATAATATCCGATATTATAACCGGACCCTGCAGACTTGGCACCTTGTCTCCCCTGCGAACCCCAGACGGGAATCTAAATTGAACAAATAAATTCAGGCACAAGCAACCGGGACTGCACCTGCCGCGGCGCGGTACCCCGCAATTCCACCTAGTCTGGTTCTAAACCTAGGTCAGGAATCACCATCCCGCTCGCTCCGGCCATATACGGCCCGTCGACACGGCGCCTCAGTCACACATTACATATCTGTAAAGTCAGAAGTGTGTGGTATGTATTATCCTTCGCTACACTGGCAGCGACAGCGACATCACCTTGATTGCGTTAGCCGCATTCACGACCTATTTCTTCTATTCTTGACCGCTGGGGCCTTATACCTCCCGACTGGCATCTTCCCATTGTCCAACTGCCATTGCATAACTCTCTCACGAGCTGTCAGCTTTTTCTCCTCCTCGCCATCTTCCTCCTGCCCCACCCCTTGTCCTACCCCTTGTCCCTGCCCCTGGTCCTGCTGCTGCTGCTGCTGCTGCTGCTCAGGCCCTTGCTCTTGATCTTCAGTCTCTAGATCTACATCCATAGCATCATCCTGCCTTTGATCGCCCACTACACCTTGAGGTACAGATTTTGGCAATGGAGCAGGTGATGCAGCATTGGCTGCTTTAAGCTGTCTGTGTTTTTTTCTGTTAGCCCTCTTCCGTCGGTTTCGCTCTAGCTTATTCGACTGCTTATTCGGCTGCTTATCCGACTGCTTATCCAACTGTTTATCCGACTGCTTCTTCCCTGGGCCTTCTACTGGCTCCTCCCGTGGAGGTAGTCGCACTCGAGTGGAGCGTCGCGGTGGTTGGGGTGCTCGGGGTGGTGCTTGGGTGATTCGTTGTAATCGGGCCGCTTCTTCCCAGGTTACTACCGGCCGTCTGGACGGTACTTGTGCTATCTTATGCGCGGAGGGAGGCCGGGATGGTGATGTCGACAACGATGATGGTGATGACGATGTGACAGATTCTCGGACAGGTGATTCTCGTATAGATGCTTCTAGAATAAGAGAGGGTACTTGGACAGAAGAGGGCTCTCGTGCAAGGGGGGTGGGTTCTCGTATAGGAGGTGATTCTCTGAGGGGATGGGGCTCTCGTGGAGGCGACGGTCCTTGGGCGGTAGGTGATTCTGGAACAGGTGATTCTCGAAATGGCGATCGAACCCGAGGTGGAGGCAGGGAGTGAAATAACACATCCTGGATATCAAGATCGTGGTCTATGGAGGGAGCTAGAGACGGTGATTTCCAGCTAGCAATAGTAGTAGAGGAGGTAGCAGTACCCATTGTCGGCACGAGTGGCAGAGGTGTTGGTGTGGGTGTTGGTCTCTCCAACGTTTCCACCACCTCATTCGGGCTTCCAATCAACCGTAGTAACCCATGTTCCAACTCGCCCACATCTTCACTTATCTCAGGAGCAGCCTGGATTTCGGGCTCAGGCTCTGCCAGCTCATTCTCATCACTCATTGTCGCTCCCGACTCGATCCTTTCACTTGCTGGTGTACCGTTACTCGAAGTAGCAAATTCAGTTTGATTCCTTAACGCCATAGTAGAATTCTAATATTACCGCTCAAAAACACAAATCAATTATATATCCTTGTCAGCTACACCTTTTGTGCTGCGAAATCTGCGAGCTCGGAGTAAAAAACCTTTAAGCCCATATCTTGATCCCCACCTTCAACATTTGCCCCTCCATCCGCCCACCGAACTCTTCCAGCCTCATCACCACTAGTGGACATCTCTTCATCCGATTCCTCGAATGGTATTCTACTAGGACCTGTTGCTGGTCCTGCCCCTGCCGAGGAAAGCTTTGCCGGCATTGAGGATGGTGGAACAACATTTCTTGAAACAACAGGCGTCACAGCAGGTATCTTTGATCTTGCTGGCGCAGTTGAGGGCACAATGGTAGCGATCCGTTTGAAAACCGGAGTTGAGAGGGGGTTGGTGATCGCAGCCAGAGGAGCACTAGAGGATGGGGCAGCTCTCACAGGCTGTTGTAGAGGCCTCACAGTTGGTACCCCGAACGAGGAGGCAGCAGCGCTTTGTTGGATCTGATTTCTTAAGAAGGAAATATCCTCACCTTCATCAGGCATCGCTGCGCCACTCACAACAGGCCCTCCTGTGCTCGCTCCCACTCCGTACTGCCGTACCACCGAGGAAGAAACCGTAGCACTTGTAGTAGCATTAGTAGTAGTAACTGCGGCACCTTCCCGTAGTGCCTGTAACTGCTGGAGTTCGGCGTCTGCATCTGCTTTCTCTTGTTCATCTAAGTCGTCCTCGTCATCTGGGATAAATGTCTGTGTGTAAGAAATGTCGCGTATAAAGTCGACTTTCTTAAGAAGCCTGTCTAACACTACATCTTTCCCCATAAACTCTTCTAGATCCTCTTGCTCCGGATGCTCTGGCGGTTTTAGTAATAGTGTTCCAAGCTTACTTGAGCTCCTCCGAGGGTCCTTCTGATCAATAACTCTGACTTGTAGCTGTTGCTTGAAGTCAACCATGTTCCTCAATCTATCTTCATAAGTCCCACCCGCAACCAATCTGTAAACGAACACAGGCTTTTTCTGTCCTATCCTGTAAGCACGCCCCACTGCCTGCTGTTCCCACATTGGCGTCCAGCGGAAGTCAAAGATCACAACTCGGTTCGCCCCAAACAAGTTCAGCCCTAAGCCACCAGCCTTTGTTGATATGATGAACACATCCGCACTTCCATCCGCATTGAAATTCTTTGTAGTTTGCTGCCGTTTGGTAACATCAGTGGTACCATCTAGCCTTAGATAGGGTATTTCCCAGTGATTCATATAGAATTCAAGAAGATCGAGTGTTGGAATACTATGAGTAAAGACAAGGACCTTGTCCCCAGCATCTATCGAGAACCTCAAGATGTACCGCAGAGCAGACATCCGATAAGAGTGCGTACGCGCTTTCGGATTCTTAACGGATTCCATCACTGCCTTGGCTGAGGGAAGTGTCGGCATGATTGCATCGACGGACGAGGGCCCCAACTCAACATCTTCTTCCCGATCACGAGGATTCACCTCCTTCTGGTTCCTTTTCTCAAGGGTCATCACAACTGTGTAGGGGTGGTTATTCACTAAAGACAATAGATGCATAGCATCAAAATGTTTGTAGTCCATATCCTTTATATCTTGTAGCAAGATATGGTACAATTGCATCTGAATATCTGTTAAAGGTATTGTAATAAGAAATTCCGTTTTCGACGGAAGGAAGTTCTGAATCGCTGTAATGTCGGCACGCTCCACCTTCGGCTCAAGGATTTTCTTCAAGACTCGTAATTTCTTCAACGAAACCCTTCTCTCCCCTCTGGTGCTGTCAATCCACAGGCCATCATAGATAGGCTTGACGTAATTGATTTGGAACTCCTTCTCCGGCCCCAGGTACTTCTGGTCAATCCACTCGATCATAGTCCAGTACTCAATCAAATTATTTGATAGTGGACTGCCTGTCAATGCAACCCTGCTGGTGCTCTTGAATTGCTGCGCAATTTTGGTAATAGCAGCCTTGGTGTTTTTCATCATATGAGCTTCATCCGCCGCAATGATATTGGGCCCTTCTAGCAGCATCTGCCTAACATTCGCAGTCTTCAGAGTGGGGTCATCATCCTCGCTAGCAAACCTGCGAACCATATTATAACTCATAATTAAAACACCGCCTCTCTCATACCATGAACGAATTGTGCGTATCCGGGCACTGGTGGAATTACTAGCATCGATTTTATAGATGTTGCCAATATGTGTGAGATCGAGGCGGCGCGTCGTCTTATCCATAGGTAACCAGTTATGGAACTCGTCCCACCAATTGTCAACAAGGCCTGCGGGACATATCACTAAAGACCTCGATTTCCGCATATGCTCAGGAATCTGTTTGTGGACTCGGGGTTCAGGGTTTGCCCCCGCCGCTGCAATTGTGTGTAATAACGCGATGCTGCTCTCAGATTAGCAATGAGAAGTAATACTCCAACAGGAAACTTTCAGAGGGATAAGCAGTAGGGTACGGGGGGTAAGGGACCGAGAATAAGAAAACCTTGCGGCTCGTGAGGGGTATGTGATTGTTCTTCGTAAAAGAATTACGGTAGGTAAACCCGAGCCCACGAATCCCATTTTCGGTCCCTTGCCGCCGTACCCAAGTAGAAGGACAGTACTCACACTTGGAAAGTCTTCCCTAGCCCCATAGTATGCGCTAATAAAGCCCCCATACCCCTCCCCGACTGCACTAACTCTCCCCACAAGAAGCGTATCCCCTTGATCTGATGTGGCTTGAGAACCTCTGCAATCTGTGGATGGATGAATATATGATCCTCATTTGCATACTTCCCCACGTTTATTTGCACCTTCCCTTGTAAATCTGGTGCCGACCCTCCCCTCCCTTTCCACTTCGCCTCTTCCAATTGGATCCTCCTAGCCCGAGCTTTTACCAATCGATGCACATTGTCTCTAGACTCCTTCGCTGCGATATCCTCAACAATCTCCACGACTCTCCGTCTCCTACGCCTAGTGCCCTCCTCATCATCATTACCGTTACCATCATTATCATCGGAAAATCCAAAGACCGGGTCCTCCTTTTCAGGGTAACGTTTTGTTCGTTTCCGTTCCCTTTCTGGCCGCCGCCTCCTGTCTTCGCTATCTGGTCCATTTTTATTTCGCCCTCTTTTGGGTGGTCGAGGAGCTTCATCCGCAGACCCATCATCCATCTGGGTCAAGTCAATGACATCGGGTTCATTGCGAGGCCTGTGAGCCCTGTTGGCGACAACATCCCTATGCATATTTTCATTACGTAAAGTGAACCCGCCCTCAGCCTCAGCACCAGTATCAGCACCAGGAGGGCTTCCATCTAAGTCCATAGCATCGACATAGTCCACTGGGGTCTTTTCCCTCTCCCCCTCCCCCTCTGGTAGCTTCCCCAGCGGCCCCAAGCCCCGATCGGCATCGCTATCCTCCAGCTCCTCCCCACTTCCCTCCGGCTCTATGCGTACCTGCCCCCACTCTCTTCGAGCAGGTCTCTTGCCCTTGTCAAGCTTCACCTTCAAGGGCTTTTTCGAGGGGATCCTGGGTAGAGGTTCTCCTTCCTCCTCTTCGATCTCTCTCCATGTTTGTACGTCGTATTCGCCTTCACTTCCGGACTCACCAAACTCCGGCAGAGCCTTGTCATTACCGATCTTCGTCCATTTAAGGAGATAATCATAGCTATGCTCTGAATTGTCTTCCTTGTTGTAGTTGAAACTAGGATGTGCCGTAGACTCTGGGTCTTCACCAAAAGTCATTCTTTGGCTGTCATTCCTCCTCATTGGCTTGTCTAAAGCAGTCCACTCCAAGTCATTCAGATCATCCACCAGAGCCTTGTAGGTCTTGCATTTATCCCCACGAACATCAAACACGGTCATTGACTGTTTATAGTGCTTCCGAAGTAAAGATGCTCGATAGGGCTTCAAGGCTGCTCGGTAGAGCCCTCCTAGTTTGGCTATAGATGTCTGCTCGGGGTCTATGAGGAAGTGGCGAATCTGCTTCTCTACATATTTTTTGGTGCCAGCAGGGACGTCAGATGGGGGAATATAAAATGTATCTTCGTCGTCATCACTATTTTCAGCATCCAAATCTCGGTCTCCGTAAAAGATATCGTCTACTAATAATGCATGGGGCCCAAGATAGCCCCCAGCAGGCTTTTTCCGAGTATGCTCTGACGGCCGTCGAAGCCCTGATTGACTTAAAATGGGCATATCTCGATCATGGGCCGATGATAGGCGGTCCTTATCTGCAAGAGTAGGGGCCTTTTCCGCGGGATTGGAGGACTTTTCTGTCTGAGGAGTTATCTTGTCTGTTGGAAGAGGTGTGGCGAGATCGTTCCCCACAACTGTGGACGAATTGACTATCTCCACTGCTGGTAGGATGTTAATGCTCTCCGCTGCCTCCGACACTGGTTCCTTATCAACCTCCATCAGCTCCTCATTCCCTCCCAACGGCCCAATCTCCTCCTCATCCGCATCCAAGAAATTCAATGGGCTCGGCTCCTCCTCTCTAATCAGTACATGTGGCCGTAAAACCGGAGCTACACCATACTTGTAAGCCAACACGGAGTCACCATCAAGATCAGGGCCCCACGCACATTGATCTCCCTCCTTCTCCTCTACTAGCTCCATACTCCCCAAATCCGGCAACGGGCTCAGACTCCTCCT
>Ga0307511_10000212_pt1 | contig 59189 bp, 65 predicted proteins | sample 13_EM_MG_FD_200266 | JGI IMG/M metagenome (GOLD analysis project Ga0307511, IMG submission 200266) | Populus trichocarpa ectomycorrhiza microbial communities from riparian zone in the Pacific Northwest, United States - 13_EM | ecosystem: Host-associated > Plants > Roots > Unclassified | place... | reverse complement strand
CCAGCCCTGGCGGTTGGCCGCCGCCTACCTCGGCGCCTCGGTGCCGGGCTGGCGGCCCGAGTGGGACGCCGTCGTCGCCATGGCCCGTAAGGGCATCAACGCGCCGTTGACCTCCAGCGCGGGACGCCTGTTCGACGCCGCCGCCGCGCTGCTCGGCGTCCGGGACGAGATCAACTACGAGGGTCAGGCCGCCATCGAGCTCGAACAACTCGCCGACCCGTCGGTCGAGGACGCCTACCCCGTCCGCGTCGATGACCTGATCGTGCAAGGAATCGACCTGCTGCACGGCATCCTCGGCGACCGGGGCACTCCCCGCCCGGTGATTGCCACCCGCTTCCACAACGGCGTCGCCGCCGCGATCCTCGCCGGCTGCCGTCAGGCCCGCGACCGCACCGGCCTGGCGGCCGTCGCCCTGTCCGGCGGCGTCTTCCAGAACGCGCTGCTCCAGTCCCGGGTGGTGAAGTCGTTGGCCGACAACGGCTTCCGGGTGCTCACCCATCACCGCGTGCCCACCAACGACGGCGGGATCAGCCTCGGCCAGGCCGCCGTGGCCGCTTGCGGACAACCGGGCCGCTGAGGCCCGCGCCGGTCCGACGATGAGGCTCGCGGCGCGGATCTTCGTCGGCGGTGAGCGTCAGAACATCCCGTTGTCGTTCGCGGCGGTCGTGCGCACCTCCTGGATCACATCCCAATGCTCGACGACCTTGCCGTCCTCCAGGAGGAAGTAGTCCGCCAGCGCCCGTCCCGGATTGTCCGGGTTACCGGGCTCGAGGTCCAGGTGGGAGTGAGTGGCGACCATGTCGCCCTCGGCGATCACACGCTTGATGTCGAGCTTCAGGTCCGGGTACTCGCCCCGCAGCCACTTCACGAACCCGATGAACGCCTCCGGGCCGTTCTGCGCGTCCGGGTTGTGCTGGATGTAGCGCGGACCGAAGTGGTCGGCGATCGCCTTCTCCGGGTTCCCGGCGAACGCGGTGGTGTAGTAGTCGACGACGACCTGCTTGTTGCGCTCGAGATCGGACATGACTTGCCCCTTGCTGACGCGTGGCCAAAACTGATGTCACTACAAGTTTAATGTAACACCATGATCGTGTGGAGGTGGCTATCCTGCGTGGCCATGGGCGCACACACCGTCGACTGGAGCGCGCTGCGTGCGCCGGCCGCCCGCGAGGCCTCGGGACTCAGGGAGCGGCGCAAGCGCGCGACCCGGCAGATGCTGATCGACACCGCCATCGAGATGTTCTTGGAACACGGCTTCGACACCGTCACTGTCGCGGAGATCGCCGAGGTGTGCGAGGTCTCGCCCACGACGGTGTTCAACTACTTCCCCACCAAGGAGTCACTCGTCCTGGACCTCCCGGACGATCTGCTCGCCGCCCTCCGGGCGGCTCTCGCCGAACCGGGAACGACGCCATTGGCGGGCATGGTGCGGATCCTGGCCGGCGAACTGGACAACCTGACCTCGTGGCTCGAGGCCCATGACGACAAGGCCTGGGCCGCCGAGGCGGTGCAGCGCTTCGAAACCATGGTCCACGACACGCCCACGCTGCAGGCGCACCACCGCAACATGCTCCAGCAGATGACCGCCGCTGCCTGTGAGGTCCTGGCCGATCGGGCCGGGCTGGACCCGCGTGACCCTGAACCCCAGATCGCCGCGGCCGCCCTGCTCGGGCTGTGGAGCGTCCAGGTCAACTCCACGCGCAAGTACCTGGACGGGCGGCGGACTCCGGCGCAGGTGCGCGACGCGGTCACCGCCGAAGTCCGCCGCGCCGCGCACCTGCTTGAGACCGGGCTTGCTGCCTTCGCCGTCGACTCCTAGCGGGCGGCCGACGAGGCCGCGTTCCGCCCGCCGCGTCACTACGGCCGGCCGCGCCAGCGAGCGGCCAGGGCGAGCGTGGCGGAGGCGGGTGAGGTGACCTGCTCCTCGCGAAGGAACCGGTCGACGTCGGAGAGCGGCAGGCCGGAGCGGACAACCCGGCCTTCGGCGTTGGCGTCCACGGCATCGTCCAGGGAATCGACCACGGCCATGGTCAGGATGCTCGCGGCCAGCGTCAGAGCGTCGAGGCCGATGCCGAGGAAGTACAACGGAACCGCCTCGAACAGCTCGTAGAAGGAGGCGGGAGGGTCGACGAGCTCGGGGACGCCGCGGATCTCCTCGGCGTACTCGCGGGCGATGAGGCGCCGCAGGTTGAGGTCGCCGAGGACATCTGAGCCGGAGGGCTGGAACTCGCCGGTGGGCACCAAGCCGTAGACGCCGCCGTTGGCGGCGACCTTGGCCGGATCCCGCCACTGCACCAGGAACCGCCCGTCCCGGCTGACGACCAGGGTCTGCACGTCCGGGATCACCGACCGCGCCAGCAGGTCGAACGGGTCGCCGATCTGGTCGCGCAGGGCCGAGCCGCCGGCGCAGTACTCGTGCGCCAAGGCCTCGGCGGAGTCGAGCTTGTCGAAGTAGCGGCCGGGACCGAACCTGAGACGTCCGTCCGCGACATCCAACAGTCGATAGCAGGGCCGGTCCTCGAACAGCGCGGGACGGTCGACGCCGCCGATGGCCGCGCTGTAGGAGGAGTAGCCGTCGGGCAGGAAGTCCAGGTCGGGCGCGGGAACCGGCGGGGACACCGACCACACCAGCCGGAGATCGTCCACGGGCACGGGCCGGTCGGGCAGCCACCAGGCCAGGAACGGCGTCCCCGCCACCGACCACTCGGCCGGGTACCACAGCGCCGCACTGCGGGCGAGCTGCCCGCGGGACTGGTTGAGCCGACGGCGGACGGCACGCCACTGGTCTACCGGGACAGCCACGACCGGCAGTCTCTCAGAGCAGCTCAAGCTCGGCGGCCCGGCGCAGGTCCTTGGGACGGCCGACAGCCCGGCGCATCAGGATCAGGTCCTCCCGGCGCAGATAGTGCACCTCCACACCGTCCACATCGGACACGGTCAGGGCCCGGTCGAGAAACGCCCGCACGTCGAGCGAGCCCCACGGCAGCGCCGGCGTGCACAGGTCACCGCTGGCCGTCGACGACTCGAACTGGACCTTGGGCAGCAGAAACGCCGACGGGGTCAGGGCCACGGGCCGGCGATCGTTGTCGAGCAGACTGGCGTCGACGGCCTCGAAGGCCCGAACCAGCGGCGAGGACCGGGCGGGATCACCGTCCCACAGCAGGTCGAGATCGCCGGTCAGTTCGCGTGAGCCATGCAGGATGCCCGCGACCTGCCCGATCGCCGCCACCCGGACACCCTCCGCGTGCAGGGCCCGCAGCAGCGGGAACGGATCGAAGTCCCGGGCGCTGTCGGTGTCGATGGTGCCGACCATGTCGTCGGCGTCGTCGTGGCTCAACCCGGTGGGCGGCCGGTCCCGAACCAGTGCCCTGGTCCGGGCCACGGCCTGCCTCAAAGGGTCCAATGGGCTCATCCGGGCATCGAACATCACCGCCGACCCGGCTCGCACGCGGTTTATGGCGCTCTACCGGGACAGCCAGGCGTACCAGTCGGGCAGGCCCTCTCCGGTGCGAGCCGACACGGGCAGGACCGGGGCGTGCGGGTTCACCTGCCGCAGGCAGTGCAGGAAGCGGTCCACGGAGAAGTCCACGTACGGCAGCAGGTCCATCTTGTTGAGCAGCACGACGTCGCCGGTGCGCAGCAGGTGGGGGTACTTCAGCGGCTTGTCATCGCCTTCCGTCACTGACACGACCACCACTCTGGCGGTCTCGCCGAGGTCGAACAGGGCCGGGCACACCAGGTTGCCGACGTTCTCCACGAACACGACGGAGTGCGCGGGCGGGTCGAGCTCAGCCAACGCCTTGCGGACCATGACGGCGTCGAGGTGGCAGCCGGCGCCGGTGTTGACCTGCACGGCCCGCACCCCGGCGGCCCGGATGCGGTCGGCGTCGAAGGTGGTCTCCTGATCGCCCTCCACCACCGAGCACGGCACGCCCAGCTCACGGACCGTGCGCTCCAGCAGGGTGGTCTTGCCGGAGCCGGGGGAGCTCATCAGGTTGTAGGCCCGCACACCCACCGAGGCCAGCCACTCCCGGTTGTGCCCGGCCAGGTGGTCGTTGCGGGCCAGCAGCCGCTCCTCCAGGTCGATGACCACGCCGCCGCCCTGCTCACACCCGCACGTCGCGCACATCGGACGCCACCACCTCCACGGCTTTGATCAGCAGTTCCCGGCCGGCCAGCACCTCGACGTCGCTCGAGCCGCACGGGCACAGCAGGATCGGGTCGTCACACCGGAACTCGACGGCGCAGTCCCGGCAGCGCGCCCTGCCGCCGGGCTCCAGCACCTCGAGCCGGGCGCCCTCCAACGACGTGCCGGCGACGACCAGGTCGAAGCAGAACCGCACGGAGTCCACCACGACCCCGGACAGCTTGCCGATCTCCAGCCGCACCATCACGACCCGGCGCGGCCCGAGCCGGTCGGTGATCGTCTCCACGACGCCCTGGATCAGCGACAGCTCGTGCATGTCAACAGATCCGGGGCAGCGGGTCGCCGACGAGCATGTCCACGATCCGGGTCCCGCCGAACGCGGTGTTGAGCAGCACCATGCCGGGCTGATCACCGGCGACCCGCCCGATGACGGCCGCCTCGGCCCCGAGTGGATGCTTGCGGAGAGCCGTCAACGCGGCGGCGGCCTGGTCACCGGCGACCGCGGCGACGAACCGGCCCTCGCACGCCACGTACAGGGGATCGATGCCCAGCAGCTCGCTCGCCCCGCGCACCTCGGCCTTCACCGGAATGGCGTCCTCGTCGACGATCACCGACACCTGCGCGTCGACGGCCATCTCGTTGAGGATCGTCGCCACCCCGCCCCGCGTGGCGTCCCGCATCGCGTGCACGCCGGACGTTGCGGCCAGCAGCTCCGCGATCACCCCGTTCAACGGCGCGGTGTCGCTGACCAGATCCGCCTCGATGTCCAGCTCCCCGCGGGCCAGCATGATGGTCACGCCGTGCTCCCCGATCGGCCCGGAAACCAAGATCGCATCTCCGGGCTGAACTGCGGAAACACCCAACTCCGCGGAGCCCTCGAGGATCCCGATCCCGGCGGTGTTGACGTAGCAGCCGTCGGCCTTGCCGCGCTGCACCACCTTCGTGTCGCCGGTGACGATCATGACCCCGGCCCGGTCCGCCGCGGCCCGCATGGAGGCCACGATCCGGGTCAGGTCCGCGATCGGGAAGCCCTCCTCGAGGATGAACCCGCAGGTCAGGTACAGCGGCGTCGCCCCGGACACGGCCAGGTCGTTGACGGTCCCGTTCACCGCGAGGTCCCCGATGTCCCCACCCGGGAAGAACAGCGGCGACACCACGTACGAGTCAGTCGTCAGCGCCAGCCGCGCGTCCCCGACCCGCAGCCGCGCCGCGTCCTCCAGCGGCGCCAGCAGCGGATTGCCGAACGCCTCCAGGAACACCGCCTCGACCAGGGTGTGGCTGGCCTTGCCGCCGGAGCCGTGCGACAGCGTGATCCGCTCCTCCCGCACTTTGGCCGGCCGCCGCCGCTGCCGCTCGATCCGGTCCAGCACCTGCTGCTCGCGGTCGATCATCCGATGCTCACTTCCTGGACGCGTTTGCGGCTGAAGCGGCCGAAGTTGTAGTACGCCGCGCAGGCGCCCTCGGGGGAGACCATGCAGGTGCCGATGGGGGTCTCCGGGGTGCAGGCGGTGCCGAACACCTTGCACTCCCACGGCTTCAGCACACCCTTGAGCACCTCGCCGCACTGGCAGGCCTTGGGATCGGCCACCCGCAGCCCGGGCAGCTGGAACCGGGCCTCGGCGTCGAACGCGGCGTACTCGTCCCGGACGCGCAGCGCGGAGTGGGAGATGAAGCCCAGGCCCCGCCACTCGAAGTAGGGGCGCAGCTGCATGGTCTGGTTGATGACCCGCAGCGCGACGGGGTTGCCGGCCCACGGCACGACCCGCGAGTACTGGTTCTCCACCACGGAGCGCCCCTCGTGCAGCTGGAGCATCAGCATGTAGATGGACTGGAGGATGTCCAGCGGCTCGAACCCGGCCACCACCACCGGCTTCCCGTACTCGGCGGCGATGAACTCGTACGGCCGGCAGCCGATCACCGTGGACACGTGGCCGGGCCCGATGAAGCCGTCCAGCCGCAGGTCGGGGGAGTCCAGGATGGCCTTGATCGCCGGCACGATGGTGACGTGGTTGCAGAACACCGAGAAGTTCTCCAGCCCCTCGGCGGCCGCGCGCAGCAGGGTCATCGCGGTGGACGGGGCGGTGGTCTCGAAGCCGATGGCCATGAACACGACCTGCCGGTCCGGGTTCTGCCGGGCGATCTTCAGCGAGTCCAGCGGCGAGTACACCATGCGGATGCTGGTGCCCTCGGCGTTGGAGTCGAAGAAGTTCCCGCCGGAGCCGGGCACCCGCATCATGTCCCCGAACGAGGTCATCAGCACGTCGGGCTGCCGCGCGATGTGGATGGCGTCGTCGACCCGGCCCATCGGGATCACGCACACCGGGCAGCCGGGCCCGTGCACCAGCTGCACCTGCTCGGGCAGGTAGTCCTCCAGGCCGTGCTTGTAGATGGTGTGGGTGTGCCCGCCGCAGACCTCCATGAACTTGTAGCTACGCCCGGGCGCGCACAGCCCGGCGATCTTCGAGGCCAACGCGCGGGCCTTCTCGGCGTCGCGGAACTCGTCGACGAAACGCACGGCTCACTCCTCGATCCGGGAGGCGGCCAGCGCGGCCATCTCGTCCTCGTAGGCCTTGCCGATGGACTCCAGGAACTCCATCGCGGCCTTGGCCTCGGCCTCGTCGATCTTGGACAGGGCGAAGCCGACGTGGATGAGCACCCAGTCCCCGGGCGCCACCGACTCGCCCTCCAGCAGGCCGATGTTGATGGCCCGCTTCACCCCGGACACGTCCACCTTGGCCAGGTCGGGCCGGTCGGCCAGGATCTCGATGACCTCACCGGGAATGCCCAGGCACATCACACACCTCCACGAGTTCGAGCACCCTGCGCACGGCCGCGTCCACCGCCGCCGCGACCGGCGGGGACAGTCCGATGTGGTCGGTCACGCTGGCCGGCTCGCAGCCCACCAGCAGCACCCGGCCGGCCGAGCCGCCCAGCATCGCCAGCAGCTGCATCACCAGCTCCGGCTGCATGCCGTGGGCGTCGATGGATCCGGCCGGTTCGGTCACCGGGTCGAGTTCGACGACGTAGACGGTGCCGGGGGCGCCGCCGCGGGAGGTGGCGTCCACGAGGATGGTGGTGTCGTAGCCCTCCAGCAGGTCGAACGCCAGGTGCATGCCCGAGACGCCGTAGTCGCGGACCTGGACATGCGCCGGCAGGTCCACAGTGGACAGTCTGCGGGCGACCTCGACGCCGAAGCCGTCGTCGCCGAGGAAGATGTTGCCGACACCCGCGATCAGCACGCTCACAGACCCTCCTCGCCAGCGCTCGTCGCGTCTGCGACCGAGGGCGCGGTGCTCGATGGTTCGCTCGCAAGCTCGCTCACACCGGCTCCACCTCCTCGGCCGAGAAGTAGCGGAACCGTCCGTAGGCGGGATCCAGGTCGCCGTCCAGGGTCACGGCCAGGTGCAGGTCGCCGTCCACGTCGTGCAGCACGGCCTGCACGGTCGCCTCCCGCCCGGCCAGGAACATGTCCTGCGCGTCGGCCCGCCGCTGGCCCGGCCGCAACACCACCCGCGACCCGCGGGCCACCCGCACGCCGTTGACGATCACGCTGTCGGTGTCGGGATCCACCGACGTGTCCGCACCCGGGTCCCACCAGGGCTTCTCCACCGATTTCAGATACCGGATGGTGCCGTGCAGCCGATCGAGCAGCTCCGACGGCATCGCGTCGACCCGGTCCACGATCGCCGCCGCGCGCGGATCGGTGGCGCGGGCCTCGCGTTTCTCCTCGTCGGTCAACGCCATGGTGCGCAGGGTGAGGATCTCGTCGATCTCCAGCCCGTCGAACAGCTCGCCGGCGCTCTCCTGGGCGATGGCGGGGTAGTCGTAGAGGATGATCGGCGAGGACAGCACCGTGTCGGCGTCCCCGACCAGCACCGGCCAGGTCCGCTCGCACCGACACTCCTCGACCGCAGGCTTGGCCCACTGCGGCGGGTCCACCATCGACACGAACCGCCCGGCGGACACCGACATGACCGTGTGCGCGGCGATCAACGCGCGCCGCAGTGCTTCGTCACGGCTGGAGCCCGCCCACGCCGACACATTCGCCACGGTGACGGAAAGCCGCGACGCCCCGTACGGCCCCGGCAAGGCATCGGCGCGCAGGTTGATGGAGCCGGACAGCGGCCACCGCCGGCGCACCAGGGACACCGTGTCGGACATCGCCGAGGTCTCCACCCCGCCCGGCACCGTGAACGGCACGGTGTTGTCGCCGGCCAGCAGATCGGCGAACCGCAGGACGGCGTCGACCTCCTGCTCCACGGCCTCGTCCCAGCTGGTCCACTCGGTGCCGTCCACGACCGCCGACGGCGCCTCGACGCCGTCCACCATGACCGTGCGGGCCTGCACCTGAAGGAACCGGACCCGCAGGTGCAACACCGTGCGCAGGGCCGGCTCCACCAGCAGCTGCGTGACGGAGGTGCTGTTCTCCTCGGGATAGCCCGGCGGCATGAGCACGCCGAACTGCCAGCGCAGCTGGTTCTTGGTCGCCGACGCCCGGTACGGGTACAGCAGATACCCCTCGTACAGCACGGCGTCGGCCACCGCGCGGGCCTGCTCGACGCTCATGGCCGGATCTCCTTCAACAGCGACCGGATGGCGTCGTCCCAGGTGGGAATGGCGTGCGCGGACTTGTAGCGCAGCATCGCGTCCACGGTGTCGCGGTCCAGCCGGATCCACGCCTCGTGCGGGAAGTAGGCGTCCATCAGCTCCCGCCACACCGACACCGGCATCCGGCACGACGCCTGCTGGTGCCAGGGGATCGGATGCACCCAGAAGCCCCGATGTGGATCAGTGCTGTCGCCCTTGGCGAAGACCGTGCCGGAGAACAGCAGCACCATCGGCACCTCGCCGTCGTCCAACGCGTGGAAGTACTTGCCGGCCGCCACCTCCAGGTCGTACGTGCAGGGCACTTCCAGGTCTATCTCGGTGGAGCCGGTGAAGCTGGGGACCATCAGCGACGCGGTGATGAACTGCATCGGCTTGAGCGTCTCGCCCCACCGGGCGCGTTCCCCGAACAGGTAGGTGAGCAGCTCGGCCTCGTGCTCGGCGTAGTGCCGCAACTGCGGCTCGATGCGGATCTGCACCCGCAGCGCGATGGCGTGCACGGCGGCGGCGTTGACCTCGGCGATGTGCAGCCGGAACACCAGCGCCGGCCCGATCCCGTAGCGCAGGGGCCGCACGTTCAGGCACTCGAAGGCCAGCTCAGCCATTGCCACTCGAATCGACACCGCGCAGATCGTCGAAGAAGGCGTTGATCGCCCGCCACGCCTCGGTGCCGCCGTCGAAGCCTTTCCAGTGCAGCCGCACCAGGCCCACCAGCCGGTAGCAGGCGTCGATCGGCACCAGGAACCCCTCGAACCGGTCCCCGTCCTCGCCGAAGGAGTCAACACAGACCAGCAGCGCCTCGACGTCCGGTGCGAGGTCGGCCACCAACGGGTTGTCGGCCAGCAGCTGGGTCCACGACTCCAGCGCCAGCAGGCACTCGGTCGCGCCGGCGGGGCTGGGGTAGAACGCCACCGGCGTGCCGAGCTCGGAGTTGGTGAACACGAACGCCATCCGCACCGGGATGCCCGCCGTGTCCCACCACGCCCGGCCACCGACCAGGTCCGGCACGTGCACGCGCCGCTCGGGGATGGCCCGGTACTTGCCGGCGCCGTCGTGCGTGAACAGCAGGTAGCACGGCCGGCAGGCGCACAGGATCGCCCGCGACTCCACGTTGACCACGTGCGAGTGCTCATGCTCGATGGGCCGCGCGCACATCTCGCACCGCTCCTGCGGATCCGCGGGAGGCCGCTGTGCGAATCGCCGCAAGCCTGACGTCATGCCGGCACCGCCACCCGGATCGTGCCGTCCTCGGTGAGCAGCGGCAGCGGATCCAGATGCCCGTCGCCGTCCATGGCCCGGCCAGCCAGCATCACGTCGAAACCCGCGCCGCAGGACGGGCAGGCCAGCACACGGCCGTCGAAATGCCCGCCGGACAACGGTTCCCGGCACTTGAAGCACTGGTCCCGGTACGCGTACAGAGTCCCGGCGGCGTTGCACACCACCGTCGCCGCGCCCCGCACCCGCGCCGAGGACACCGTGCCCGGCGCGACCATGTCGGCCTCACCGAGCTCCACCCACGACGCCTTGTCCGCCGTCACGATGGGCAGCAGTGGCCGCCCGCCCGGCCCAGCCGGCTCCGGAACCACGCCGTCGACCTCGATGCGCACGATCTCCGGGGCGGCGTGCTCGATGGCCTGCTCGATCGCCAGCTTCACCGTCACCATCGAGGACGGGCAGCCGTCGCAGCTGCCCCCCAGCGCCAGCCGCAGCACCCCGTCGTCGGTGATCTCCACCAGACTCACGTCCCCGGAGTGCGACCCCAGGTAGGGCCGCACCGCGTCCAGGGCGCGCTGCACCCGCTGCTGGAGGCTGTGCGGGTGCAGGTCGTGCACCACCAGCACCCCGGACACCAGCGCGTCGTCGGCCAGCCGTTCCAGCACCGGCTCCGGCACCAGCTCCACGACCCGTTCCAGCGCGGCCCCGTAGAACTCCACGACCGTGCGGACCAGCTCCTCGGCGCGGGCGGCCATCTTCGGGTCGGCGGCCGTCTCGAACTCGGTCAGCAGCCGCTCGACGCGGTCGCCCACCTCACCCGCGGACGACACCCGTCACGCCCCGAGGAACGCGTGGGGTGTGTGGATCGTGTCGATCACCCTGCCGGTGGACAGGTTCATGTGGACCCCGCACGGCAGGCACGGGTCGAAGCTGCGCACGGCCCGCATGATGTCGATGCCCTTGAAGTTCTCCTGGGTGTTCTCCTCGAAGATCGGCGTGTTCTGCACGGCGTCCTCGTACGGGCCGGGCGTGCCGAAGGAGTCCCGCACGCTGCCGTTCCACGGCGTCGGCGGATAGGGGTGGTAGTTGGCGATCTTCCCGCCGCGGATCACCATGTGGTGCGACAGCACCCCGCGCACCGCCTCGGTGAAGCCGCAGCTGATGGCCTCGTCCGGCACGGTGAACTTCTCCCACGTCTTGGTGTGGCCACCGCGGATCTCGGCCAGGGCCTGCTCCACGAAGTGCAGCGCCAGCCCGGCGGAGTAGGCCTGGAAGTAGGTGCGGGCACGGTTGCGCTCCAGGGCGTTGCTCCACTGTGGAATCGTCCACTCGAAGCTGGCCTCGGGCTTGGTCGCCGTGCGCGGCAGGTCGATGCGCACCGAGTGTCCCGTGGCGTTCACGTACGGGGTGTGGACCAGATTCGCCAGCGCCGTGGTCCACAGCCGGGCGATCGGGCCGCCGCCGGTGTCCAGCGCCAGGTGGTCGGTCCCGTCGAACCAGCGCGGCGACATCGTCCACGAGTACTTGTCGTCGAAGTCCCGCTTGGCGGGCCGGGGGATGGTGTGCTGGTTCCAGGGGTGCCGGCGGTCCACCGGGTTGCCCAGCGGATCCTTGGTCACGAACATCTCCTGGTCCTCCCAGTCCTCGTAGAACGAGGAGCCCAGCAGGATCCGGATGCCCAGGTTGATGTCGACCAGGCTGGTGGTGACCAGCTTGCCGTCCACCACCACTCCGGGCGTGACGAACATCTTGCGGCCCCAGTCGGCCATGTTCCGATAGCTGAAGTCGCAGTAGGCGGGGTCGTTGAGGGAGCCCCAGCAGCCCAGCAGCACGCGGCGGCGGCCGACCTCCTCGTAGCCGGGCAGCGCCTGGTAGAAGAAGTCGAACAGGTCGTCGTGCATCGGCACGACCCGCTTCATGAACTCCACGTACCGCATCAGCCGGGTCAGGTAGTCGGTGAACAGCTGCACCGTCGCGACCGTGCCGACCCCGCCCGGGTACAGCGTGGACGGGTGCACGTGCCGGCCCTCCATCAGGCAGAACATCTCCCGCGTGGACCGCGACACCTGCAACGCCTCGCGGTAGAACTCGCCCTCCAACGGGTTGAGCGAGCGCATGATGTCGCCGATGAAGCGGTAGCCGTGCTCGCCGGCGTGCGCGCACTCGGTGCGGTTGGCCAGCTCCAGCACGCCCGGGTTGGTCTCGCGGACCATGCGCTCGCAGTAGTCCACGCCGACCAGGTTCTCCTGGAAGATGTTGTGGTCGAACATGTACTCGGCGGCCTCGCCCAGGTTGATGATCCACTCGCCCAGGTGCGGCGGCCGCACCCCGTAGGCCATGTTCTGGGTGTAGACCGAGCAGGTGGCGTGGTTGTCGCCGCAGATCCCGCAGATGCGGCTGGTGATGAAGTGCGCGTCCCGGGGGTCCTTGCCCTTCATGAAGATGCTGTAGCCGCGGAACACCGAGGACGTGGAATGGCACTCGACGACGCGCTTGGCCGCCCAGTCGATCTTCGTGTAGATGCCCAGGCTGCCCACGATCCTCGTGATCGGGTCCCACGACATCTCAACAAGGTTGTCGGAGCTTGTCATCGCAGGTCTCCTACCGCCAGGACGAGGTGTAGCCGGTGTGCAGTTCCTTGCCCTTGGCCCGCCACTTGGGCTCGCGGTTGGCCTTGCGCAGCGTGATGCCGCGCAGCCGGCGGATCACCGACCCGTAGGCGCCGCTGGCGGCGGCCGACACCCGCGCGCCGGGCGGCTCGTCCATGAACGGCATGAACTGGTCGGGGAAGCCCGGCATGGTGCAGCCGATGCAGATGCCGCCGACGTTGGGGCAGCCGCCGATGCCGTTGATCCAGCCCCGCTTGGGCACGTTGCACTTGACCACCGGGCCCCAGCAGCCGATCTTGACCAGGCACTTGGGGTCGCCGTACTCGGAGGCGAACTGGCCCTGCTCGTAGTAGCCGGCCCGGTCGCAGCCCTCGTGCACGGTCGCCCCGAACAGCCACTGCGGCCGCAGCTGCTCGTCCAGCGGGATCATCGGGGCCTGCCCGGCCGCCAGGTACAGCAGGTACAGGATCGTCTCGGACAGGTTGTCCGGGTGGATGGGGCAGCCCGGCACGCACACGATCGGGATGCCGGCCTTGGACTTCCACTCCCAGCCCAGGTAGTCCGGCACCCCCATGGCCCCGGTCGGGTTGCCGGCCATGGCGTGGATCCCGCCGTAGGCCGCGCACGTGCCGACCGCCAGCACCGCCAACGCCTTGGGGGCCAGCCGGTCCAGCCACTCGCTGGTGGTCATCGGCTGCCCGGTCTCGGGGTTGTTGCCGAACCCGCACCAGTAGCCCTCGGACTTGATCGACTCGTTCGGGATCGAGCCCTCCACCACCAGCACGAACGGCTCCAGCTCGCCGGCGTCGGCCTTGTGGAACCACTCGATGAAATTGTCCGCGCCCTGCTCCGGGCCGCACTCGAAGTCGATCAGCGGCCAGTGCACGGCGATCTTGGGCAGGCCCGGTAGGGCGCCGAGCACGATCTCCTCGATGGACGGCTGGGTCGCCGCGGTCAGCGCGACGGAGTCCCCGTCACAGCTCAGGCCGGCGTTGATCCAGAGAATGTGGATGGGCTGTTCTTCGGTGGTGCTCACTGGGTATCACCTCTGAGCCGGTCGAGAACGAGTTCCCACAGCACGTGGTAGACCGTGGTCTGAGCCTCCTGCACCCGGTGCACGGAGGCGGACGGCACGGTGAACAGGTGGTCGATCGAGTCGAGCTCGCCCATCCGCCCGCCGTCGTAGCCGGCGACGCCGACGGTGAGCAGCCCGCGCCGGGCCGCCTCGTCGAACGCGGCCAGCAGGTTGGCCGAGTTGCCGCTGGTGGACAGCCCCACCGCGATGTCGCCGGGCCGCGACAGCGCGGCCAGCTGCCGGGCGAACACCACGTCGAAGCCGATGTCGTTGGTCAGCGCGGTGACCACGGCGATGTCATTGGTCAGGCACAGCGCCGGCAGCGGCCGGAAGCCGTCGCCGGGGGACAGGAACAGGCCGGCGACCTCCTGCGCGTCGGTGGAGGAGCCGCCGTTGCCGAACGACAGCAGCCGCCCGCCCGCGGCGAACCGCTCGGCCATGTCCGCCGCGCACCGGGCCAGCCGCTCACCGGACTCGGCCAGCACCCGCTGCCGCAACTCGGTGATCTCCCGCGCCTTGGCCACCGTGGACGCGCTGACCTGCGCCAGCACCGCGGCCAGGTCGACCTTGTCGGCGTAGAGGAACGGGTAGAGCGACTCCACCCCGGTCACGGCTGGTCCTCGATGACGGCGATGGCCTCGCCGGCGTGCACCAGCACGCTCGTGCCGACCACGGCGTCGACCAGCGCGACGCTGATCTCCTCGCGCCCGGCGCCGGTGTCCACGACCGCCAGCCCGTCGGGTAGCAACTCCACCACTGTGACCACCACCGCGGTGTCGCCACAGGTGATGCAGCCGTTAGCGACGCAGGAGGGGGAATCCCCCGATTCGGTGGTCATCACAGCACCGTCGGATCGAGCACGCCAGGCTGCTCGAAGAACACGTGCACCAGCTCCCACAGCACGTGGTACGCGGTGACGTGCACCTCCTTGACCACTCGCGGGTCATCGCTGCGGGCGACCAGCACGTGCTCGGCGGCCCGTTCGGCCGCGACCCGGCCGCCGTCCCCGCCGACCAGCGCCACGGTCAGCATGCCCAGCGCCCGCGCCTCGGCCAGACCGCGCAGCACGTTGGGACAGTGGCCATCGACCGACAGCGCGAGCGCGACGTCGACGGGTTCGGCCAGGAACCGGATCTGGTGGGCGAACGCCTCGTCCAGGCCGACCGCGGTCAGCGTGGCCACATCCGAGGTGAGCGAGACCGCCGGCAGGGCCCGCTTGCCGACGATCACCGGGTGCACGAACTCCACGGCCACGTGCTGGGCGTCAGTGCTGGAGCCGCCGTTGCCGAAGACCACCAGCTTGCCGCCGCGGCGGAAGCGGACGGCCATGGCGTGGCAGGCGCGGGCGACGTCCTCGGCGTGTTCGGCCAAGTCGTCGATGGGAGCGGTGCGGCGGTCGAACAGCGCACGTGGCGTCACGCTGTCGGGTGCCCACGCCATGGTGGTCACTTCCCTCGTGGTGGGGAGACAGCGACCCCAGCCTAGGGCTGTTGTCTAGGTCACACAACTCGGGAATTGATTTTGAACGTTCAATATGTTATCGCTCACGGCTGAGGGTGGCCGGCAGCGGATTGCCGGCCGCGGTGATCGCCTTGCGCACGTTGACCAGCAGCAACAGGATCAGGCCGAGCACGAAGAAGGCGATCAGCGAGAAGATGGCCGACCGGTAACTGCCCGTGTTCTGCAGCACCAGCCCGAACACCAGCGGACCCAGCGCCGACGTGCCCGAGCTGGAGATCTCGAACAGGCTGAAGTACTCCGCCTCCTTGCCGGTCGGGATCATGCTGGCGAACATCGACCGGGACAGCGCCTGGCTGCCGCCCAGCACCAGCGAGATCCCGATGGCCAGCAGGTAGAACTGCACCGGCTGCCCGGCCTGCAGGAAGTACGCCAGCGTGATCAGCACCGACCACACCACCAGCGACCACGACACGACCACCTTGGCGCCCCACCGCGCGGACAACTTGCCCAGCAGCAGCACACCGCCGAACGAGGCGAACTGCACCAGCAGGATCGCCGACAGCAGCGTCGTCTCGCCCAGCTTCAGCTCGTTCTGCCCGTAGTCGGCGGCCAGCGTGGTCGTGGTCGCGATGCCGTCGTAGTAGACGAGGTAGGCCAGCAGGAACAGCAGCGTCCACGGATACAGCCGCAGATGCCGGAGCGTGTCGCCGAGCTCCTTGAACCCCGCGGTGAACGCCGAACCGGCCTTCGGCGCGTGGGCGTCGGCCGACGCGGGCAGCTTCCGCAGGATCACCGCCGGCACGACCATGAACGCCGCCCACCAGACACCCGCGCTGCACAGCGAGAGCCGGGCCAGCACCGCGCTGTCGGCGATCAGGAACGAGGCCACGAAGTTCAACGCCAGCAGCACGCCGCCGCCCAGATAGCCGGCGGCCCAGCCGATCGACGACACCGCGTCCCGCTCGTCCGGGCCCGCCAGATCCGGCAGCAGCGAGTTGTAGACCACCCGCGCGCACTTGTAGGTCAGGAACGCCAGCATGAACAGCACCGAGCCCAGCACCCAGTCCGTCACCCCGACGAACACCATCGCCGCGCACGACAACGCGCCCAGGTAGGCGAACGCGAACAGCATCTGCCGCTTGCGCCCGGTGCGGTCGGCGAACGCCCCGACGATCGGCATCAGCACGATCAGCAGCACCGAGCCCAGCGACACCGTGTACGTGAACAGCGACCCCGGCGCGATCGGAATGCCCAGCACGTGCAGCCGGCCCGTCTCACCAACCGCGTTGGCCGCCACCGCCGGCAGGTACCGGCTCATGAACACCGCGAGCACCGTGGTCTCGAACACCTGCGCCGACCAGCCGTAGCTGTACCAGCCGAACCGCAGCCGCTTGATCGCCGGATCGCCGGCAGCCTGCGTGGGGGCCTGTGTCATCGCTGCCTTCCGGCGTCGCTCGTCGAGTGTGGCCGGACCCTACTTGTGATCACCGCCACCGGACGACGCGGGTCATCAACTTGTGACTAACCCCCAGCTAGACGGCCCATTCACCCCGTGATTTCACCACATCCCGCAACACGTCCGGACGGTCCGTGACGATGCCGTCCACGCCCATGTCCAACAGCTCCCGCATCTTCGGCTCGTCGTCGACCGTCCACACGTGCACCTCCAACCCCAACTTGTGCGCGCCAGCCACGAACCGGCGATCCACCACCCGCAGCGGCCCCTGCTGCTCGGGCACCTGCGCCGCCTGACCCCGCACGAACCGGGCCGTGCCCAGCCACGGCCACCGACCCGACGCCCACAGCGCCGCCGCCGTCCCCGGACCCATCGACGTCGCCAGCCTCGGCCCCGCCACCTTGCGCAGCCGGGCCAGCCGCGCGTCGGAGAACGACGCCAGACACACCCGGTCCCACGCGTTGCACCGCTCCAGCACCCGCAGCACCGGACCGGCCGCGTTGTCCGCCTTCACGTCCACGTTGAGCAACGCCGTCGGCAACTCCTCCAGCACCGCCTCCAGCGTCGGGATCTCCTCCCGCCCGCCCACCTTGGCCCGTCCCACCTCCGACCACGGCAGCTTCGCGATCACCCCCTGCCGGTCGGTGGTCCGGTCCAGCACGTCGTCGTGCTGCACCACGACCACCCCGTCCGTGGTGGCCTGTACGTCCGTCTCGATGTACCGGTAGCCCTCCTGCACGGCGCGCCGGAACGCGCTCATCGAGTTCTCCATGCCGGCCAGCTCGCCCACGTGCCAGCCCCGGTGCGCCAGCGCGCGCGGATGAGGGCCGTCAGCCAGGTAGGGATGTCCACTTCGCACAGTGCGCAGTCTGCCGTAGCGGCGTGGCGCTTTCGATGACCATCTGATGTACGGATAATCTCGCCGGCCATGGAGGTCACCACCAGCACCCGGCGACGGGAGGCGGCCCGGCACTGCGCCTGGTGCGGCCAACGGCTGCCCGCGGACGGCCAGTACGGCCGCCGCCGCCAGTACTGCGCGCAGACCTGCCGGCAGCGCGCCTACGAGCGGCGCAGCGCCGTGCAGCGCGGCGGCCTGCCCGAGGACGCCGTGGTGCTGTCCAGCACCGAGCTGGCCAACCTCCAGGACCGGCTGTTCCAGCTGCGCTGCGCCGCCGAGGACATCGCGACCGCGGCCGCAGACGGGGCGCAACCGGACGAACTGCACTCGATGGCGCGGGCACTGCTGGGCACCGCCACCGGGTTGGAACGCCTCCGGTGACCGGCACGGGCTTGCCCAGTGGCCGGTAAACCGACAACTATGGCGCCGGGTGGCAAGGAGGAGCTGGTGGCGGACCACGGCGCCGTGCACAACCACGTCCTGCGCTGGGCGGACGTCGGATTCGGGGTCACGGACCTGCACGGCAAACTGAGCTGGGCGAACCCGGCGCTGGGCACGCTCATCGGCGTGCCCTCCGACCAGGCGCTGGGCCGGTCACTGCCGGCGCTGGTGCCGGGCGCGCCCGAAAGCCCGGACCCCGGCCTGGTGGTGCAGGCCGCCGGCCCCCTCGACGGCGAGCACCGCTGGCTGGAGATCAGCTGCACGCCGCTGCCGGGCGGCGACCGGCTGCTCTACCGGATCACGGACATCACCTCGTGGCGCGACCGCGAGCTGGAGGCCACCCAGCAGGCCAACGCCCTGCGCCGGGCCCAGGTGCTGGGCCGCATGGGCAACTGGGAGTGGGACATCACCACCGACCGCGTGCTGTGGTCGGACGCCCTGCTGGAGATGTTCGGCCTCGAACCCGGCACCGAGCTCGACTACGCCGGCTACATCTCCCGGGTCAACCCCGACGACCGCGCCATGATCGAGACCGCGCTGTCGGTGGCCCGCGCCAACGGCGACCGGTTCACCTACTCCCACCGCATGTACGTCGGCGCCGACACCGAGCGCTACTTCGAGTGCTTCGGCGAGGTCATCTGCGACGAGGACGGCACCCCCGTCCGCATGATGGGCACCTGCCACGACGTCACCCAGGACCGCCGCCTGCAGGACGAGCTGCGCCAGCTGGCCGAGGAGGACCCGCTCACCGGCCTGCCCAACCGCCGCGCCCTCACCCGCGAGCTGGAACGGCACCTGGCCACCGGCGGCACCGGCTCCCTGCTGCTGCTCGACCTGGACAACTTCAAGGACGTCAACGACCTGCGCGGCCACGCCGTCGGCGACCGCCTGATGCGCACCATGGCCGCCGCCCTGCGCGAACGCCTCGACCCCGGACAGCTGCTCGGCCGGCTCGGCGGCGACGAGTTCGCCGTCGTGCTGCCCGGCTGCGAGGAACAGGACGCCGCCGAGGTCGCCGCCCGCCTGCGCGACGCCGTCGCCGGCCTCCCGCTGGTCGCCGGCGGGGCCACCACCCGCATGACCGTCAGCACCGGCGTCGCCGGCTTCACCTCCGGCGAGGGCTGGGAAGCCGTGCTGGCCAACGCCGACCTCGCCCTCTACGCGTCCAAGGCCGCCGGCCGCAACCGCGTCACCGTCTACGACCCCGGCCACTACGCCGACACCGCCAAGCGCGTCTCCGTCCAGGACCGGCTGCGCAAGGCCCTCGAACACGGCGACCTGGCCCTGCACGCCATGCCCATCGTCGCCCTGTCCTCCGGCCGGACCCTCGGCTACGAGCTGCTGCTGCGCCTGGAGGACGGCCAGCTCCCGCTGCTCGGCCCGGCCGACTTCCTGCCCGCCGCCGAACGCACCGGCCTGGTGCTGGAGATCGACCGCTGGGTGTTCGGCAAGGCCATCGACACCCTCGTCGCCCACCCCGACCCCAACCTGCGCTTCGACGTCAACGTCTCCGGCCGCACCCTGGAGGACGAGGACTTCGCCGACTTCGTCCTGGACCGGCTGGCCTCCTCCGGCGTCGCCCCCGGCCGGCTCGGCTTCGAGATCACCGAGACCGCCGCGGTCACCAACCTCGACGCCGCCCGCAGCCTGGCCCACCAGGTCCGCGCCACCGGCTGCCGCATCGCCCTGGACGACTTCGGCGCCGGCTTCGGCTCCTTCGTGCACCTCAAGCACCTGCCCATCACCGGCCTCAAGATCGACGGCGAGTTTGTCCGCGGCATCGACTCCGGCACCCGCGACGCCGTGCTGGTCTCCGGCATCCTGGAGATCGCCCGCGGCTTCGACCTGTCCGTGGTCGCCGAATGGGTGGAACGCCCGGCCCAGGTCGAGATGCTGTCCAAGCTCGGCGTCTCCGTCGGCCAGGGCTTCCACCTCGGCAAGCCGAAACCCCTGGGCAGCGTCCTGAAGCGGCCGGATGGGGCATTGTCCGACCAGCTGCCCACGGCAGAGGATGGTCGTTCCTAGACCGCGGCCCTGCCCCCGCCGCCACGCACCCCAGGAAGGGCCCCCGCCCCGTGTCCGAGGACGTCCCCGTCAAGGGACTGCGCCGCGTCGAACTGCGCAGCAACGACCCGGCCGGGTCGGCCGAGTACTACCGCCGTCTGTTCGGCTGGATCGTCATGCCCGCCGACGACGGCACCCTGCGCTGCTGGGTCGGCGACCGGCTGACCGCCCTGATCCGAAGACCCGCCGACTGGGAGACCCCCGGCTGGCACCTCGTGCTCGGCGGCCGCCCCACCGCCCTGCTGGCCGACCCCGCCGGCGTCACCGCCACCCTCGACCCCGGCCGCGTCCGCCACGGACCCTTCGCCCCGCCGCCCCGGCACGGCGAACCCTGCTGGGTCGAGCTGATGACCGCCGACACCACCGACGACTACTGGGCCAAACACCTCGGCTGGACCCTCCGGGCGCCGGGGGAGGGCAGCGACATCAAGCCCTTCGCCCTGTTCGACGCCCCCGACGACACCGCCGGCGCCCGCACCATCGCCGGCCGGCTGCTCGTCGACGAGGCCACCGCCGCCGACGTCGGCGCCGCCTGGATGTGCTACCTCGCCGCCACCGACATCAAGCTCGTCACCGACACCGCCGTCGAAGGCGGCGGCACCGTGCTCATCGACCCCCGCGAGGTCCCCACCGGCGTCATCGCCGCCGTCGCCGACCCGTTCGGCGCGGTCTGCACGCTGCTGGAGGACCCAATCGGGTGGGGCGGCGCCTGGGCCGCCGTGTAGCCTGACGGCGGACGTACCCACTGCTAGGCAAAGGTTGATGCCATGGGCACCCCCGGACCCACCGGGCGTGCGCTTCTCGCTGCCCGGTGACTTCTGCGAACTGTCTCTTCGCATTCACCAGGAGCTTTCACCTTGCCGTGGTACACGGATTTCTTCACCGACCTTGCCAACACCTTCTGGCGCGGCGCTGTCTCTGTTGACCAGACCGCCTCGGAGATCGACTTTGTCCTTGACGTCGCCGACCTCCCGTCCGGCGCGCGCGTGCTGGACGTGCCGTGCGGCAGCGGCCGGCACAGCATCGAACTGGCCCGCCGCGGCCACCACGTCACCGGCCTCGACATCTCCACCGAGGCCCTGGCCCACGCCCGGAACACCGTCTCGGACGTCGACTGGATGCAAGTCGAGTGGATCGGGGCCGACATCCAGGACCTGGGCTCCCTCGGCCTGACCGCCGACCTGGCGATCTGCATGGGCAACAGCTTCGGCTACCTCGACCACGCCGCCAACCAGCGGTTCCTGGCCGACCTCGCCGGGGTTTCGCCCACGCTGGTCATCGACTACGGCTGCGCCGCCGAGGCCATCCTGCCCCACCCGCCGGGGGAGATCCGCATGTCCGCCGGCGGCGTCGACATGACCGCCGTCAACTCCTACGACGCGGCCGAGGCCCGCCTGCTGATCGACTTCACCTTCACCCAGGGGGAGCGGACCCAGCAGGCGACCGCCGTCCAGCACGTCTACACCGCCGCCGAACTCACCCGGATGCTGGTGACCGCCGGCTACCGGCACGTCGACCGCTACGCCGACACCGACCGCGGCGAGTTCGCCCTCGGCAGCCACCGGCTGCTGATCGTCGCCCGCCGCTAGCCCAACCGGAGCGGGCGCTCAGTCCACGGGCGCCCGCTCCACCTTCCACGCGAACACCGCGGTGATCGGAACCAGCGCCAGCCACACCGCCGCCAGCACCACGCCGATCAGCAGCAGGAAGCCCCTCTCGGCGTCGGAGATGTACTGCTGGCCCAACAGCACCGCGATCGGCGCCTGGGGATCGGTGTCTCCCTGGTCCGGCATCAGCAGACTGACCAGCACCAGCAAACCCGCCTGCACGCCGAACAGGACGGACGTCCGCCGACCCAGCCACCGCCGACCCAGCAGCAGCAACGCCATCACCACCGGCGCCAGCAACACGAGCGCCATGCCCGACAGCATGAAGAGCAGAATCCCCCAGCCGCCAGCGAGCCCTCGCAACCACCACCACGCGGCCACCGCGGCGGCCGTCATCACCACCGCCCAGACCGGACGCATGTCCATCACCCTCCCCGTTCCACCGACCAGGGTCGACGGAACGGGGGAGCGGCGACAGCGCAGAACTACCTGGTTTCAGCCCAGCCGGGCCGGGAAACCGCCCGTGGACACCGGACCCCAGCGGGTCGGCTCCACCCGGATCAGGCACTTGCCCTGCTTGGACATCGCCGCCCGGTACTCGTCCCAGTCCGGGTGCTCGCCGGAGATGCCCCGGAAGTACTCCACCAGCGGCTCCAGCGCCGCCGGCAGGTCAAGCACCTCGGCCCGGCCCTCCACGTGCACGTACGGGCCGTCCCACTCGTCCGACAGCACGCAGAACGACACCCGGGGATCCCGCCGCGCGTTGCGGACCTTGGCCCGCTCCGGATACGTGGACACCACGATCCGGCCCTGCCCGTCCACCCCGCACGTCACCGGCGAGGACTGCGGGCTGCCATCGGCCCGCGTGGTGATGATGATCGCCCGATGCCGCGTGCGCAGGAACTCGGTCAGCGCGGCGCGGTCCACAGCCTGGTTGGTCGCAACAGCCATGATCTAGACCCTAAACCGCTCGACACCGACGCCACGATGGAGCCGTGAACCGAAGCTGGTACCGGCGTGAACCCGGCCCCGTCCCGAGTCGGCGCGTCGACGGCGTCACCCTGCGACGGCTCGCCGACCACGACGACGAGGCACTAGGTCCCCTCATGGAACGGGCCTACGCCGGCACCATCGACGACGACCTCGGCGACAACAACGACGGCGCGGTGGAGATCGCCGACTGGCGACGACGAGCCATCGCCCACGCCAGCTTCGTCGCGGTCGGAGCCGACGACCGGCCGATCGCCGCCTCCCTGGTCGCCACCGGGTCCATGGTCATGATCGCCTACGTGATCACCCATCCCGACTGGAAAGGCCGCGGCCTTGGCACCGCCGTCGTCGCCGCGTCCCTGGAAGCCCTGCCCGGCACAGCCGTGTTCGCCGGCGTCACCGACGGCAACACACCATCGGAGCGGCTACTGGCCTCGCTCGGCTTCGTCCGCACCGGCCCCGTCACCTAGCCGCCACACCGTGGTCGACAACACCGTCACCCCCTCCAGCGACCGCGGCACCGGCACGTCGTAGCGGGCGACCGGCTCGAACTGGTCCTTCGGCAGGTACGGCCGGCTCGGATCGCCGACCAACACCAGCGCCCCGGCCGCGGCCGCGCGGTGCAGGAACGGCAGCATCGCCGCGGCCATGTCCTTGTCGTAGAACACATCGCCAGCCAACACCACATCGGCGTCCACAGTGGACGCCAGCACGTCGGCGACCAGGGGAGTGAGCGACACCCCGTTCGCCTCGGCGTTGACCCGAGCCGCCACCAACGCCATCTCGTCCACATCGCACGCCGTCACCGCCGACGCCCCGGCCAGCGCCGCGGCGATCCCCACCAGGCCCGACCCGCACGCCAGGTCGAACACCCGCCGTCCGGCGACCAGACCCGGGTTGTCCAGCACATACCGGGCCACGCCCTGACCGCCGGCCCACGGGAACGCCCAGAACGGCGGCTCCGACCCACCGGTCAGCTCCCACAGCGGCGTCACGTCCTCGGCCACCCGCAGCACGATCTCCGGCACGAACTCCGGCGCCCGGGCCGTGGTGTGCTCCCGCACGAACGCCTCCACCGCGACCTCCTAGCTCACTCGTGCTACATATTGCTCATGCGCGCAAACACCGCCAAGGGGAGGACCTTCACCGAGAGCGCACGCCGAGCCCAGATCGTCGCCGCCGCCATCGCGGTGATCGCCGAACACGGCTACGCCGCCGCCTCCTTCACGCGCATCGCCAAACACGCCGGCCTGTCCAGCACCGGCATGATCTCCTACCACTTCGCCAACAAGGACGACCTCATCCGCGAAGTGCTCACCGAGACCACCAGCGTGGCGTACCACTACATCAGCCCGCGCATGGAGGCCGTCACCGGCTACCGGGCCAAGCTCCGCGTCCGCCTCGAATCCAACATCGAACTGGTCCGCGCGCACCCCGACCACGTCCGCACCATGATCGAGATCGCCCTGAACGCGCCCAAGACCCCCGACTTCGTCGACGAGCGCTTCGGCCTGTTCAGCAACCACCTGCGCGAAGGCCAGCAGGTGGGGGAGTTCGGCCCCTTCAACGCCGACGCCATGGCGGTGACGATCATTGGCGCCATCGACGCCATGGTCAACGGCCTCGTGCGCTTCCCCGAGGTGGACGCCGTCGAGTTCGGCCGCGAACTCGCCGACACCTTCGACCGCGCCACCCGCGCCTAGCGCCCTAGGAACCGCGCGATGTCGGCGACCTCGCGGCCGATCCCGGCCCGCACCGCCTCGGACAGCGGCTCGAACGCCTCGACCTCGCCGCCGGCCCGCCACGTGCCGACAACCCGGCCGTTCGCGAGGACCGCCGCCCGGATCACGCCGCCCGTGGACCGGTGGCCGGCGACCCTGGACCGCCACCCCAGCAGATACTCGTCGTACGCCGGCAGCAGCCGCACCCCGTCGCCCGGGTCTTCCTCCACAGTGGACTCCGGCCCCCAGGCCTGCCGAATCTGTGTGAGCGGCAAACCCGACCACTGAGCCAGATCCGCCGGCTCCGACGGATCATGACCGGCCCGATACCGTGCCACCAAGGTCCGCACGGCGCCGTCCCGATCGGACAGCGAGATCGGCAGGGGAGCACCCAACCAGTCGCTGGCGTGCACATAGGTCGCCTTGCCCGCCCGCTCCGGACCCAGCACCACCAGCCCCCGCGCCGCGGCCAACGCCGCCAGGTGCACGATGGCCTGCCCCTCCACACCCAACAGCGCACCCAACTCCGCCTTGGTCACCGGACCCCGGCCCGCCAGCACCTGCGCCGCGTCCAACCCCGGATCGGCGCCGAGCTGCCGCAGCCGACGCAGCGAACCGACGGGGGAGGGCGCGACCAGCGGATACAGCCAGGACAGGTCCTCCACGGCGATCAGGTGCAGCGTGCCGCGCGGACCCCAACACCGGACGATCTCCCGCCGCTCCCGAGCCACGACCACATCGGCCGAGCACAGTCCATTCGACCGAACACGGAAGGCCAGCGGGAACGCGGACACCTCCTGCGCCTGCACGGCCAGCAGATGCCGCACGATGTCCACGACGCCGCCGGGAGGGCGGTGCAGCAACTGGGCGGCGAAGCGGCTCATGCCAGTGCGTCCAGCGCCTCGATATGACAACGTGTTGTCAAGAGAGGCGGTCGGCCTTGGCCAGCAGATACCGCTGCTCCGGCATGCTCAACGTCAACCGCGCGGCGGCCAGATACGACTCCCGCGCCCCAGCCGCGTCCCCGGCCATCTCCAGCAGATGCGCCCGCACCGCCGCAACCCGGTGATGCTCCGACACCCGCTCGTCACCGTCCAACTCGGCCAGCATCGCCAACCCCGCCTGCGGCCCCCGCACCATCGCCACCGCCACCGCGTGGTTCAACGTCACCATCGGATTCGGGGCCATCTGCGCCAACAACGCGTACAGACCGGCGATCTCCGCCCAATCCGTCTGCTCCGACGACTGCGCCTCCGCATGCACGGCCGCGATCGCCGCCTGCAACTGAAACGGCCCCAGCCGGGAAGTGGACAGCGCGTCGCTGACCAGCTTCACACCCTCGGCGATCGCCACCGTGTCCCACGACGACCGATCCTGCTCCGCCAACGGCACCAGTGACCCGTCCGGCCGCGACCGCGCCGCCCGCCGCGACTCCGTCAGCAGCATCAACGCCAACAGACCCGCCACCTCGCCGTCCTCCGGCAGCAGCGCCCGCACCGCCCGCGTCAACCGGATCGCCTCGCCGGTCAGCTCACCCTGCAGCAACTGATCCCCGGCGGTCGCGGTGTAGCCCTCGTTGAAGATCAGATACAGCACGTGCAGCACCGCCCGCAGCCGCTCGTCCCGCTCACCCTCGGGCGGCATCGAGAACTGCGCCCCGGCCTTCTTGATCTTCTGCTTGGCCCGCGAGATCCGCTGCGCCATCGTCGCCTCCGGCACCAGGAACGCCCGCGCCACCTGAGCCGTGGTCAACCCGCCCACCGCCCGCACCGTCAACGCCACCTGCGACGCCGGCGTCAACGCCGGATGGCAACACAGAAACAGCAACGTCAACGTGTCGTCCCGCGCCGGCACCTCCGCGTCGTCCACCTCGGCGGCGAACACCGACTCCTCACGCCGCCGCCGCGCGCTCTCACTCCGCCACGCGTCGGCCAACCGCCGCGAGCCCACCGTCAACAGCCACGCCCGCGGGTTGTCCGGCACACCCTCGACCGGCCACTGCTGGGAAGCCGCCAGCAACGCCTCCTGCACCGCGTCCTCACACGCGTCGAACTGCCCGTGCCGACGCGTCAACGCGGCAAGGACCTGCGGCGCCAACTCACGCAGCAGGCCCTCCACCTCACCACTCACAAATCCACCCCCGACGACACCATCACCGGCCACACCTCCGTCGCACCGTGCCGCGAGTCCGGGATCATCGCCGCCAACTCCAACGCCCGCTCCCGCGACTCACAGTCCATCAGGTAATACCCCGCCAGGTACTCCTTCGCCTCCAGAAAAGGGCCGTCGGTCACCACCGGCTCCCCGTCCAGCACCCGCACCACCGACGTCGTCGACGGACCACCCAGCGCGTTGGTGTCCAACAGCTCCCCGGACTCCCGGGTGATCCGCTGCAACTCCTCGTGCCCGGCCATCACCGCGTCCCGCTCCGCCGCCGACAGCCCGGCCCAGGTCTCGTCGTTCAGGTAGATCATCAGCAGGTACTTCACTCGATCCTCCTCGCAGCCCGTCACGACGAGGTCGACGCCGACGGGGGAGTATCGACATCCTCGAGCGCACGGTACGTCCGATTGCTCGCCACCGCCGCCCGCTGCTCCCGCCCCGTGGCCTCGATGTAGTTCTGGCTCGTGGCCAGGCTCGCGTGGCCCAGCAGAGCCATGATCTCCGACGCCGTCGCCCCGTCTTCGGCCAACCGCGTCGCGAAGGTGTGCCGCAGCGCGTGCAGGCTCGCCCCCACCGGCACCCGGTCGTGCAGGCCCGCCCACCGGTAACACGACTTCACCAGGTACTCCAGCGCCCCGCGGCCGATCGGCCCGCCCGAGCGGTCCCGCAGCAGGGGAGCGCCGCGCCCGAACCGCTCCTGTGGGAACCGGGTCCGGCACGACGTCAGATACACGTCGATCACCTTCTCCATCGAGGGCTCCACCGGGATAGACCGGTCCCGGCTGCCCTTGCCGTGGACGTGCAGCCGCATCTCACCCGGCCGCCCCACCAGGGAATTCACCGTGAGAGTGCGCATCTCCGCACTTCGCAGGCCGGCCAGCAGGCCCAGTGCGATCACCAGCACGTCCCGCTCCGGCCACGGGTCCCGCGCCTTCCGATCGCCGTGCGCCGCTGCCTTCAGCAGCTGCTCCGGAGTGTCCTCGCCGCGCAACGGCTTGGGGGACAGGGGAGGGGTGCGTGGGCGGGCCACCGCCCCGATCGGGTTGCCCGGCAACAGGCCGTCGGCCACGCAGAAGGTCAGGAACTGGTTCCAGGTCGACCAGGCCCGCAGCACCGAGGACTTCGCGTGGCTGTCCGCGAACGCGCCGAACGCCGTCCGCAGCGACTGCGCGGTCAGGTCCTCCACCAGCAGCATCTCCGCCTCGCCGCCGATCTCCTCCACCAGCAGCGCCGTGATCCCCGCCAGGTCGCGCCGATAGGCGTCTGTCGTGTGCGGCGAGTCCTTCCGCGGCCGCCGAGCCGCGAAGAACGCCTGCTGCGCGTCCACAAGCCTCATGTGGATCTTGTACCGCACACCCCTGACAGTTCTCAGCGCACGATGGTCAGCCCGGTGATCTTCCCGCCGGTCGTGTCGGCCTGGGCGGTGGCCACCAGCTTGGCGTCCTTGTCGCGGAGCAGCATCTCGTCCGACATGCGTGACTCCCCTGGGCTCGCTGATCTACACTGGACCGTTCACAGTCCGTTTTGCTGCATAATGGCGATTATGCATGAAAAGTCCGCTTGTCTCGGGTGGGCCACCCAGCGACCCGTCCAGGGGGATCCGGCGCGCTCACGGCCCTCCTGAGCGCCCCGCCGACCCGCGCGGCCCATCCCTGACGCCGTCACGCCGCCGACGATAGCCGTCAGCGCACACGCCACGGCGCAGATTGCCCGTAGAGGCGAATTCGACGTTCAGACAGCTGTCCAGAACGTCTTCAGCCCAGGCTGAGACACTCCGATCTGTTAGGCCGATAATCTACATTATGTTAAGTAGCAGGTTTCCGGCCCACCCCGACCGTGCCGTCGACCTCTTCCGAGTGCTCCGCCCAGGCCGTCAGGCCAGCGGCGGCGAGCAAACGCTCTGTGGAGGCCGCCTGGCGAACGCTGGTCTCGATCAGGACGTGACCGCCGGGCTTGAGCCACGTTGATGCGTCGGCGGCGACCCTGCGGTGCACGTCCAGGCCGTCGGCGCCGCCGTCCAGGGCCACCCGGGCCTCGTGGTCGCGTGCCTCGGGCGGCATCATGCCGATGTCGTCGGTCGGCACGTACGGCGCGTTCACCAGCAGCACGTCGACCCGGCCGCGGATCGACGGCGGCAAGGCGTCGTACAGATCGCCCTGGAAGACCTGACCGCCGATGGGTTCGACGTTCCTGCGGGCGCACCGGACGGCCGCTGGGTCGATCTCCCCCGCGTACAACTCGAATTCAGACATACCGGTCGCTACGGCCACGCCGATGGCCCCGGTGCCGCAGCACAGGTCGACGATCACGCCGCCCAGTGAAACCAGCGCCGACGCCCGCTCCACCATGAACTCGGTCCGGCGGCGAGGGACGAACACCCCCGGTTCGACGGCGATGCGGAGGCCGCGGAACTCGGCCCAGCCGACGATGTACTCGAGCGGCTCCCCCGCGACGCGTCTGTCCACCATGGACACCAGGTCGTCGGGCGAAGTCGCGGCTTCCTGGAACAACGCGGCCTCGTCCTCGGCGAAGACGCAGCCGGCGGCACGCAGCCGGGTGACGATGTCGATCGGGCACTCCCCCTGTGTGAGAAATGATCGGCACACAGTAGCTGGTCTTCCCCTACGCTGCCGCCCCATGGAAACGGTGATCTCCCGCGTCGGCCTGCGCGAAGGCGCGAAGTCGCCGTGGCTGCTGACCTACGCCGACGGACGACAGGCGGTGCTGCGCGACCAGGGCCCGTTCGAGACGGAGATCGCCGCGCTGACGGCCGCGGCGGCGAACGGAGTGTCCGCGCCATCGAGCTCGTCGACTTCGACGACTGGCGGGCCCGCCGGACCGCCTCTCCCCTGCTGCTGGAAGCGATGGAGGCCATCGGGTCACGGCTCGAGCCGCCGCATCCGACCGTGTTGGTGCACGGGGATCTGTGGCAGGGCAACACGATGTGGCTGGACGGGTCGCTGGTGGCGATCATCGACTGGGACTGCGCGGGCGTCGGCCACCCGGGGGTGGACCTCGGCTCGCTGCGCTGCGACGTGGCCCTGTTCCAGGGCCCGGAGCACGCGGATCTGGTCGTGGCGTACTGGGATGTCGTGGCCTGCCTGAGCACCCCGCCGGACGTGGGCGAATGGCTGCCGAACGCGGTCGATCAGGGACGTGGGGATCTGGACGGGCCGACCCTGAACGCGCGGCGGGACGAGTTCCTGAAGGCGGCGCTCAACCGGCTGTGATGCGCCGGACCAGGTCCTCGATGCGCTGCCGCCAGCCGTCGAGGTCGGCGTCGGCTTCGCTGGCGACGGTCCGGGTGAGTTCCAGCCGCGCGCCGTGTCCGGTGCCCTGTGAGAGCTCGATGTGCACGGAGGGATCGGCGGCCAACTCCCCCAGCGCCGCTTGGACGACGTCGACGGGGCGGGTGAGCTGGCGTTCGAACCGCACCTGGTAGCCCGAGCCGACGCGCTCCATCCTCCCCTGGTCCAGGCCGAACTGGTGGATGAGCTGCTCGTGGTGCTCGTCGGAGGGCCGTTCCATGCGGAATTCCGAGTCGCCGTGCACGAGGGCCTCGAGGGCGTTGAGGCAGACGGTCCAGCCGCTGGCGTAGCTGGCGGCGGCGGGGCGGTCGTCGAAGACGTGGGTGAACACGAGCCGGCAGCCGAGGCCGTCGGGGGTGAGCTCGAAGTGGATGAGGTCGTCGCTCTCGCGCTTCATCTCGGGCGGGGCGTGCTCGGAGAAGGCGAAGACCTTGGGCGGGTCGAGCTGGGTGACCACGGCGTGCATGCCCTCGAACTCGATGCGACCGCCGACGCGCAGGTCGATGGACCGGGCGCGGATGGGGTACCAGGCGTTGAGCTGCTCGGGTTCGGTGATGGCGCGCCAGACCAGCTCGGGCGGGTGCTTGAGGTGGCGTTCGATCCGCAGGGCCGGGCGGCCGTCGCTGTGGGTGCCGAGTGTCGGGTCCATGCCGGCGAATATAGCCGTACGGGAATATACTGGCAACGGCATGCGCGAAAATCAGTCGTCGCGACGGCCGCGCGTCGGTGAGGATGCGGCCGTGAGCTGGACAGTCGAGGCGGTGGACCCGAACGGGCCGGTGGGCGCGGGCCTGCTGCGCGAGTACTTCGTGGAGATCGTCGACCGCTACTGGGGCCGGCCACAGCCGCCGGAGGTCGTGGACCAGGTGCTGCTGGACGAGCCCAGCCACGACCTGGTGCCGCCCACCGGCCTGCTGCTCGCGGCGTTCCATGACGGCGACGCTGCTGGCTGTGGCGGGTTCAGGGTCCTCTCCCCCGGCGTCGCCGAACTGACCAGGGTGTTCCTGCGTCCGTCACTACGGGGTCGAGGCGGCGCCCAGGTGCTGTTGGCGGCACTGGAGCGGGCGGCCGTCGGCATGGGCCTGTCGACCGCCCGGCTGGACACGCGGAAGGACCTGGTCGAGGCGCGACGGTTGTACGCGCGCAACGGCTACGTGGAGATCCCGGTGTACAGCGACTCTCCTTACACCGACCACTGTTTCGAGAAGCGCCTGGTCTAGGCGGCCGCGATCGTCTTGTGGCCTAGGCGCAGGGTGATGCCGTGGGCCCGCAGCAGGCGGCGGAACCAGAGCAGGGACACCGCGATGCCGAGGGCGACCATGCTGTAGGAGCCGGCGGTGCTGACCATCAGGAAGTTGCCGACGGTGGCGCTGGCCAGGGCCCACAGCGTGGTGACGCCGTTGGTGATGAACACCAGCGCCCACAGGAACGAGACCTGGCGGAAGAAGCGCTGCACGTGCGGGTGGCCGCTGATGGTGGTCGGGAACGCGCAGAAGTCGTCGGCCAGCTTGGCCAGCAGCGGCCGGTTGAGCGGGAGCGTGGCCAGCAGGATCGCGGCGAACGCGAAGTTCTGCACGGTCGGTTGCAGGAAGTAGAGGAAGACGCTGCCGGTGAGGTAGCCGACGAGCGTGCGCACGCAGAGCAGTGCCGTGGTCACCCACAGCACGGCGGGGATCTCCTTGCGCAGCACGACGCGGCGCGCGAGCGCCGCCAGCGACCAGCCGAGGGCGGCGAACAGCGCGCCCTGGAGGCCGACGAGGGTGAACACGACGTAGAACAGGCCAAGCGGGACCAGTGTTGTCTCCAGCAGGTGCTGGGCGCCACGGCGCAGCAGGACCAGTGGTGCGGGGAGGTGGACCGTCATGTGCTCGGGCATGGGTGGTCGGCCGTCTCGCAGTCGTTGTCGGGGTGGGCGAATGCTAGCTGACGTGCGTGATGGGTCTCTGTGAGGGAGACGTTCGACGCCCGGTTCGGGTTCACTGATCCGCTTTGGCGATCGCCGCGTAGGTAGCGGTGTGCCGGACAGTGGTGAGTTGATCGACGGGCGCTACCGCCTGGTGTCGTGCATCGGCCGTGGCTCGATGGGCGCGGTCTGGCGGGCGCGTGACGAGCGGCTGGACCGGGTGGTCGCGCTGAAGCTGGTGGTGGTGCGCGGGCTGTCCCCCGACGACGCCAGCGAGCAGGAGGCGGTGGAGCGGGCCAAGCGTGAGGGCCGGATCACCGCGCGGTTGCAGCATCCCAACGCGATCTCCGTGCACGACGTGGTCGAGCACAACGGACGGCCGTGTCTGGTGATGGAGTACCTGCCGTCGCGGAGCCTGTCGGAGGTGGTGGAGACCGGCGGTGTGCTGGGGCCGACCGAGGTGGCCACGATCGGCTTCCAGATGGCCTCTGCGCTGGCCGCGGCGCATGAGCTGGGCATCGTGCACCGGGACATCAAGCCGGACAACGTCCTGCTGGCCGACGATGGCACGGCCAAGATCACCGACTTCGGGATCGCGCGGGCGCCCGACGACGGGGCGGTGACCGCGGTGGGCATTCTCGCGGGCACTCCGGCCTACCTCGCCCCGGAGGTGGCGACCGGGTCGGAGAGCAGCCCGCGTTCGGACGTGTTCTCGCTGGGCTCGACCTTGTACGCGGCTTTCGAGGGCAAGCCGCCGTACGGGATGGACCAGAACACGATCGCGCTGCTTCACCAGGTCGCCTACGGGGAGATCACGCCGCCGAGGCGCGGCGGCGCCGTGGCGGACCTGTTGGTAGAGATGCTGGGGCGCGATCCGGAGAAGCGTCCGACGATGGCGGAGGTGGCGGGCCGGTTCGAGCAGGTCCTGGCCGGTTCGCCCCCTCTGCCCGCGTCGCCGTTGCCGCCGCGGATCGGGCCGGGGACGCGGCAGATGCCGGCGTTGCCGCAGCCGCGTCGGGGTTCGGTGGTGGGTCGGCGGCTGGCTCTGGGGGTGCCGGTGGTGGCCGCCGTGGTGGCGGTCAGCCTGCTGGTGGCGCAGCAGTTCGGGGTGCATCCGGTGGCGTCGCCGGCGCGGTCGACTGGGACGTCGTCGGTGGTCGTGGCGGCTCCGCCGACGACGACCACCACGTCGGCGGCCGCCGATCCGGTGTCCTCGGCCGGGTCGTGTTCGGCCCACTACGACGTGATGAACAGCTGGTCGTCGGGATATCAGGCGGCGGTGACGATCACCAACCTGACCGGCTCGCAGCTGACCGGGTGGCAGGTCAGCTGGCGACTACCCGGCGGTCAGCGGGTGACGAGCCTGTGGAACGGCACCTTCTCGCAGCAGGGCTCGGTGCTGGTGGTCCGCAACGCCTCGTGGAACGCGGTGCTGGCCGCCAACACCTCCACCAGCTTCGGCCTGGTCGCCGGCTCCCCCGGCTCCTCCCCCACGGCCCCCACCCTCACCTGCACCACCCTGTCCCAGTGACACCGGGTAATCGCTTGGAAGGGGGCTTTCCTGCACTCGGAGTGCAGGAAAGCCCCCTTCCAAGCGTCTAAGGCCCTTAGAAAAGGCTTTCTTGCTTGGGCTTGCGTTTCTTGGGGACCGGGTCGCCGATACGTTCGGTGACGGTGGGGCTGATGGAGGCCAGGAACGGGGACGGGCCGGCCTTGCGGACGGCGCCGTGGCGGAGGCGGGCGGTGGCGTGGCTGAGGTAGAGGTGCTGCTGGGCGCGGGTCATGCCGACGAAGAACAGGCGGCGTTCCTCGTTGACGGCCTCGGGGTCGGGGTCCTCCCCCGGCCACCGCATCGGCAGCAGCCCGTCCTCGCAGCCGACCAGGAACACCACCGGGAACTCCAGGCCCTTGGAGGCGTGCAGGGTCAGCAGCGACACCCGGTCGGCCCGCGGGTCCCAGGTGTCGACCTCGGCTCCGAGGGCCAGCTCGGACAGGAAGTCGGCCACGTCGTCGCCGAAGCGCGTGGCCAGCGGCATGAGTAGCTCCAACGCCGTGAAGGCGTCCTCGTCGTCGATGGCGTGAGCCGCCCGCCGCACCCGCTCGACCACGGATCCGTGTAGCCCGACCAGGGCGAGTTCACGGGCCAGGGCGCGGACGCCGGGGCGGTCGGTGAGCCGGTCGTGAGACCGCTTCTGGAACGGCACGCCGGCGCGGGTCAGGGCTTCCATGACGGCCTTGGCCTGGCTGCTGGTCCGGTACAGCACGGCGAAGTCGCTGAAGGACAGGCCCTGGGTGCCGTCGCCAGCGACGCGGCCGGTGTCGAGCGAGTGGAAGGAGGAGCCGCCGAGCAGCTGGTCGATGGTGCGGGCGACGAAGCTGGCCTCGGCCTGCTCGTCGATGGCGTGGTGCAGGCCGATGAGGGCGTGCTCGGCGTGCGGGCCGCACGGTTGCAGGGACCGGTCCTCGATCAGCGTGGTCGGGGTGATGGCCTGCACGGCCCCGGCGAGGATGTGCCGGCTGGAGCGGTAGTTGCGGCCCAGCTGGACTCGGGTGGCCCCGGGGAAGTCGGTCTGGAAGCGCAGGAAGAAGCCGACGTCGGCGCCGCGGAAGCGGTAGATGGCCTGGTCCGGGTCGCCGATGGCGGTGAGGTTGCCGTCGGCGGCGCAGAGCAGGCGCAGGAGGCGGTACTGGGTCTCGTCGACGTCCTGGTACTCGTCGACGCTGACCCATGGCCAGCGGGCCCGGTAGTGCTCGATCAGGGAGGTGTCGCCGGCCAGCAGTTCGACCGGCATCGCCACCAGGTCGTCGAAGTCGACCAGGTCGCGGGCGTGCAGCTCCTTCTTGTACGTCTCGCCGTGCTCGTCGCGCAGTTCCTGGACCACGGCCTCGTCGGCGATGCCGAAGCGGGCCGTGAGGCCGACGCGGGCGTGCTGCTCGCGCAGGATCCGCACGCCCAGCGAGTGGAAGGTGGCCACGGTGAGGTCCTGTGCCTGCGGCCCGACCAGGGCTTCCAGTCGTTCGGCCAGCTCGGCGGCGGCGCGGCGGGTGAAGGTGATGGCCAGGCACTGCGAGGCCGGCACGCCGCGTTCGGTGACGAGGTGGGCGATGCGGTGGGTCAGGGTGCGTGTCTTGCCGGTGCCGGGGCCGGCGATGATCAGCAACGGCCCGGATGGCACGGCCGCGGCGGCGCGCTGTTCGGGGTCCAGGCCGTCCAGGAGGGAAGGCTCGGGGTCGATGAGTGGGAGCTCGGGCTCCTCGAACGGGCCGGTCGCCACGCTGACCGGCTCAGGTTCCGGTTCTGGGAGCGGTTCGGCGATGGGCGCCATGGGCTTGGGCTTGGCCGGCGCCGCGAACAGGTCGTCGTCGAACAGGGACACCGAGCCTGAGGCCTTGGCCAGGTCCCCCGGTTCGAACAGCCGGATCACGCCGTACTCGCCGTCGTAGCCGGCGTCGCGGATCACCTCGCCGCGGCGCAGCCGGCCGATGGCCTCGCCCAGCAGCGTGTTCGAGGCGGTCAGGTCGTCCAGCGGCACGTCGTCGAGGATGGCCAGCTCGGGGCCGTGCGCGGCGGTGAGTCCGGCGATCTCGGACAGCACCTTCTTGCTCTTGGGGCCGACGCCGAGCAGCTCGCTCATGATCTCCGGCAGCGGGATGAGGCTGCGGAAGTCGACGGCGTCGGCCGGGCGGTAGCCGATCTCGCGGTCGGACAGCTCCTGGATGCGGCTGAGCACGCCGACGGTCAGCGGCTTGCGGCAGGCCGGGCACAGGCCGTTGTGGGCGATGGTCTCGGCCGGCCCGAACCGCACGTCGCACTTGCGGTGCCCGTCGGAGTGGTACTTGCCCTCCTCGGGGAAGAACTCGACGGTGCCGGCGAAGCCCTGCCGGGTCTCCAGGGCGCGGCGCACGGCGTAGTAGTCCATGTCCGTGTCGAAGACGGTGGCCTCGCGGCCGAGGACGGGCGGCGAGTGCGCGTCGGAGTTGCTGACCAGGGTGTAGCGGTCCAGGCCGGAGACGCGCCAGTTCATCTCGGGGTCGCTGGACAGGCCGGTCTCGGCGGCGAACACGTGGTCGGCCAGGTCGGCGTAGCAGTCGGCGATGGCGTCGAAGCCGGACTTGGAGCCGAGCACCGCGAACCAGGGCGTCCACACGTGGGCCGGCACCAGGTAGGAGCCCTCGCCGCTCTCCAGGGTGATCTCCAGCAGGTCGCGGGAGTCCAGGCCGAGGATGGGGCGGCCGTCGGAGCCGAGGTTGCCGATCTTGCCCAGCCGCCGGTTGAACTCGGCGGCGGCGTCGAAGTCGGGCATGTAGATCAGGTGGTGCACCTTGCGGGTGCGGTCGTCCCGCTTGTAGATCGTCGAGATCTCCACGCTGAGCATGAACCGGACGTCGCCGACGCAGCTGGCCGGCAGCGTGCGGGCGATGTCCCGGTCCAGCTCGGGGCGCAGCCGGAACAGGCCCGGCTCGGCCGGCACCAGGGTCTCGCGCAGGTGGTCGTACCAGGCGGGATGGGTGAAGTCACCGGTGCCGACCAGGCTGATGCCCTTGCGTTGGGCCCACCAGGTCAGGTGCTCGAGATCGCAGTCTCGGCTGCAGGCCCGGGAGTACTTCGAGTGGATGTGCAGGTCGGCGTAGAAGCGCACCGGCTCGATCTTGCCACTAGGGCCGGGTTCCCCAGTTGGGTGGTCCCACCTGTGCGGGCAGTAGCCGGTACGCGTCGTGCACCCACTCGCACAGCAGGGCCCGGCTCTCCCGCGGATCGATGATGTCCTGCACGCCGAAATGCTCGGCTGTGCGGAACGGCGACGTGAGCGTGGCCAGCCGGTCCTGGATGGCGGCCAGGTCGGCCTCGGGGTCGGCGGAGCGGGCGAGTTCGGCGCGGTAGGCGGCCTCGATGCCACCCTTGGCCGGCAGCGAGCCCCAGTCGCCCGAGGGCCAGGCCCAGCTGCGGCCGCCGCGGTGGCGGTTGACGATGCCAGCGCCGCCGACGCCGTACACGCGGCGCAGGATGAGCTCGGCTTGGGGCACGCGGGCCTGGTAGACGGCGCTGATGGCGCGGGCCCCGGCACGCAGGGTGCCGGCGCGTTCGGCGGCGGTGCCGATGGTCATGCCGCCCTGGTCGGTGAGGCTGACCAGCGGCAGGTGGAACGTCTCGCACAGGTCGACCAGCCGGGTGAGGGCGAGCGCGCCGGCGGCGGACAGCGTGTTGCCGCGGTACGGGTCGGTGGCGACCACGCCCACCGGGTGGCCGTCGAGGCGGGCCAGGGCGGTGACGGTGGCGCCGCCGTAGTCGGCGTAGCGGAACACGGAACCGGCGTCGAAGACGGCGTCCAGGATGGGCGCGATCCGGTACGGGCGGCGGGGGTTGCGCGGGATCGCCGACAGCAGGCTCTCCTCGGCCCGCTCACAAGGATCGTCGCTGGTCGCGACAGGTGGCAGCTCGTGCACGCTGGACGGCAGGTAGGACAGGAACTGGCGGATCACGGCGAAGGCCTCGGCCTCGGTGGCGACGAAGCGGTCTACGTTGCCGTTGCGGCGGTGCACCTCCGCGCCGCCGAGCTGCTCCTTGTCCACGTCCTCGCCGATGCCGCCGCGCACGACCGGCGGGCCGGCGACGAACAGCTGCGCGAGGCCCTCGACCAGCACGCACAGGTGCGACATGACCGCCCTGGCCGCGCCGAGACCGACCACGGGGCCCAGGCAAGCCGACACGACCGGCACCGTGGACAGGTTGTCGACGACGTGGTCCCAACCCGGGTTGACCGGCACGTAGCTGTAGCCGGCCTGTTCGATCATCTTGACGCTGCCGCCGCCGCTGGCCCCGTCGAGCAGCCGGATCATCGGCAGCTGGAACTGGCCGGCCAGCTGCTCGGCGTACACCTGCTTGGCGTGGATGGCGGCGTCGCCGGAGCCGCCGCGGCCGGTGAAGTCGTCCGCGCCGAGCACGACCTTGCGGCCGTCGAGCCGGGCGGTGCCGGCCACGAAGTTGGCCGGGGTGATCGTGCTGTCGGGGTTGGCGAACCCGGCCAGCGCCCCGATCTCGGCGAAGCTGCCCTGGTCGGCGAGGGCGTCGATGCGCTCGCGCACGGTCATGCGGCCGCTGGCGTGCTGGCGGGCGATCTTGTCGGGTCCGCCGAGGCCGGCGGCGTGCTCACGGCGGCGCTGGATCTGGGTGACCTCGTCGGACCAGTCCTCGATCATGCTCGCCAGCCTAGGGCGTGGGAGATCACCCGGATGTAGCCTTGCGAAGGTGCACGACATGTCCGGCAGCTGCTCGGCACTGGCCGCTGTCCTGGGGGAGCCGCCCGCCGGCACCGCGTCCGTGGCCACCGCCTGGCTGTGCGTCGAGCAGCCGGGGCCATGGGGTGCGGACGCCCTGCGCGACAGCCACTTGGACGACGGCCTGGCGGCGGAGCTGTCCAGGCACGCGGAGGGCAGCGGCGTGCGGATCGTGCTGATCCGACGGCCGGGCCAGCACGCGGACCACCACCAGGCCCAGCCCCGGCAGGTGTACCTGGCGTCCACGCGGCCGGGGGCGTGCTGGCTGGAGTCGACGGTGTTGACCGACCCCAAGCAGCTGCTGGACCTGGACTTCCATGCCGCCGGTGCTGGCCGGCACGTGGGCCTGGGCACCCGGGTCGACGAGTCGGTGCTGCTGGTGTGCACCAACGGCCGGCGGGACGTGTGCTGCGCGGTGCGGGGCCGCCCGCTGGCCGGCGCGCTGGCGGCGGCCAACCCGGGCCGGGTCTGGGAGACCACGCACACCGGCGGGCACCGTTTCGCGCCGACGGCCGTGCTGCTGCCGACCGGTTATCTCTACGGGTGGGTTTCGCCGGTCGACGGGCAGCGGCTGCTCGATTCCGCCGAGGTCGTGCTGACCGGCAACCGGGGACGTTCCTGCTGGTCGCGGCCGGGGCAGGCGGCCGAGCTGGCGGTGCGGGAACGGCACGGGGAACTGCGTCCGGAGTTGTTGTCGGTATCCCCCGACGGCGCCGTCGTCACTCATTCGGATGGCCGGGAATGGGCCGTCACCGTGACAGAACAACCCCTGCTGCCGGCCCGGCCGGGCGGTTGTGGCAAGGCGCCTTCGGTGCCGACCGCCTTTGTCGCCGACACCGTCATTCGCACCCGCTGATCAGCCGGCGCGCAACCATTCCGTTCCGCCCTCGTCACCGGAAATCCACCCGGCGGCCGCGGCCGCCTCGGCGGCCAGTCGGCGGGCCTGTTCGATCGGCAGTCCGTTCGTCACGACGATTTCATGCATAATCTGACGGGCAATGCCCATCAAGGCCGCCGCGGCCAGCAGTCGCTCCGCGGTCTCGGCATCACAGATCGGCTGGGCGGTCGCGGACACCACGTCCCCGCCCAGCACGTAGACCACGTCCACCAGCACGGACGTGCTCACCCGCCGGTCTCGCACAAAAGCCAGGATGACACACGAATACGGAAAAACAATTCGTCCAGCCGGGTGAAACGCGTTTAGGAGCATTCCGACCGCTCGCTCTCCACCGGCGTGGAGACGGCCGCCGCGAACACGCCGAGACCGAGCGAATAGGGGTCGTCGAGACCGATCCGGCGCAGCGCGTCGGGCGGCAAAGCCAGAAGCGACAACGAGATTCCCAACAGATAGGCGTCGAGCACCCCGACATCCCGGGTCGAGCTGTCCAGTCCCGCGACCCGGTGTAGCGCCACCGCTGACTCGGCATTGGCGACTGCCATTTCCCCCAACGCCTGCCGCACCCCGGGGCGGCGCACCGCCTCCAGGTACAGCTCGGCCATCGCCAGCAGTTGCGTCGGGTCCCCGTTGACCGCGCGGTGCAGCAGCGCCGGGTACAGCTCCCCCAGTTGGCTCGGCGACACCTGCGCCGGCGTGGTGCTGTGCAGGCGCTCGACTGCCGCCCGGTGCTCCTCGGCCATCCGGGCGGCCGCCGCCTCCAGCAGGGACTCCCTGGTCGGGAAGTAGTTCTTGGTGGTGCCCTGCGGCACCTCCGCCTCGCGGTCCACCGCGCGGTGGGTCAGCCCACGGCCGCCCTCCCGCGCGAGAATCGCGATGGCGGCGTCGCCCAGCAGTGTGCGCCGGGACCCCGGACGTCGATCACCCACATGATCACCATAGCTGTGGTACCACGCCTGTGGTGATCGCGACGCGCCGCAGGCCAGCAGGTATGTCGATCACAGTGTGACGATCGCTCAGGGACCGGCCTACTCGTCGTCCTCCTCGGCCAGGCGGTTGATCACGCCGTCGTCGGCGTGCCAGATCCGGCCGTTGTCCTCGCTCGGGAGCTGGGCGAGCAGGAAGTCGGCCGCCTGCTTGGGCGTCAACAGGTCGCCCCGCTCCTTCATCTGGGCGAAGTACTCCTCCGCGCGGTCGTCGATGTAGTCGCCGCCCTGGTCCCGGACCCACGTCATCATCGAGGTGTCCACGGTGCCCGGCCGGTAGACGTTCACCGTCACGCCGGTGCCGGCCAGCTCGGCGGCCAGGTTGACGGTGTGGCCCTCGACGGCGGTCTTGGACGTCGTGTAGGCGTTGCCGCCGATCAGGAAGTCCGGCACCTGCGCGGCCCCGCTGGACAGGTTCACCACCCGACCCCAGCCGCGAGCCAGCATCCCGGGCAGCAGCCCGATGGTCAGCGCCACCACGGCCGTCACGTTCACCGCGAACGTGGCCGCGAACTCGGCCGGGTCCTGCTCGGCGGTCGGCCCCATCGGCCACGGCACGGCAGCGTTGTTGACCAGCACGTCGATCGCCCCGGCCTGCTCGGCCACGGCCGCGACCTGCGCCAGGTCGCCCAGGTCGGCGGCGATGACCTGAGCCGACGTGGACACCAGCGCCGCGGTCTCGTCCAGCTCGCTGCGTGTGCGCGAGACCAGCACCAGGTCCGCGCCCTCGGCGGCCAGGCCGACCGCCACGGCCCGCCCGATCCCCCGGCCAGCGCCCGTCACGAGCGCCCTCTTCCCGAGCAATGTCTGTCCCACGGTCATCTCCCTACGTTCGTCGACGTATGCCCATCTGTCGCTTTCCAGCCGACGTTTCCGCCCCAAGGGGCGCGGAGCATGGAGTCATGACCACTCAGATGAGAGCGTCCGACGAGGACCGGGAACGGATCGTCGAGCGGCTCAACGCGGCCGTCGGCCGGGGCCTGCTGACCCTGCCCGAGGCCGAGGAGCGCATCGCCACCGCCTATGCCGCCCGGTTCCTCGACGACCTGACGCCGTTGACCGCCGACCTGCCCGACCCGACCCCGCCGCCACGGCCCGAGCCGGCGCCCGGCCGCCGTCGAGGGCCGGGCTTCGACCCCCGCGTGCTGGTCGCGGTGGCGGCGCTGGCCGGCGTGATCGTGCTCAGCCACGGCTTCGCCTTCCCGCTGATCGCGCTGGCCGTCCTCGCGATGAAGTTCGGGCCGTGGCGTCGCGGTTGGGGTGGGCGCGGTTGGGGACACTCTGCCCGGATGTAGCCAACAGCCCTACTGTCGACGACATGGACCTCGTTGACGCGTGTTTCGCCGGCGCCGCCGCCCAGGCCGACCTGCTGCGCGCCGGCGAGTTGTCGTCACGGGAGCTGGTGGCCGCCACGCTGGGGCGTATCGAGCGGCACGACCGTGAGCTCAACGCCTACCGTCTGGTGTTCGCCGAGCAGGCCATAGAGAGCGCAGCGGCGGCCGACGAGCGCCGGGCCCACGGCGAGGACGCGCCGCTGCTGGGCGTGCCGGTCGCCGTGAAGGAGGACCTGGCGATCGCCGGCCTGCCGACAACCACGGGCACCTACGCGGTGGACCGGTCCGAATCGTCGGACTCGGAGGTGGTGCGGCGGCTGCGCGCCGCGGGCGCGGTGATCGTGGGCCGCACCCGCATGCCGGAGCTGGGGTTGTGGCCGTACACCGAGTCGGCGTTCGCGGGCGCGACCCGTAACCCGTGGTCGCCCGCGCACACCCCGGGCGGCTCCAGCGGCGGCTCGGCCAGCGCCGTGTGCGCGGGCCTGGCCGGCGCGGCGATCGGCACCGACGGGGCCGGCTCGATCCGCATCCCCGCGGCGTCCAGCGGCGTGTTCGGGCTCAAGCCGCAGCGGGGGCGGGTGTCGCTGCACCCCAACGGCGAGCAGTGGACCGGCATGGTGGTCGCCGGTCCACTGAGCCGTCATGTGCGGGACTGGGCCCTGGTCGCCGACCAGATCAGGGGCTCGCTGCCCAGCGACCCGGTGGCCGCGATCCCGCCGCGCATGAGCTTCGTCGAGGCCGCCGCCACGACGCCGGGCCGGCTGCGGGTGGCGGTGTCGCTCAAGCCGTGGGTGGCCGGGGCGCCGGTGGACCAGCGGGTGCGCGCGGCCGTGCTGGCCACCGCCGAGCTGCTGCGGGCGCTGGGGCACGAGGTCATCGAGCGGGACCCCACACTGCTGGACCCGACCACGCAGCTGGCGCTCGCCCCGCGCTACCTGTCCAGCGCCGCCGAGGCCGTCGCCGCGCTGGACCGGCCCAAGGCCGTGGAGCGCCGCACCCGCCAGGTCGCCGCGCTCGGCCGGGCCGTGCCGCGGTGGCTGGTGGTGCGGTCGAGGCGGTTCGGGGAGCGGTTCTCGCAGGTCGCCAACGACGTCTTCACGGACGCCGACGTGCTGCTCACGCCCACGTTGACCCGGCCGCCGATCCGGGTCGGCGAGTGGCAGGACCGGTCCACGCTGGCCACGCTGCTGGCCGCCAACCGGTACACGGCGTTCCTGCCGCAGTGGAACATCGCCGGCAACCCCGCCGCCTCCGTGCCCGCCGGCTTCACCCCCGACGGTCTGCCGCTGGCCGTGCAGCTGGTCGGCCGCCCGCACGACGAGTGCACACTGCTGTCCCTTTCATCCCAGATCGAGCAGGCGCGTCCCTGGGCCGACCTGCGGCCGTCAGGGTTCAGCGGGTGACGGGACCGGCCTGCGGAAGGTGATGCCCTGCTTCTTGGCCAGCTGGCGGAGCTCGTAGGCCGCCACGATGGTCGCGGCCACCGGCGTGCAGTACGTGGCGACGATCAGCTTCCAGCCGTCCAGGCCGGCCCATCCCGGATCTGGGTGGTCCCACACGAACTTGAGGATCAGCGACGTCCACACCACGACCACCGCGACGACCGGCGCGAGCACGGGCAGGCGCGCGTGGTCGCGGCACAGGCCGTTGCGGTGGCCCAGATAGGCGGCGGCCAGCGCGACCAGCGCCAGCCACACGACGAAAAACGCGAACAGCACGGTCCCCACGGTCAGCTCGGAGCTGAACGCCGACGTGGTCACGGGCATGGACAGGCGGTCGAAGGTCACGAAGCGCACCACCGCGCGCACCGCGTCCACCGCGAACCACTCCTGCTGGGGCATCATCACGACCAGGAACACCTGGGTGAACACGGCGGTGACGACCGGCGCCACGAACGCGCGAGCGGTGGCCTTGCGGTGCTCGGGCCGGGCCGCCAGCACGAGCAGCGGGAACAGCACCAGCACCGCGTACGGCGCGATGTACAGCACCAGGAAGCCGTCGGTCATGATGTCGTCCCACATGTCGCCCAGGTGACCGAAGCCGTCCACCGGGTCGAGCACGATCCGCACGATGAGCGCCAACAGGCCGAGCGCGATCAGGGCCCGGGTCGTCAGCACGCGCTCCAGCGCCTGGTCGACCAGGGCGCCGCTGTCCGGCTGGACGTTCTTCGGCAGCATGTCGGTCTGGAACTTCAGCACCTTGAGCAGCTGGTAGTCGCCGTAGACCCAGCGCGCGAACGCGAACGGATTGACCATCTTCAGCACGGACCCGACCCGTGACGCCATGTGGCACCCCCAAACGGGCCACATGGTAGGGCCGACGGCCGTCCGGTTAGCGGCGAATGGCGTGCTTTAGGCCGTTCGGGACCGCCGTGCCCATGGCGTCGGCGAACGCCCGCACGGCCGGGTGGTCCTCGGCGCCGCCGCGGTGGGCGATGCGGGTGTGGCGGCCGAGGGGCAGTCGGGTCAGCGTGACGCCGTCGGGGTGTTCGACCAGGCCCAGCTCCGGCACGAGCGCCACGCCCTGACCGGCGGCGACCAGGGCGAGCACGGTGGCGAAGTCGTCGACCTGGTGGCGTGCGCGCGGGGTGAAACCGGCGGCCTGACAGGCGTGCACGGTCATGCGGTGGCACAGCGTGCCCTCGACGGCCAGGATCCACGGCTGGTCGCGGCAGTCGGCGACGGTGGTCAGCGCGGGGATGGCGGTGGCCAGGTGCATCGCCTCCCGGCACAGCGGTATCACCGCGATACCAGGCTCGGGTGGCATCGGGGCGAAGTCGTACTCGTGCACGAGGGCGACGTCGAGATCGCCGGCGCGGAGGGCGTCGGCGACCAGGGCCGGGTCGAGCTCCACGACCATGGGTTCCAGCCCCGGATGCCGCCGCGCCAGCTCGGCCAGCGCCGCCGGCACCATCGTGCGGCCGGCGCTCGGGAACGTGCCGATGCGCAGCGACCCCGACAGGCCCCGCCGCGTGCTGTCCAGTTCGGCGGCGGCGCGTTCCAGCTGGGCCAGCACGGCCTCGGTGTGCCGGACCAGGCCGCGGCCGGCCGGCGTGAGCACCACGCGGCGGCCGCTGCGGGCCAGCAGCGGCACGCCGGCCTCCCGTTCCAGGGCGCTGAGCTGTTGAGACACCGCCGACGGCGTGAAGGCCATCGCCTCGGCGACCGCGGCGATGGTGCCGCGATGGGCCAGTTCCCGCAGCAGCCGCAGCCGGCGCACGTCGAGCATCAGCCCAGCTTACGTATTACCGTGCGAATGCGAACTGGACCTGCACGATTGGCGTCCGCACGCTGGAGGCATGGATGGCATCCTGCTCCCGCTGGTCACCCCGTTCGCCGCGGACGGCAGCGTGGCCGCCGACGCGCTCGAGGGCCTGGCCGACCAGGCATTGACCGACGGCGCGACCGGCATCGTCGCGCTAGGCACCACCGCCGAGGCCTTTGCCCTCGACGCCGACGAACGCCGCCTGGTGCTCGACGTCTGCACGCGGGTCTGCCGCGACCACCGCGCCACGCTGGTCATCGGCGCCGGCGGCAGCGACACCCGCTCCAGCGCCGCCGCCCTGGCAGCGCACCCCGGCGTCGACGCCGCGCTGGTGCCGGTGCCGTACTACGTGCGCCCCGGCGAGGCTGGCGTCATCGCCCACTTCACGCGCTTGGCCGCCGACAGTCCGGTGCCGCTGCTCGTCTACCACGTGCCACACCGCACGGCTCAGCCGCTCAGCGGCGCCACGCTGCTCACGCTGAGCCGGCTGCCCAACGTCGTCGGGGCCAAGGTCGCCAGCGGCATGACCGAGGACGCCGTCGCGCTGCTCGGCGGCTGCGCGCCCGACTTCGCCGTGTTCGCCGGCGACGACGCCTACCTGTCGCCGATGCTGGCCCTCGGCGCCCGTGGCGGCATCACCGCCTCCGCGCACCTGGCCACCGACCGGTTCGCTCGGCTGGTCTCGACGTGGCACAAGGGCGACGTCGAGACCGCCCGCCCGCTCGGCCACGCCCTGGCCCGCCTGGCCGCCGCGCTGTTCGCCGAGCCCAACCCGACTGTGCTCAAGGGCGTGCTGCACGCCCAGGGCCGCATCCCGACGCCGGACGTTCGCCTGCCGCTGCTGCCCGCGAGCGAGCAGTCCGTGGTCGCGGCGCTCAGGCTGCTGTAGCCAGCTCGGCACCCAGCACCGCCCACCGGCCAGACCGCAACCGCGTGAGGTTGTTGCCCAGCCGGACCAGCACGAACACGGTCAGCGCGGACCAGATGCCGACCAGGCCCCAGCCCAGGCTCAGCGACGTCCACACCACGGGCAGGAAACCGAGGAACGCGGCCAGGGCGTTGGCGGTGCGCAGGAACTTGGCGTCGCCGGCGCCGAGCAGGACGCCGTCGAGCACGAAGACGACGCCGCCGATCGGTTGGAGGGCGACGAAGAACCACCAGGCGTGCGGGATCTGGGCCAGCACGGCCGGGTCGCTGGTGAACAGCGGCGGCAGCACAGGCGCCAGGGCGGCGAACAGCGCGGCCAGGGCCAGGCCGACGACGAGGCCGTAGCGGGTGACCTGCCCGGCGATCCGGGACGCGCCGTCGCGGTCGCCGGCGCCGAGGGCGGAGCCGACCAGGGCCTGCGCGGCGATGGCCAGGGCGTCGAGCACGAAGGCGAGGAACATCCAGAGCTGGAAGACGATCTGGTGCGCGCCGACGGCCGCGGCGGAGGTGTGGGCGGCGACGGCGGTGCCGGAGACCCAGCAGGCCTGGAACGCCAGCCCCATGATCGCGACCTCACGGCCGAAGGACAGCTGCGCCCGCAGCTGCGACGGCACCGGCCTGAGCGACACGCACTCGGCCCGCAGCGCCCACACGAACAGGATGGCCGAGATCAGCTGCGCGAGGACGTTGGCGATGGCCGAGCCGTTCAGACCCCACCCGAGCCCGTAGACGAGCACCGGACACAGCACGGCGGAGATGCCGTTGCCAGCCAGCACGAATCGCAGCGGCCGCCGCATGTCCTGCACGCCGCGCATCCAGCCGTTGCCGGCCATGGTGATCAGCACCAGCGGCGCCCCGAACAGCGCGATCCGCAGCCACCCGACCGCGGCCGCCGCGGACTCCGCCGAGCCGGCGAGCAGCCCGGCGACCGGCGCCGCCAGCAGCTGCCCCAACCCGAGCAGCACCAGGCCGGCGAGCACCGCGACCCACGTGGCCTGCACGCCTTCGGCCACCGCGTCGGCCCGCCGGCCGGCCCCGTGCAGGCGGGCGGCCCGGGCGGTGGTGCCGAAGCTCAGGAAGGTCATCTGCTGCGCGACCTGCGACAACACGATCGAGCCGACGGACAGCCCGGCCAGCTGCACGGCGCCGAGGTGCCCGACCACGGCGGTGTCCACCAGCAGGTACAGGGGTTCGGCGGCGAGCACGCCCAGCGCCGGCACGGCCAGTCTCAACAGCTGCACGGCAACCTCCGGTAATGAGCCCTGCGCGCTTTCACCCCTGACGGCCGGAGCCTACGGTAAGGTCCGCTTGTGGACAACGCTGCTTACCTGGACGTCGCGCTGCGGCTGGCCAACGCCGACCTGACCGGCATCGATCAGGCTGGGGTGGACGGCCTGCGCGAGGCCCTCTACGAGGAGCCGTGGTGGGCCGAGCGCACCGGGGAGCGTGACCTGCACGCCCTGCGCCCGGTCGCCGACGGCCTGCGCCGCGTGCTGGCCGCCGCCGTCGCCGCCGACCGCGAGGCCGTCACGAAGGAGGCCAACGCCCTGCTCGCCGCGCATCCGCTACGGCCACAGCTGTCCTCCGGCCACGACGAGAAGCAGAACTGGCACGTGCACGTGGCCGACCCCGGCCAGCCCCCCGCCACCGAGGTCGCCGCCGCCGCGGCCTGGGGCGTCGCCCAGGGCATCGTCCACTACGGACTCGAGCGCTGGGGCCGCTGCGCCGCCGAGGACTGCGGCAACTTCTTCCTGGACACCTCGACCAACCGCGCCAAGCGATTCTGCTCCGCCCGCTGCGCCAACCGCGTGCACGTGGCCGCGTTCCGCTCCCGCCAGCGCGACTAGCTCCCCGCCACCCATGTCATGAAGGGCCCCATCCTGACGAGAGGAAGGGGCCCTTCATGACACAAGAGGGGCGAGTTAGAGGCCGCGTTTGGTGAGTTCGTCGAGGAGTTGGCGGTCGGCGATGTGGCGGCCCTTGACGCCGTCCAGGTAGGAGTTGAACGCGTCCTGGCGGCCGGTGCGCGTGAACAGGGTGCGCAGCTGGGCCAGCAGCTCCACCACCAGCGCCTCGTTGTGGGCGTGGGTGTCGTCGTCCAGCGCCTGCTCCACCAGACCCCGGTACACCGCGATGGCGTCGCCGGGATGGTCGGTCGACCGCACGCGGGCCAGCTCGGCCCACACCTCGTCGGTGCAGCCGTGGGCCACGGCGGTCTGCCACGCGGCGTCGGGCTGCTCGTCGTGGATGAGCACGCGCACCAGCACGGAGTTCACGGCCACGTCCCCAGAGCCGTCGGCCAGCCGCCGCAGCACCAGGTCCCGCTGCTCGGGCCAGCTGCCGGCGTGCTCGGCGACGGTGCGCAGCCGAAGGTAGGTGTCCATCGCCGGCTGGTTGCTGAAGATCCGCATCCGCATTGACACCGCGCGGTCGAACCAGCCCATCCGCACGCACTCGTCCACGGCCACGTCGACCAGCCGCGACGCGACCCCACGCCAGCCGCTGGCGGTCAGCCCGCGCCCCACCCACTCCAGGACCTGCTCGGACCGCCCGGCCTCCTGCAGCAGCGTGGCGATCCGCAGGTAGTGCCAGCCCGAGGACAGGTCCTTGGCCAGCGCCGTGACGTGCAGGTCCACGTCGCCGAGGTGCTCGGCCAGGTCCTCGGCCACCCGCAGCACCGCCCACCGGCGCCGGTCGAACACTGGCCGCTGCGCGAACTCCAGCACCGGCAGCGCCCCGCACAGCGACTCGGCCGCCTCCCGGTACGCCGACAGCCCGGCCGTGCCCAGCGCGCCGGCGTAGTCGGTCAACTGGACCTGCGGCCCCTCGGGATGCTCCACCTGCAACGACAGCAGCCACCGGGCCAGCCGCAGCGGATCGCCCTGGTGCAGCCGGCAGGCCGTGGCGTGCGCGGCCAGCGCCCGATCGGCCAGCTCCCGCAGCACCGCGACCCGCTCCGGCAGCCGCGCCAGCGCCGAGGCCAGCGACTCCACCACGTACTCGGCCAGCTCGACGGCGTCGGTGACCTTGGCCGCCCGGACCAGACCCTCCAGCGCCGCCACCACCTCGGTCAGCGCCTGCCCCGGATCGTCACCACCGGTGAGCGCGGCGTCCACGGCGACGCGGGTGCGAACCGCGTCCCCGCCCTCCTCCGCCCCGGGGCCACCGGGTTGGCCGCTGATCACCGCACAATCAAACCCCACTTCACACGGCAGGTGAACGCGGAAGAACCGTTCGGAGCAGCGCGGTCACCGCCCGGACGCGAAAGGCCGCTGGGAGTGACCGATCGTGGCCGCGCCCGTCCGGTGATCCACCGAATTGGCCGGCCCGCATCGATAGCACGCGTGAGCTGATCGTGACGCGTTTTTCGCGGACCGAAGAACTGTCAATTGTTGCCGTTCGGTCACGAAGGTGAAGCGCATGCAACCAATTGCGCCTTATCACTCGTCCGGAGCAGTGCGGCCGCATATCAGCATCTCTAGGGTTGTTCCATGCATATTCGCGTGGATTACGACGAGGGGCTGCACGCCGTCTACGAACGAGGACGCGCGCTGCCGCCCGAGACCGTCGCCACGTGGATGGCCGCGCTGGAGCGCAACGCCTCCGGGCGCCGCCCGCTGACCGTGCTCGACCTGGGTTCCGGCACCGGCCGGTTCAGCGACGCCATCGCCGACACGTTCGGCGGCCCGGTGTACGGCGTAGAACCCTCCGCCCGGATGCGCGAGGTCGCCTCCCTGTCCCACCCGCACTCCGCGGTGACCTATCTGGACGGCCGCGCCGAGGCGATCCCGCTGCCCGACCACAGCTGCGACCTGGCGGTGATGTTCCTGGTCCTGCACCACATCGAGCACCGCCTGCTGGGGGTCAAGGAGCTGGCGCGGGTGCTGCGGCCCGGCGCCCGGCTGTGCGTGCACAGCGGCTTCTCCGGCCAAATGCACGACCACGTGTGGTACCGCTACTTCGCCCGCGCCCGCCAGGTGGACGACCTGGTCTTCCCCCGGCTGGACGAGGTCATCGCCCAGTTCGGCGAGGCCGGCCTGGCCTACGTCGCTCTCGACCAGGTCGACCAGCAGGTGGCGGCCAGCCTGCCCGCCTATTTCGAACGATTTCGGCACCGCTCCTTTTCGACGTTGCAGCATATGTCGGAAGAGGAGATCGCCACCGGCATGGCGGCGATGGCCGCGGCCGCCAGACGGGCCGAAGGCGAGCCGCCGGAGCCAGTAATCCAAACGGCGGACCTGCTCGTCCTGGAGCGCGTCGACACGTAGTCGCGCACCCACGGTCGGTGTGCCCAATATCTCACGAAATGCTTTTCAGACGACCGGACGGGCGAGTCGGCCCCGGTAATCCCGGAAATGCTGAGCCCCCAGACCCGAGCGGGTCCGGGGGCTCCGTCGCGGTCAGGCCCGCGGGCCGTCCGACAACTCGGTGTAACCGGCGGCGGGGCCGGGCTCGTCCGAGGTGATCTCGGCGGCCGCCTTCTCCGCGGCCCGCACCGCATGGGTCGCCTCGGTCTCGGCCGGCGGGTCGAACCAGTTGGCCACCGTCTCATCCATCTCCTCCGGAGCGGGCGTGGTGGTGTCCGGGGCCGGCGGCTCGTAGCGGAACACGCCGTCCTCGCCGGGCGCGCCCAGCAGCCGGGCGAAACCCTCGAGGGCCTTGCCGTAGTCCGTGGGCACCAGCCACACCTTGTTGGCGTCGCCCTGCGCCATCTGCGGCAGCGTCTGCAGGTACTGGTAGGCCAGCACCTCCGGGGTCGGCCGGCCCGCCTTGATCGCCGCGAACACCTTCTCGATGGCCTTGGCCTGGCCCTGGGCCTGCAGGTAGCGGGCGGCCCGCTCGCCCTCGGCCCGCAGGATCCGGGACTGCCGGTCGGCCTCGGCGGCCAGGATCGCCGCCGTCTTGGCGCCCTCCGCGGCCAGGATCTGGCCCTGCTTCTGGCCCTCGGCCGTCTTGATCGCCGACTCCCGCTGGCCCTCGGCGGTCAGGATCATCGCGCGCTTCTCCCGGTCGGCGCGCATCTGCTTCTCCATCGAGTCCTGGATGGACGGCGGCGGGTCGATGGCCTTGAGCTCCACCCGGGCCACCCGGATGCCCCACCGGCCGGTCGCCTCGTCCAGCACCCCGCGCAGCTGGTTGTTGATCGAGTCGCGGGAGGTCAGCGTCTGCTCCAGGCTCATGCCGCCGACCACGTTGCGCAGCGTCGTGGTGGTCAGCTGCTCCACGCCGACGATGTAGTTGGAGATCTCGTAGACCGCCGCCCGCGGGTCGGTCACCTGGAAGTAGACGACGGTGTCGATGGAGACCGTCAGGTTGTCCTCGGTGATCACCGGCTGCGGCGGGAAGGACACCACCTGCTCGCGCAGGTCGATGCGGGCCCGCACCCGGTCCAGGAACGGCATCAGCAGCTTCGGGCCGGGCGTCGCGGTCGCCCGGTACCGGCCGAGCCGCTCGATCACCGCCGCCTGCGCCTGCGGGATGATCAGCACGGACTTCACCGCGATCGTCAACACCACCAGGATGATGACGATCACGACGATGATCGTGGTCACTGTCGCTGCCTCCATCAGTTCTCCGCCCACACGATTGCCGTCGCTCCCGAGATGTCCATGACGATCACCTGGCGGCCCGGCTCCAACCGCTGCGTCGGCTCGAAGGTCCGAGCCGACCACACCTCGCCGTTGATGCGCACCCGGCCGTCGTGCTCGTCGACGGTCGAGACCACCACGGCGTGCACGCCCTTGAGCGCTTCGATCCCGGTCCGGTGGTCGTGGCCGCTCGCCATCAGCCGGCTGCGCAGGATCGGCCGGACGGCGAACAACCCGACCAGCGTGGTCGCCGCGAACACGATCGCGTCGGCGAGCAGGCTGCCCCCGACCACGTCGGCCAGCGCCGCCGCCAGTCCCCCGACGCCCAGCATCACGAGGACAAAATCCCCGGACAGGACCTCGGCGAGCACCAGCGCGACGCCGAACAGGAGCCACAGCAGAGCGGCCATGCCTCCATCGTGGCACGGTCGGCGCGCCGCCATCGGGCGACCGCACCGCACGTGACACGCGCGTGACCTAGGCGGGCTCCGTGACGAAGTCGATCAAGCGCTCGACCGCCCCGAGCAGCGGCGTCTCCAGGTCGCGGAAGCCCTTCACGCCGGCCAGCACCCGCCGCCAGCCGTCGGTCGGGTCGCCCCAGCCGAGCGCCTCGCAGATGCCTTCCTTCCACGGGATCCCGCGCGGCACCACCGGCCACGCCCGGATGCCCACCGAGGATGGCTTGACCGCCTGCCAGATGTCGACGTACGGGTGCCCGGTCACCAGCACGTGCTCGTCCCGGATCGACGACACCAGCCGCGACTCCTTGGACCCCTCGACCAGGTGGTCCACCAGCACGCCCAGCCGGCGGCCGGGTCCGGTGCCGAACTCCTCGATCCGCCCGGCCAGCACGTCCACGCCGTCCAGCGACTCCACCACCACGCCCTCGACCCGCAGGTCGTGCCCCCACACGCGCTCCACCAACATCGCGTCGTGCACGCCCTCGACCCAGATCCGGCTGTCCCGCGCGGTGCGGGCCCGCAGGCCGTCGACCTTCACCGACCCGGACGCCGACACCTGCCGCTTCGGCGCCTCTTTGGGCCGGACCAGGGTCACCGGCCGGCCGTCGAGCAGGAAACCGGCCGGGGTCAGCGGGAACAGGCGATGCCGGCCGTGGCGGTCCTCCAGCACCACGTTGCCGGACTCGAACCGGACAACCGCGCCGCAGAACCCGGACGCCGGATCCTCGACGACCACCCCGGGCTCGGCCGTCACCTCGGGGATCTCCCGGCGCTTGTTCGGTCCGGCCAGCACGTCGCGGCCGTAGTCGTGGGAACGCACAGCGCCGGACCCTATCGGGTGACGCCCAGGTTCTCTTGGAGGAACTCCAGCGTGGCGGACCACGCCGCGGCCCGGGCCTTGGTGTTGATCTCCGGCGTGCCGCCCATCTCGAACACCACGCCCGGCCCCGGCGAGAGCGTGTCGGTGTACGGCTGCCCGGGCGGGCCGTTGAGCGGATGCCCGGCGCCCTCGTAGATCCGCAGCTCCACGTTGTCGGCCCCGTCGGCCGCGGCCTGGCTGTAGGCCACCGTCGGCCAGTTCTGGTCCTCGCTGCCGCACAGCATCAGCACCGGGCCGTCGATGCGCTCCACCGGGATCCGGTACCGCGCCACATCGGCCGGCACGTCCGGGAACGCCAGCCGCAGCCGCACCGGCTCGCCCTTGGCCACCTGCTCCCGCAGCTCGTCGCGCACCTCGTAGGGCAGGTAGTCCAGCGGCCGGCGGCGCAGTGTCCAGGAGGCCGCCGGCGTGTCCAGGATGTCCAGCAGTGTGCCGGCGCGGTAGTCGACGCCCTGGGTCAGCAGCCCGCCGCCGGCCACGCTGACCACCGCCCCGACCCGGTCGTCGTGCGCGCCGACCAGCAGCGCCGCCTCGCCGCCCCGGGACCCGCCGACGACGCCGATCTTGCCCGCGGACAGGGAGGCGATCTTGTCCACCGCGGCGAAGAAGTACTCCAGCGGGATCTCCACCAGCCCCGGCGGCAGCGACGGCAGGCCGAAGTAGGCCAGCGCCAACACGTTGTACCCCTCGGCGTGCAGTGCCCTCGCGTCCCGTTCGTGCAGGCCGCCCTCGGCCCCGCCCAGCAGCAGCACACCGGGCGCGTTCACGGGCTGGGTCAGCAGCAGGCTCTCGGTCACCAGCCGAGTCTCCCGGGTCCGGCAACCGGCCGATCATCGGACCCCGGGCGAAAACTGTCAGACCATTGCCGACCATGGAGGGGTGACCACCTACTCGGCCGTGCGCACGACCGGCATCTACTGCCGGCCCGGCTGCGGCGCCAAGCCCCTCGCGGAGAACGTCCGCACGTTCGAGCTGGCCGCCTCGGCCGAGGCCGCGGGCTACCGGGCCTGCCTGCGCTGCCGGCCGTACCGGGTGGCCGGCACGGTGCCCGACGACGCGCCGGAACTGGTGTGCCGGGCGGTGCGGCTGATCATCGACGGGCTGCTGGACGGGGCGACCGAGGACGCGGTCGGGGCCCGGCTGGGCATCTCGGCCCGGCACCTGCGGCGGCTGTTCCGGGACCACCTGGGCGTCACGCCGGACGGCTTCGCCCGCTCGCGGCGGGCCCATTTCGCCCGGCGGCTGCTCGACGACACCGACCTGGGCATCGCGCAGGTGGCGTTCGCCTCCGGGTTCGGCAGCCTGCGCCAGTTCAACCGGGCGATGCGCGAGGTGTTCCGGGCCGCCCCCAGCGACCTGCGGGCCCGTCGCCGCCGCTCGGACCGGCTCGCCGCGGACGGCGGCCTGCCGCTGCGGATGCCGTTCGCCCCGTCCTACGACTGGGATGCGACGCTCGCGGTGCTGCGGGCCGACGCGGTGCCGGGCGTGGAGTCCATTGTGGACGACACCTACCGACGGACGATTACCCTCGACGGGGACCCGGGGATGCTGGAGATCGGCCCGGGCGGGGCCGACCACCTGCTGCTGCGGGCCCACTTGCCGCACTGGGAGGGCGTGATCCACGTCGTTGAGCGCGCGGCCCGGTTGGTCGGGATCGACCGGGAGTCGCCGGGCGCGTGGGCGCCGTTGGAGATCGCCGTCAACGCCGTCGCCGACGACGCGGCCGCGCTGGTCCGCCGGCATGGCACGCCGATCGCCGGCCTCGGTTTCGGGCTCATCCACGCCTTTCCCGCCGCCGAGCCGCTGGCGGTCGAGCCGGGGATCGTCGGCGACCTGGCCCGGGCCGTCCTGGCCGGCCGGCTCCGCCTGGACGGGGCCGAGCCGGCCGAGGACCTGCTCGCCGCGCTGGCCGCGGCCGGCGTGCCGGAGCCGGCCGCGGACCGGATTGCCCGACGCCTCGGGGTTCAGCGCAGCAAGTCGTTGAGCTCCCCGTAGGACAGTCCCTCGGCCAGCGAGTCGTAGGTGCCGGCGGTCAGCAGCTCCCGAGCCACCGCGGCCGCCAGTCCGTAGGCGGCCTGGGCGATGCCGGTGCCGACGCTGATCCGCGCCACCCCCAGCGCGGCCAGCTCGGGGACCGTCGGTGCGCCGGGATGCGCCATCACGTTGAGGGGCAGCGGCCCGTCCACCAACACCTTGATCACCGCCGGGTCGATCACGCCCGGCACGAACAGCGAGTCCGCGCCGGCCGCCGCATACCGCTCGGCCCGGGCCAGCGTCTCGGCCACGTCGCCCGAGCCCAGCAGGAACGTGTCGGTGCGGGCGTTGATCACCAGGTCGCCGGCCGCTCGGGCCGCCGCCAGGCGCTCGACCTGCGCCTCGACGTCCAGCAGCGCGCCGCCGGCGCTGTCCTCGATGTTCACGCCGAGCGCGCCGGTCGAGGCCACCTCGGCGATCGTCCAGGCCACTTCTTCGGGAGTGTCGCCGTAGCCGTCCTCGATGTCGGCGGTCACCGGCACGGTCACCGCCCGCACGATCCGGCGCAGCGCCTCCAGCGCGACGGTGCGTCCGAGGCCACCGGCGTCGGGCACGCCCCGCGACCACGACACCCCGCCGCTGGTGGTGGCGATCGCCTTCGCGCCGGCGGCCTGGATGGCCGCCGCGGACGCCGGGTCCCAGGCGTTGGGCAGCACCAGTGGCGTCGGCAGCGCACGCAGCGCGTTCTTGTTCTCTCCTGTCACGCGCCCAGGATTGCCGATCGGGCCGCTCAGGTCTGGCCATATCCGGTCATGGTCGAGCGGACCGCCGCGGTGGTCCGCTCGACGTCGCCGGTGGCCAGCAGGTCCAGCAGCGCGCCCCGCAGCACCGCCAGCACGAGCGTGCGCTCCCTTTCGTCGGCCCCGGTTTCACCGAGCACGGCCAGCCAGTCCTCGACGGTGGCTCGGGCGAACCCGGCCCACGGGCCGTCCGGCGCGACCAGGGACCGGCCGTAGCCCTCCAGCCACAGCGTCAACAGCGCCCGGTGCTCGGGCGCGGCCAGCCACGCCCAGACCGCTTCCGAGATCTCGGCCAAGCCGCCGCCGCGCACCCGGTCCAGCAGCGCCAGCTCGTCGGCGCGGGCCTGGGCCAGCAGCTCGCGGACCAGGCCGTCCTTGCTGCCGAACAGGAACAGCAGCACCCGCGGGCTGGAGCCGATCGCCGCGGCCAGCGGGCGCAGCGACAGGTCGGCCAGGCCGTGCTCCAGGGCGTAGGCGTAGGCCTGGCGCAGAAGCTCGTCGCGACGGTCGGTCATGGCGGCTATCCTACTGAAACAGTCGTTTCAGTGGAGGACTCCATGGCTGTTGTGATCAGACTGGCCGACCGGCCGGGCGACCTGGGCTGGATCGTGCAGGCCCACGGCGAGCTCTACGCCCGCGAGCTCGGCTGGGACGTCAGCTTCGAGCGGCTGGTCGCGGGCATCGTCGGCGGGCTGGATCCGGTGCGGGACAAGGTGTGGATCGCCGAGCTGGACGGTGTGCGCGTGGGCTGCGTGTCGTGCATGACCGGCGACGACGGCGACGCGGTGCTGCGCATCCTGCTCGTGCACCCGGACGGCCGCGGCCACGGCGTCGGCAGCAAGCTGGTCGACACGTGCCTGGACCACGCCCGCGGACAGGGCTTCCAGCGCATGCGGCTGTGGACCACCAACTGGCAGGAGGCGGCCCGCCAGGTCTACCTGCGCCGCGGCTTCACGCTCGTCGACGAGCAGCCCCAGCACCGCTTCGGGGCCGACGTGGTCGGCCAGACCTACCATCTGTCCCTGCTCTGATCCAACGGACCACCCCACTCTCGGTCAACGCCAGGAAAGGCCCCTTCCTGGCTTGTGCCGCGCCGGCCTCCGCTGCACGCGGCGGCCACGTCGGTCGGCCTTCCGGCTGCGGTGACCATGACGTGACCGGACAGACCAGCCGTCCGACCCTTGTCTAGACCAATCAAGTCGCCGTACCGTCCCGCCGACATCGATGTCAGCGAAGGCGGTAGCGCATGAGACCCCCTGCACTCATCGTTTCGGTCCTGATGGCCCTGTCGGTGCTGGCCGCCGTGCCCGCGGCGGCGAGCGCCGACCCGGTCGGCTCGGTCAACCCGTTCATCGGCACCCAGAACAATCCCAACGCCAGCTACCCGCCGTTCGGCAAGGGCTACGGCAACACCTTCCCGGGCGCGACCACGCCGTTCGGCATGGTCCAGTTCAGCCCCGACACGTACAACACGGCCTCGGGCGCGGACAACTGGGGCGGCTACGAGTACCCGGCCAACCAGATCCGCGGCTTCAGCCTCACCCACCTCGACGGCACCGGCTGCGAGGGCTCGTTCGGCTTCCACGACCTGCCGTTCATGCCCTACACCGGCAGCCTCAACTCGAACGGCTCGCTGCCGTCCTCCCCCGCCACCAACGCCGCGACCTACCGCTCCGGCTTCAGCCACAGCACCGAGTCGGCCAGCCCCGGCCGCTACGGCGTGACCCTGGCCAACGGCGCGAAGGTGGAGCTGACCGCGACCGCTCGCACCGGCATGGCCCGGTTCACCTTCCCGGCCGGCAAGCCGGCCACCGTGCTGCTCAACGCCGGCGGCTCGGCCAACGGCAACAGCGCGTCCTCGGTGTCGGTCAGCGGCAACACCGTCACCGGATCGGCCCGCACCACCGGCACCTGCGGCGGCGGCAGCTACACCGTCTACTTCTCGGCCCGCTTCGACCAGGCCGTCAGCAACTTCGGCACCTGGAACGGCGGCACCGTCACCGCCCGCGGCGCCTCGGCCTCCGGCGCGAACACCGGCACCTACCTGACCTTCCCGGCCGGTTCCACCGTCACCGTCCGGGTTGGACTGTCCTATGTGCGCACCGCCAACGCCACGGCCAACGTGGCCGCCGAGAACCCGTCGGCGAGCTTCGACACCGTGGCCGCCAATGCCTCGACCGTGTGGGCGGCGAAGCTCGGCGCGGTCCGCACCACCGGCGGGTCGGCGACCCAACAGAGCATCTTCTACACCGCCCTTTACCACGCGCTGCTGCACCCCAACGTCTTCGACGACAGCAACGGCGAGTACCTGGGCATGGACGGCGCGACCCACACCGTCGCCGCCGGTCACCATCAGTACGCCAACTTCTCCGGCTGGGACGTCTACCGCTCCGAGGTGCAGCTGATCACCCTGCTGTTCCCCAACGTCGGCTCCGACATGGCCCAGTCCCTGGTCAACGACGCCTCGCAGGCCGGCAGTTGGTACAACTGGCCGTACGCCAACGTGCCGGTCAACATCATGAACGGCGACTCGCTCCAGTCGGTGGTCTCCAGCATCTACTCCTTCGGCGGCACCGGCTTCGACGCCGCCGGCGCGCTGTCCAGCATGGTCACCACCCAGTCCCTGCCGGCGACTCGCACCATCCGCGGCGGCCTCTACGAGTACGCCGGCACCGGCTACATCCCGCGCGGCACCGGCAACGTGTGGGGACCGGCGGCCACCACACTCGAGTACGCCATCGACGACTTCGGCATCGCCCAGCTGGCCGGCCGCCTCGGCGACAGCACGAACTACGCCGCCTTCATGCAGCGGGCCCAGAACTGGCAGAACCTGTTCAGCCCGGCCACCAAGTCGATCACGCCCCGGTACCAGAACGGGCAGTTCGCCACCGACTACAACCTCAACACCGACAACAACGACCAGTACGTGGAGGGCACCGGCACCCAGTACAGCTGGATGGTGCCGCAGAACATCGCCGCGCTGGTGGCCAAGATGGGCGGCAACGCGGCCGTGTCCAGCCGGCTGGACACCTTCTTCAGCCAGCTCAACGCCGGCGTGGTCAACGGCGCGTACGCGTGGCTGACCAACGAGCCGACCATCGGCACGCCCTACCTGTACGACTTCGTCGGCGCCCCAAGCAAGACCCAGGCCCTGGTCCGGCGGGTGCTGTCGAGCCTGTTCACCAACGCCCCCAACGGCCTGCAGGGCAACGACGACCTCGGCGAGCTGTCGGCCAGCTACGTCTGGGGCGCGCTGGGGATGTACCCGTCGGTCACCGGCCGAGCCGAGCTGGCGCTGGCCAGCCCGATCTTCACCCAGGCCGTGATCACCCGCGACAACGGCAAGGTGCTGACGCTCAACGCCCCGTCGACCTCGGACGCCAACCAGTACGTGTCCGCGCTGGCGGTCAACGGCGTCGGGCAGTCCCGCACCTGGCTGCCGGAGTCGTTCGTGGCCAATGGCGGCACGGTCGACTTCACCATGACCGGCGCGCCCACCTCGTGGGGCGCCGGCGCGGGCGACGCGCCGCCGTCGTTCTCCGACGGGCAGAACGGCTTCAACAACATCGGCGCCTCCAACGACGGCAGCGCCACCACCGCCAACCTCGACTCGTCCGGCCACAGCTACTCCACCCAGGCCCTGTCCGCCGCCGGCATCAACCCCGGCGGCACCGTCAATGCCAACGGGATGAGCTTCACCTGGCCGTCCGCGGCCGCCGGCAAGCCCAACAACTGGCTGGTCAACGGGCAGGTGATCGACCTCGGCGGCCGGTCGGCCGCCCGGATCTCGTTCCTCGGCTCGGCCAGCAACGGCCCCGCCACCGGAACCGCGACCGTCACCTACACCGACGGCAGCACCTCGTCGGTGTCGATCACCATGACCGACTGGGCGGTCGGCACGCCCCAGGCCGGCGACACCGTCGCCGCGACCTTGGGGCACTGGAACGCCGCCGACGGCTCCAGCCTGCAGACCTACCTGTTCGCCACCACACCCGCGAGCCTCACCGCGGGCAAGCAGGTCCGCAGCGTCACCCTGCCGGCGTCGACCAACCAGGGGGCCATGCACATCTTCGCGGTGTCAGCCTCCTGATAACGAAGCGGCCTGAATAATGGATCAGTGCGGTTCGGCGTTCTGGGTTCG